>Ga0315549_1000022_pt1 | contig 152686 bp, 149 predicted proteins | sample SalMarSW160200MG_FD_203101 | JGI IMG/M metagenome (GOLD analysis project Ga0315549, IMG submission 203101) | Salt marsh sediment microbial communities from the Plum Island Ecosystem LTER, Massachusetts, United States - Salt Marsh Sediment SW1601-200 ... | reverse complement strand
GTGCCGATAGTCAGGTTAGCCGTACCGGAATTGGTAACGGTAACGTTCTCGGCAGAACTGTCAGAGCCTACCTCGACATCGCCAAAGGGGACAGTGGTTGGTGACACATCGATTTCAGGCTCTGGTGCAGGAGGAGTTACGCTGGTAAATATTTCTACATAATTATTATCGAAATTACAGTCCGGCAGGTTACCAATTACCAGAGCCCCGTTAGAAATAGAGCTTCCCGATGGAATCGTCGCGTTTACGGTAGCTACGATAACGAGGTTGGCCTGTGTGTTAGCAGCTATGTCACCGACATCCCATGTTAAGAATGAGTATCCGGGTACAGGCCAGGATATGCCAAGCTGCTGCTGGATGAAATTGATAACCCACTGTGGTAACGACTGGCTTACCGTGCCCTGAGACGGAGTGGTTGACCGGATGGAAAGCGATTCCGTGGGGTACATATCGAAGACCAAGACATCACTGGCCTCATCAGGACCTCCATTATTGATGGTGATGGTGTAGGTGAGGTCATCCCCGGCTGGAACCGGGTCAGGACTGTCGGACTTGGTGATGGAGAGGTCGGCCTCTGTACCAGTATCGTTGCCTGATAATTCAACACAAACCCATTCTTCACATGGGGAGTTAGAGTGGATTCTTAAGTAAGCTGATTTAAGGCTATTAGATGTAGGTTGGAAGGTGACCGTGACAACTGCGTAAGCACCGGGAACGAGGGTCTTGTAGGAGGAAGCATTATCAGACGAAATGTGAAACTGGTCAGCATTCATGCCTATGATAGTAATATCGCAAATAAGCAGGTCTCCACTACCATCGTTGGTTATCATTACATCTTCGGAGCTTGATGAACCGACCTGAACAAAACCATAGTCGATGCTAAGCGGGTCTACTGTGATATCGGGGTGATGACAGCCAGCCGACGCGCTTGCAGGAAAGATGATTTGTAATAATAACGAAACGATTATCAGTACTGATAGTTTTTTCATATCCAGCTTCACTTTCTCCACGATCACGTGGCTAACAAAATGCTGCGGCATGTCATTTTAACATACCACATTAATCAATGTAAAAGATAACAAGAATATAAACCCATTCAAGATATTATCTCATCCTGCAGGTAAAAAGATGGAGATACAAGGTTAGAAATAGGGTAGAAATAGTAGCATCTAATATGAAAAGTTATCTAAAGTAAAGTACTGCCGTACCAAATAGCCAGTCACCTTCGTGACCATTAGGTGATTTGTTGGAGGTTATTCCTGTGATAAACATAGTATGGGATGCGTGTATCTGTAAAAACGTGTATATTATTGGTACTCAGTATTTTCAGTATCCTGGCAAGCTGGCAGGGTGTCAACGCGAGTTCTATGGTCTTTGAGCGTGGTGATGTTTGTAATAATACTTCAGGCTTACCAACCGAAGAACTGATTCAAAATAGCAGTACAACGGGATATGAGGAAGTAGAGAATACTGCCCTGCCGGATGATATATGCGCCGAGTCGTCCAAGTCTTACGTTCAAGTCAATCAGAATGTTCAGAGTGAATCCTGTTTGAATAAACAATGGGCGCTGGAACAGATTCAAGCCGTGCCGTTGCCGGGGATTGTTAAAAGTGACTCACCAGTATTGGTAGCGGTACTTGACACCGGTATCGACCGCGAACACGAAGACCTTTGTGGTACGGTTATAGCGGATGCCAATTTCACGGAAAGTGCCACTACTGATGACATATACGGCCACGGCACTCATATAGCCGGGATTATTGCTGCCAGGAATGATAACAACTCGGGTATTATTGGCCTGGCCCCGAAAAGTTATCTGGTTAATGTTAAGGTAGCTGATGATAAAGGCAGGTGCCAGATATCAGCATTGGCTGACGGCATTATCTGGGCGGTAGATAATGGTGCCAATGTAATTAATATAAGCATTGAGATGATAGAATCCACATCTGAACTGAGAGAAGCTGTAGATTACGCGTGGCGGAATGGGGCTGTTATTATAGCTGCCGCTGGCAATGATGGCAAAGAATTACCGGTCTATCCGGCATGCTACGAGAACTGTATTGGGGTAACGGCTATCCGGGAAAATGGTACCCTGGCGCCACTGGCGAATTTCGGTGACTGGGTAGACGTAGCCGCCCCCGGATTCAATATCTACTCTACCCTGCCTGATAATAGCTACGGGTACAAGCATGGCACTTCATTTGCTACTGCCTACGTCAGTGGACTGGCAGCGCTGTTATTTACTGTGGTAACTGATACTAATGGCGATGGCAGGCTCAATGATGAGGTTCGCCTGGCGATTGATGCCGGCTGTTATGATATAGGTATCGATGGCACAGGTCTGGGAAGTATTAATGCCGCCGAATCTTTTAATGAAGTAATGGTGAACCTTGAGCATTCGCCATAAGTGCTTCGGCCTCAATTTCGTTAGTCACAAAACGAATATTCCGCCCTCTGACTCCTGGCAAATGGATTGTGCCTGATTTCCTATCCGAATCATTGTCCCTCTGTTCTTAATAATGTCCCCTTTTATCTGCTTCCAACCGCCGAAAATTCCTTTATTTCCACGATATCTAGGCTTACCGCCAAAATATCCTGGTGAGAAATTTTCGCCAGAATCGAGTATAAAATAGATACGTACATTATAATTTCTCCTATAGGACAAGGTGTGGTATTGCAAATGCATTGTGTTTAACATACAATAATAGTTGCTTATTATACGTTGTCTCTTATAAATACACTGGAGACGTTAGTTAATTAAATAGGTAGAGCAGGTACGTCTTGTACGTCTATATCTGTACCCGAGAGGTACTATGAAACGAGCTATAGGACTGATCCTTATTATCTTTTTCTGTGTGGTGGGATTCCTCTCCGTATGGGGTAACGTGCCGTTTACGCCCGTCTTCGGTTCCAGTATGGAACCCGCACTTCAATCGGGCAGTCTGCTTATTATTAAGTCGGTAGAAGTAACAGACGTAGAAGAAGGGGATATTATTGTTGCCAATGTCCCCGGTACCATTCGTGAGGACTACAACTATCCACCGATAATCGCCCGCCGTGTGGTTGAGATTAAAAAAGACCAGCTTGGAATTTCACTCCAAACAAAGGGAGACAATGCCTACGATGACCCCTTCCTTATAAGGCCATGGGATATCAGGGGTACCGTTGGTTCCCAGATTCCCTACCTCGGACTGCCGTTACTTCTCTTACAGAACAGGCTGGCAATGGTATTCGTTATTGTTGCCATTGTCCTGCTGGCTCTCTTCCTGTACGCTAATGAGCTGAGCCTGGGTATTGGAAGGATATTCAGAAATGCATTATCTCCGATTGTTGAGGAAAGCCACCGGACAGACCTGGTACTTTCACGCCGATTTGAGGGCACGGAAAGAGCTTTAGATAATTTTGCCGGTGCCATGCAACTCTATGCCCAGCACATGGCCAGCCATACCAGTGCCATACAGGGCCTCAGTGAGGCATCTCAGTCGCTAAGAGGCAGTGCTGCCGAGCAGAATCGCATATTAGGCAAGCTGACGGAAAATTTTGTGCAGGAGAAGTCCAGGAAAGAGGTTTCAACAGTGGAACGGGTGGTTAAAGAGATTGAGAAAAAAACAATCCAGGCATTACAGGCAAAGGATGAACTGGAAAAGAAAATACCGGGTCAGTTTATCAAACCCAGAGAGGAACAGCTTCTGAGAGAAATCCTGCAATCTCCCCCGGGATGTGTCGTGAACCCCAAGGCACTGCTTGCAAGAACGCATTATCGTTAATGAATAGTTAATTTACCGGAACTATATTCAGCCGTTCAGAAAATGTTAAGACCCCTATAAGCTATCATCCAGGGCCCTTTGAGAATCTAGTACCCTATCCTGTAACTCTATCCGGTGTGACGTGTGGATTATTTTGACATTAAGCTTAGTATTATGTCAAATTACGCCATTACGTAATGAATACTATTTATATGTATCATCGGCAGAATTGCCCTGTAGGGTCTTTTTAAGGTAGAATCTTGAAGCTGGGAGAGGTGTCCGAGAGGCTTATGGTGCCGCTCTCGAAAAGCGGTCTCCGCGTAAGCGGAGCGTGGGTTCGAATCCCACCCTCTCCGCCAATTGACGAACTGAGTCAATTTGTCAATAATAAGCGAGGTGGTGGAGCAAAATGGTAAAAATCAATTGCACAGACTTATTATCTGATGACCCCAAGATTAAATACCCCTGTTCGAAAAATATTACAGTTCTTGCACGGAGGAATCCGGCGGCGCTTTATCCTGAGCTGGAATTCTTCGTGAAGCTCCTCAACCATGATAACAGAATTCTCAGGTGGACGGCGATGGATGTTATCGGCGCTTTAGCAAGAGTGGACAGCGCCGGAGCGGTTGATAAATTAATAGGCAGATTTACCGGGCTATTAAATACAGGCAATATGATTACAGCTCATCACGCTATTACCGCTTTGACTGATATTCTCCTTGCCAAGCCGGAATACCAGGCGGAAATCACCGGTGAGCTTTTAAAGGTTGAGCATTATGATTATGAAACGGTTGAATGCCGGAATATCTCTATCGGCAAGGTTATCCTGGCAATTGGCATGTACTTCCATAGGCTGGAAGATAAGCGCGCGATAATTGAATTTGTCAGGCGACAGACCCGTAATACCCGCAATGCCACCAGGAAGAAATCCGAACTGTTTTTACTGAAGAATAAAATTAAAAATGGTTTTATACCTATAAGCTTAAGAGGCAAACAAATCGCGGAGAGGTGCTGGAGTGGCCTATCAGGCGCGCCTGGAGAGCGCGTGTAGCCTTTGGCTACCGTGGGTTCGAATCCCACCCTCTCCGCCACCCATATGAAGAAATCAGTGTGACGGGGCGTTTAAGAGGAGCCAAGCTCCTCCTTTTTTACTTTCCTTATCTTTTCCCACCCACCGCCCTCGTATCATCGGCGGCTTAACCCGTAAGATGTGTCCCCCAACCCCACAGAGAGTTATAGAGAGGCTTCGCCTCTCTATCTAATAATTCCCCCTCCCTTTCCAAGGGAGGGGGATAAAGGGGGTGGGTTGTCAAATATCAAGGGGTGAGTAAGGTAACACTAAAATTGTCATCAGCCTACCCCTATGCTAGAATTAAATTACCTTGAATGAGCATATTAAATACTGGGTGGCCTTCAGCAGTATACCAGGCATCGGTCGTGTCAGGCTGACACAGCTGGAGAACTACTTCAGCAATCTGGAGAACGCCTGGAAGGCGTCTCCAGGTGACTTGAAACGTGCCGGCCTGGATAGCGTCGCCCTACGTGCCATTGCTAAATGGCGTCCTGGCGTTTCTCCGGAAACGGAGATGGAGAAGCTCCTACGCTACGGTGTCAAGGTGATTACCTGTAACGATACCGACTACCCTTCAAGACTTAGGGAAATATACGACTATCCGCCGGTGCTCTACATTCGTGGTTCACTGCTGCCCGAAGATGAGTGGTGCCTGGCAGTTGTCGGTACCCGGCGGGCTACAGTTTATGGTAAACAGGTAACCGAAGAGATAGTAACCGACCTGGCTCAGAGTAAAATCACTATTGTCAGCGGTCTTGCCAAGGGGATTGATACCATTGCCCATCGGAGCGCACTGGAGACCGGCGGCAGGAGTCTGGCTGTGTTCGCCTGTGGTCTTGATATTGTTTACCCCGGTGAAAATGCCAGGTTAGCCCGTGATATCGTTGAGCAAGGAGCCCTGATAAGCGAGTATCCCCTGGGCACCAGGCCCCGGGCGGAGAACTTCCCTAGGCGTAATCGGATTCTCAGCGGTCTCAGCCTGGGAGTCCTGATTACCGAGGCGGGTGAGAACAGCGGGGCCATGATTACGGCCCGCATGGCGCTGGAGCAGAATAGAGAGGTTTTTGCTATTCCCGGCAGTATCCTGTCACCGGTAAGCAGGGGGACCAATAAACTGATTCAGGAGGGAGCCAAACTGGTCTGCGACTATACTGATATCCTGGAAGAATTGAATCTAACGACGGTAGCCCGACAAATAGAAATGAGAGAGGTTCTCCCGGAATCTGAAACGGAGTCTATCATTCTCCAGCAGTTGAGTGCTGAACCGATTCACATTGATGAGGTCTGCCGGAGCAGCGGTCTCTCGGCGGCTGCGGTCAGCGGCACCCTGGCTATGATGGAGCTCAAGGGTATGGTAAAGCAGGTAGGTACCATGAAATACGTCCTGGCGCGGGAAGCCCGGCAGGAGTATCGGGTAAGAGTTGATTAGCGGCTATGAGTAAAAAACTGGTAATAGTGGAATCGCCGGCTAAAGCCAGAACGCTGGGCAAAATTCTCGGCAAAGAATACAGTCTCAAGGCTTCGCTCGGTCATGTGCGGGATTTACCCAAAGGCCAGATAGGCGTGGATATAGAAAATGGTTTTATGCCTAAATATGTGGTGCCCAGAGCCAAAATCAAGCTTGTCAACGAACTCAAACAGGCCGCCAGAGGCGCCTCGGTAGTATACCTGGCCACCGACCCCGACCGTGAGGGTGAGGCCATTGCCTGGCACCTGGCCGAGGTAGCAAAATCAGACCAGCAAATTTACCATAGGGTCGTCTTTCGTGAGATAACCGAGGATGCTGTTAAACGTGCTTTTCAAAACCCTCGTGGCATAGATATGCAGCTGGTTGACGCTCAACAGGCACGGCGTATCCTGGACAGGCTGGTCGGCTATAAAATCAGTCCCCTGCTCTGGCAGAAGGTAAGAAAGCGCCTTTCTGCCGGTAGGGTTCAGTCGGTGGCTGTGAAGATTATCGTTGACCGTGAACGGGAGATACAGGCTTTCGTTCCTGAAGAATACTGGACCATAGAAGTAGAACTCAACAGGAAGAAGGAGAAAGCAAGCTTCAGGGCAGCGTTAATTGGTCTGGCTGACGGCACCAGGATGAACATTCACACCCAGGAAGAGTCGGATAAAATCAGTAGCTCGCTGGAAAAAGCTGCCTACGATGTGCTCAAGGTAAGCACGAAGAAGGCAACCCGCCAGCCATCTCCGCCCTTTACCACCAGTACCCTGCAGCAGGAAGCCTGGCGTAACCTTCGATTTACCGCCAAACAGACCATGTCTATTGCTCAGCAACTCTATGAAGGTCTGCAGGTCGGTAATGAAGGGAGTGTGGGGCTTATTACCTATATGCGTACTGACTCCACCCGTGTTGCCGAGACGGCACTGGCTGAAGCCCGTGAATTCATCCATGATAAATTTGGCTCAGAGTTCTTGCCTCCCCACATCCGTTCTTTTACCAGACGTGCCAGAGGTGCGCAGGAGGCACACGAAGCCATCCGCCCTACCAGAGTCCACCGTGAACCGGCTATGCTTAAGAAATATCTGAATGCCAACCAGTTCAGACTCTATGACCTTATCTGGAAGCGAATGGTGGCCAGCCAGATGGCCGCCGCCCTGTTTGATAACACCACCGTTGACATTGAAGCCAAAAATCACACCGATTATCTGCTGAGGACCTCTGCTTCTGTTAATACCTTCCCCGGTTTTATGACCATTTATAGTGAACGTAAGGATGAGGTGGAGGACGAACGAAAAGGCTCTCTACCTCGTCTAGAAAAAGGCGATGAGCTTGAGCTTCGGGGTGTCTTTCCGGAACAGCGTTTTACCCAACCTCCACCCCGGTATACCGAGGCCACTCTGATAAAAACGCTGGAGCAATGGGGTATCGGCCGTCCCAGCACCTATGCGCCGACGATATCCACGATTCAGGAGCGTGAGTACGTAACCAGGGTTAAGGGAGTTTTTCAGCCGACCGAACTGGGTACCGCCGTTAACGATTTTCTCATCCAGTACTTCCCCGACATTATCAACATCAGGTTTACCGCCGGCATGGAAAACGAACTTGATGATATTGCCAGTAATGAACGCAAATGGCCCAGTGTTGTACAGGATTTCTATACCCCCTTTGATAAAGACCTGCAAAAAGCCGTCCTGACGGCGGAAAGGGTCAAATTAGAGGATGAAAAGACAGGTGATGCCTGTCCCAAGTGCGGAAAGCCTCTGGTAATAAAGACGGGACGTTTCGGCAAGTTCATCGCCTGCAGTGGATACCCCGAGTGTAAATACACTCAGTCATACCAGATTAAAATCGGGGTTAATTGCCCCAAATGCGGTAAAGAAATCGTACGGAGAGTAAGTAAGAAGAAGAAAGTCTTCTACGGCTGTAGCGGCTACCCGGACTGTGATTTTACCACCTATCTTAAGCCCCTCCCCCAACCCTGCCCTCAGTGCGGCGGACTGCTCACCCAGTACAGGGGTCGGCAGGCGAAGTGCACCAGGTGCGAGTATAAGGGGAAACTGCCTCAGAGTTAGACCCATGCAGGAAGTCTTTAACAAATACATCGACTATCTTCAGGCAGAGCGTAACGCTTCGCCCTATACCGTGCGGAATTATACCAATGACCTGATGGAGTTCTTTAACTTCGTGATGAGCAAGGGAATCGACTCCTTCAATAAAGTGAATAAGGAGACGCTGCGCAGTTACTTATCTCACCTGATGGAGCAGGGCAAGGCCAAGTCCAGCATCGCCCGCCGGCTTTCGGCGATACGCTCTTTCTACCGCTTCCTGATGAGGGAAGAGCTGGTCACGGTGAGTCCGGCGGCCACTACCGCTTCACCCAGGCTCGACAGGCGCCTGCCCTCGTTTCTTACTGTTGAAGAGGCCAAACGCCTGGTGGAATCGCCCGACCTGTCCAAGCCGCAGGGTCAACGCGACCGCGCACTGCTGGAACTGCTCTATGCGTCCGGTATGCGCGTCAGCGAGCTGGTAAATATAAACATGGAGCAGGTCAACCTGGCCACCAATGAAATCCGTGTCTGGGGCAAGGGGGCTAAAGAACGGGTGGTGCTGATAGGGGCTCCCGCCGCCTGGGCGCTGAGCGTTTACATGAGCCAGGGGAGGCACGAGCTCCTCGGCGGTAAAAAGAACAATGCCCTTTTCGTTAACCGCTACGGTGGGCGCCTGCCGGCCAGAACAGTACAGAAACTGCTGGAAAAATACGCCGGGACTATAAGTAAAAAAGTACACCCTCATATGCTGCGTCATACCTTTGCCACGCACCTCCTTGACGGAGGGGCTGACCTGAAAGTGGTGCAGGAGCTCCTGGGGCATGCCGACCTGTCTTCCACACAGATATATACCCACGTAACGCAGAGTCGGGCACGCAAGATTTACCTCTCGGCTCATCCTATGGCACGGAAAGAAGGCGATGATAGTGAATAACCGCCTGCAAAAATTACGCGGAAAGCTGGCCTCGAACAAAGTCGATGCCATCTTAATATCACAGCCGGAGAACAGGCGTTACCTGTCAGGATTCGACGGTTCGTCCGGCCTTCTGCTGATTACTACGCAGAAGGCGATACTGGCGACCGACTTTCGCTATACCGAGCAGGCGGCGAATCAGGCTCCCGATTATGAAATTCTACGGATAACAAGCAGCATCGCTGACTGGTTTCCCGGTATGGTCGGGGATTTAGCTATCAAGAGGCTGGGGTTCGAAGCCGGGGATATTACCTATACCACGCATCGTCAACTCAGGGATGCATTGAATAAAAAAAACTTTCCCGCAAAACTGGTTCCCGTAAACGGACTGGTGGAGTCACTCCGTGCCGTTAAAGAGCCCGGGGAAATCAAGCTTATCGAGAAGGCTGTAGCCATAGCCGATGCCGCTTACGAATATGTGGAAAATGGCATTAAAGCGGGCATGACGGAAAAACAGGTAGCCTGGGAAATAGAGAAAAGCCTGCGTGAAAACGGCAGCCAGAGCGTACCCTTTGAGATTATAGCCGCCTCCGGGCCGAACGCGGCGCTGCCCCATGCCCAGCCGTCCGACCGCATTATAAGCTCCGGTGAGCCGGTAATGATAGATATGGGAGCTAAATACGATGGATATGCCAGCGACCTGAGCCGTACCATCTGTATCGGCACTCCTGACAGCACCTTTAAAAAGGTTTATCACACCGTACTTGACGCACAACAAGCCGCAATGACTATAATTAAAGAGGGGACAACGGGGCATGAGGCCGACCTTGCCGCTAGAACGGTTATTGAAAAGGCGGGCTACGGCGAAGCCTTCGGGCACGCGCTGGGGCACGGTGTCGGCCTGGCGCCTCATGAATTACCCCGCCTCGGTACGAACTCGAATGAACCGCTGACCGAAGGCATGGTATTTACGGTCGAACCCGGTATCTACCTGCCAGGGTGGGGGGGTATAAGGATTGAGGATACGGTAATGATGAAAAACGGCGAAGCCAGAGCCATCTCAAGAGCCAGGAAGGCGAGATATGATTAATGCCACAGAACTGAGAAAAGGGGTTATCATTGAGCTTGAGGATAAACTCTACCAGGTTGTTGACTACCAGCACGTCAAGATGAAGCGGACAGCCCTTGCCAAGGTAAAGCTGCGCGATATTAACGCCGGTCATACTATAGAGCGTTCGTTTCAGTCCAGTGAAAGGCTGGTCCGGGCGCGCCTCGATTCGCGGCAAATGCAGTATCTCTATAACGACGGCGAACTCTATTACTTCATGGATGAGGGGAGCTATGAACAAATGCCCTTGAATACCAGCCAGCTTGGCGATGCTCTTAGCTATCTCAAAGAAGGCAATTCCGTAGAGGTATCCAGCTATAAGGACGAAATAGTGGGCATTGCCCTGCCGATTACCGTAGAACTGGAGATAACCGGAACCGACCCGGGGTTTAAAGGAGACACCGCCACCGGCGGAAACAAGCCGGCAACTCTGGAGACCGGATTAACCATACAGGTTCCCCTGTTCATAAACGAAGGGGATGTTATCAAGGTGGATACGCGTACCGGCACCTATCTGGAAAGGAGTGGCTAAGTCAGACTAAATTGTTAAAAGCCGACCTTCATATACATTCGGAATATTCCATGGACTGCAATACGCCCCTGGAAAAAATCATCACCCGCTGTCAGGAGCTGGGGATAAGCTGTATCGCCATCGCCGACCACGGTACCGCCGAGGGGGCCTTGAAAATGCAGGCAATAGCTCCATTTCCCGTAATTGTAGCTGAGGAGATATTGACGCACCATGGTGAGATTATGGGCATGTTTCTAAAAGAGACAATCCCCAGCGGTCTGTCCGTTGAAGAGACAATAAAGCGAATCAGAAGCCAGGACGGACTTGTCAACATACCACATCCTTTTGAGATAATCAGGGGCTCCTCATTGAACGGTAGGATAACAGAGGAGATTGCCGGACAGATTGATGTTATGGAAGTATTTAATGCCAGAAGCCCCTCGTCAGCCAGTTCGGCGAAAGCTCAGGCATTTGCTCAGAAGCATGGTATTGCCCAGGGCGCCGGCAGCGATGCCCATACACTGCATGAAATCGGTAGCGCCTATATAGAGATGGCTGAATTTAACGGTAAAGAAGAATTTCTCCAGGCTCTGGCCCGGGGTACGATTTACGGACACCGGTCAAGCCCGGCAGTGCGTCTATATAGCACCTGGGCCAAGATTAAGAACCAGTTCCTCAACAGGGGGTAAAGGTGAGTATATATAAAATCGGCTGGTTTTCCACGGGGAGGGGTGAGGGTTCCAGGGGACTGCTTAAAGCCGTACAGGACAGCATTAAGTCCGGCGAACTCGATGCGCAGATAGAATTCGTGTTTTGCAGTCGAGAACGCGGCGAGACAGAAGCCACCGACGAGTATCTGGATATGGTGGAGGCATATGGTATCCCCGTGGTCAACTTCTCTTACCAGATGTATAAAGCGGTGCGGGATATGCCCAATCCCGAACCTTCAGCACCCCTGCCGCAGTGGCGGCTTGACTACGATAGAGAAGTCATGAAACGCCTGGAAGGCTACTCACCCGACCTCTGCGTGCTGGCCGGCTTTATGCTGATTACGGGGCCGGAGATATGCCAGAAGTATGATATTATCAATCTCCACCCAGCGGCACCCGATGGCCCGGCGGGAACTTGGCAAGATGTAATCTGGAAACTAATAGAGACCTGGGCTCACGCTTCAGGAGTAAAGATGCATGTGGCTATACCCGAGCTGGATGAAGGCCCGACGGCCACCTACTGTACATACTCCATAAGGGGCAAACCGTTTGACAAGTACCGGGATGAAATAAAGGGACGTTCTGTTGAAGAAATTAAGAAGGAGCGGGGTGTGGATAACCCCCTGTTTAAAGCTATCCGGCAGCACGGATACACCCGGGAAATTCCTTTGATAATAGCCACCATCGGGGCGTTCAGCCAGGGGAAGGTTAAAGTGACGGCGGATAAGCAGGTTGCCGATGCCAGCGGCAGCCTGATAAAAGGCTATGACCTTACGTCTGAGATTGACGAAAAAGTAAAAGGTATTCTGTCTGAATAGTCTAAGTTAGCTGAAAGGCCCTCGCCTATTTCTTTTCTTTCTTCTCCTTCTCTTCCTTTGCCTCGGCGGGTTTATTCAGGACCTCGTCAATAATGCCGTATTCCACAGCCTGCTGGGGATTTAGGTAGAAGTCACGGTCAGTATCATGGGTTACCTTGTCCAGCGGCTGCCCGGTGTGCTTGACGATGATGTCCTTGATTATATCCTGCTGACGGGCAATCTCACGCGCCGCAATAACGATATCGGCCGCCTGCCCCTGAGCGCCACCCATCGCCTGGTGCATGTGGATGGTTGCGTTGGGCAGGGCATAGCGCTTGCCTTTGGCTCCAGAACAGAGGAGCACAGTTCCCATACTGGCCGCCAGTCCGACACATATGGTAGAAACATCGGGACGGATAAGCTGTATGGTATCGTAGATAGCCAGCCCGGCACTGATAATACCGCCCGGAGAGTGGATATAGAGGCTGATATCCTTGTCCGGGTCCTCGCGCTCCAGGTAGAGAAGCTGGGCGATGACGACATTGCCCACCTGGTCGTTTATTGGTGTCCCCAGCATGACAATGCGCTCTCTGAGCAGGAGTGAATATATGTCGAAGGCCCGCTCACCCCTGGCGCTGCTCTCAATAACCATAGGAATAACATTAGCAGGATAATTGTTCATTTCTCTTCCTCCTTTGTATCTGTTTCGGGTTTATCGGTATTTCCGGCTATTTCCGCCAGTCTTTCTATCGTCTTTCGCGTCATAAGTGACTGCTTGATGGACTCGCGTGTTTGCGGGGTGTCAAGCAGTTTCCGAAGCTCACCTTTTTTATCGTCCCCGGCGTTCGCAGTCATGCCCTCAATCTGGCTCTCTATTTCGGAGTCGCCAACTTCTATCTTCTCCGCCTCGGATACCCTGCCGATTACCAGGGAAGCAGCCACGTTTTTTGAAGCTACCGGTCGCAGTTCCTCTCGCAACTGCTCGGCCGTCTTGTTGATACTCTGCAAATACTCGTCCATGCCCCGTCCGGTCATCTGCAACTGCCGGTTCTGCTCGTTGAGAATCCGGTTGATTTCCATCTCCACCAGAATCGGCGGATAGTCTACCTGCGCCTGTTCGACGACGGCACTGATTACCCGCTCTTCGAAGTCCATTCGGCTCTTCTCCCCGGCTGACTGTTTAAGTCTCCTGGAGGTCTCTTCACGGAGCGACTCAACCGTTTTGAAATCAGGGGAAACCTGGCCCGCAAGCTCGTCATTAAGCTCAGGTAGTTTTTCCTCTTTGATTTCAGATAATTTTACTTTAAAGGAAGCTTCCTTCCCGGCTATCTCGCTATTGGCAAAGTCCTCAGGTAAGTTTAGCTTGAACTCCTTCTCTTCCTCTTTCTGCATGCCGATAATCTGTTCAGCAAATCCAGGTGCCGGCGAGGCAGAATCGCGGAGTACCTGGTACTGGGCACCCAGTCTTTTTATAAAGGGTTTCTCCTCTACTTCGCTATTGATGTCTATAACCGCAAGGTCATTATAGTCCAGCGGTCTATCGACAGGTTCCCAGGTGGCCTGCTGATGACGCAGCTGTTCCAGCACGGCATCGACATTTTCATCGGTAATCTCCACCGGGTCCGGCGTCAGCCGAACGCTGTTATAATCACCAAGTTCAACTTCAGGCGCCAGAGGCACAACTGCCTTGAATATCACGGGGTCGGCCTGAGTTATCTCGATTTCCGGCTGGGCAAAAGGTTCTATTTCCTGCTCCTTGATAGCCTGCTCATAGGCTTGAGGCACCAGGTATTTCAGCGCTTCTTCAATGAGGTTTGCCTTTCCCAGATAATTCTCCACTACCGAGCGCGGTGCTTTTCCCTTACGAAAGCCGGGAATACTGGCCTTTTGCGCCAGACGCCGATAGGAGTCCTCCATGGACTCTTCCATTTCGGCAGGCTCAATTTCAACGGTTAAGAATGCCTGGCTGTTTTCAGTCTTTTCCTTGGTTACTTTCACTATTCCTCCCGATAGGCTACTCTTCACGCAAACGAATATGCAGTTCGACAAGCTGCTCTTCCGTAACCGGCGAAGGCGCATTGAAGGTCAAATCGGCCGCACTCTGGTTCTTGGGGAAGGCAATAACATCCCTGATATTTTCCTCGCCGGCCAGTAGCATGACAATACGGTCGATACCCGGCGCAATACCTCCATGTGGCGGTGCGCCGTATTCAAAAGCTTCAAGTAAATGCCCGAAACGTTCCTCGATTGCTTCGTCGTTATAACCCAGAATTCCGAAAATTTTCCTCTGTAAATCACTGATATGAATCCTGATACTGCCACTGCATAACTCGCGCCCATTACAGACAATATCATAACTCTTTGCCCTTACCGCTTCAGGGGCGCTGTCAAGGAGTGGTATATCCTCGTCCCTGGGCATGGTGAACATGTGATGCATCGCTTCGAGCCGTCCCGTATCGCTGTTCCTTTCAAACAACGGAAAGTTATTTATAAAGGCAAACGCGTATAAATCATCTACTGCCAGCTGAAGGCGACGCCCCATTTCACGACGCAGTTCACCGAGTACCGTGTTAACCAGCATATTGTCGCCGGCGACTATCAGGAGAAGGCCTCCAATGCCAGCGTTCAGGCATTTCGCCATTTCCTTAATCTGGTTCAGAGTTAAAAATTTGGCGGCTGCCGATTTTATCATATCGCCGGTCAGTTCATCCAGGCTGCTAATGGAACCACTTAAAGCGATTGTTACCAGTCCCCCTGCTCCTGTCTCCTGCGCCAGCCTGTTCAGTTCATCAAGCTGTCGGCGCGAATACTCGGCGCAGCCCGGAACGCTTATACCTTTGACACGCCCGCCATTATCAATTGCCGTTCTAAAGACTTCAAATTCTGAATCCGCCAGGATATCCGAAAGGTCTTTAATCTCCATATCAAAGCGTAAATCCGGTTTATCCGAACCATAACAGTCCATGGCTTCGGCATAGGTGAGGCGAGGAAACGGTGTAATCATGCGCATATCAGGCTTTAGTGTTTTTACCAGTGTTGTCAGCATTTCTTCGAGCAATATGAAGATATCCTCTTCCTCTACGAAGCTCATTTCGATGTCAAGCTGGGTATGCTCCGGCTGCCGGTCAGAACGCGTGTCCTCGTCACGGAAACAGCGGGCAATCTGATAGTACCTGTCCACTCCGGCTACCATCAGCATCTGTTTGAGCTGCTGCGGCGATTGCGGTAACGCATAGAACTCGCCCGGATGGAGTCGGCTCGGCACCAGGTAATCCCTGGCACCTTCCGGCGTACTTTTTATCAGAATCGGCGTTTCTATATCAACAAATCCCCTGGCGTCGAGAAAATCACGCATAAATTTAACGACCTGGTGGCGCAGGAGAAGGTTTTCTTTCATCCGGGGGCGGCGCAAGTCAAGGTAGCGATACTTAAGGCGGAGACTTTCATCCACTTCAACCTCTTCGTTAATGTAAAACGGAGGCGTCCGGGATGGATTGAGTATCTGTGCCTCTTTGACGATAACCTCAATGTCACCGGTGGGCAGTTTGGGGTTCTCCGTGCCTTCCGGACGCATTGCCACCTCCCCGCTAATGCTGACCACATACTCATTGCGCATCTCTTCAGCTGTACGCAGGCCCTCAGATGATATTTCCGGATTGAATACCGTCTGGACAACGCCCTCCCTGTCCCGGAGGTCGATAAATATAAGCCCGCCATGGTCGCGCCGGCGGTTTACCCAGCCAGCCAGCTTTACCTCACGGCCAATATTTTCCTTCCTCAAGTCACCGCAGTTATCGGTCCTGAGCAAAATCACCTCTCTATTATATCAGGGCTTCACTTCTGATTATAGCTTATGCTGATAGGCGCTTCAACTTGGAGAAGTGGGGGTAACTATGGAAATATCCTTAGACAACACGGTGTAGCGTGTGCGATAAGATGAGAAATGAAAATATTTTATCTACCTCACCCCCTTAATCCCCCTCTCCTTACGAGGTGTCAAAGGAGAGGGGGAGGTTTTAGGGAGAGGGGCTAGCGCCCCTCTTCGCAGGCTACTCCCCTTCTGGAGATAGCGAGGCGTAACTTATAGGATATGGCGGTAAACAGGGATTACTTCGTCGTCCTTCCAAGAAGGACTTCCTCGCAATGACAGGGACAGTAAAAGGTGAGAAATGGGCGGGGGTGGGGGGGGGGTGGAAGATTTAAGGGCTAGGCCCCCCGATGATACTGGGCGGTGGGTGGGGAAAGATAAGCAAGGGGGTGGTGTTAGGGGGCAAGGCATCACCATCAACCGAATATGAACAGAACTCCAGTATCATCAAAGTTGTATTGGGGGTCTGACTCTGTTACAATGTTATGTAACCCCGATAGTATGGTTTCTATAGGTAAGGGGGAGCAGGCTGTTGGCTAAGACGATTGAGGAAATCAACGAGAAAATCAAAGAGGGCAAGGCAGTAGTATTCACAGCTGAAGAGATAATTGACGTGGCTAAGGAAAAAGGCGTGAATAAGGCTGCCCAGGAGGTGGACGTGGTAACTACCGGCACCTTCGGTATTATGTGCTCTTCCGGCGCCTACTTCAATATCGGGCACTCCAAGCCACGCATCAAGCTGGGTGGGGGCAGGGTATACTTTAACGATGTGCTGGTCTATACCGGACTGGGCGCTGTAGACCTGTTCCTGGGTGCTAACGCCCTGCCTGATGACGACCCGAGAAACAGGGTTCACCCCGGCGAATTTAATTACGGTGGAGGTCATGTAATCGAGGAACTGGTAGCCGGCAAAGACATAAGGTTGGTCGCGACGGCTTACGGCACCGATTGCTATCCGCGTAAGCGACTCGAAACATGGATTAATATCAGGGACCTTAACCAGGCGACGCTGTTCAACATCAGGAATGCCTACCAGAACTATAACGTAGCCGTAAACCTTTCAGACAAGACAATCTATACCTATATGGGCATTTTGAAGCCCCGTCTTGGTAATGCCGACTTCTCTTCGGCCGGGCAGCTCTCACCGCTGTTCAACGACCCATATTACAAAACAATCGGCATCGGTACGCGAATATTCCTGGGGGGCGGCATCGGTTTTATCGCCTGGCAGGGAACACAGCATAACCCCGATGTTCCCCGTACCGATAAAGGCTTACCAAAGACAGGGGCGGCAACGTTAGCTACCATAGGCGACCTGAAGCAAATGAGTCCGCGCTGGCTGGTAGGAACGAGCATGCTTGGTTACGGATGCAGCCTGACTGTTGGAGTCGGCGTGCCCATACCGATATTATCCGAGGAAATCCTGGAGTATACCACCGTAACCGATGCGGATATTTTGGCGCCGGTTGTGGATTATTCGGAGGCATACCCGCAAATGAAGCCGGATATAATTGCCGAGGTCAGCTATGCCGAACTCAAGAGCGGTAAAATTAGGGTCAAGGGGAAGGACGTGCCTACCGCTTCTCTGTCCAGTTACCCGAGAGCGGTAGAAATCGCTACAATACTTAAAGATTGGATAAAGTCGGGTAAATTTACGCTCACCGAACCGGTGGAGCCGCTACCCGGCGTGGAATCCGGCGTAACTATTAGACCTCTTGATGAACGCCCTATAGAATATTAACTGGAGAAATAAACTAAATGGCAGTTACTAAGAGAATCGTCCTGCGTTTCCCGAGGCGGCTGGTAGAACGCCCGATAATATACCGTCTGGTCAAAGACTACGACCTTGAGTTCAATATTCTGAAGGCTTCGATAACACCTGAAGAAGAGGGCCTGCTGGTACTGGAACTGAAGGGAGACCAGAAGGAATACGACAAAGGCATTAATTTCCTGGTTAAGGCTGGTGTGAAAATACAGTCGCTCAGCCAGGACGTTACGCGTAATGAGGAAAGATGCACAAACTGTGGCGCCTGTGTGACCATCTGCCCTACCGGAGCTTTCCGGGTCGACCCGAAAACCCGTGTAGTATTTTTCGATAATACGAAATGCATCGCCTGTGGACTCTGTATCACGGCCTGCCCGCCGCGAGCGATGGAAGTGCATTTTTAGTACATGGAACCGAGGACATACCGGCACTGGATTGAAAGCAGAGACTTAATTCCGTTTCATGTAACAGTCAAGGAGACTGATTTATATATCCGTGCCACCTCCAACCTCCAGATAAAAACTCAGAGACTGGTGCTGAAATATCGCCGCCAGATAGAGAAATATATTAAGGAGAATCCTGCCTTCCTTACGGCACTTGAGCCTATTCCGATGCCGGAACACGCTCCCCTAATTATACAGGCAATGATACAGGCATCCAGCAATGCCGGTGTCGGGCCGATGGCTTCGGTAGCCGGTGCCATAGCTGAAAATGTCGGACGGGAACTCCTGTCCTTCTCGCCGGAGATAATAGTAGAAAACGGCGGCGACATTTATATAAAGAGCCTTAATAAAAGGATAGTGGGCATATTCGCCGGCAATTCACCATTGACCGGCAAGATTGGCCTGGAAATCAATGCCCAGGATACACCCCTGGGGATTTGCACCTCATCAGGGACGGTGGGGCATTCCCTGAGTTACGGTAAGGCGGATGCCGTTGTCGTCCTTTCGCCTTTAGCTACCCTAGCCGATGCGGCGGCGACGGCTATCGGTAACAGGGTCAGCCATGCCGGTGACATTAGCGATGCCATTGAATTCGGTAAAAGCATTAGCGGTTTGACGGGGCTGATAATCATTAAAGATGAAAATATAGGCGTCTGGGGTGGAGTAAAGCTGTGCCAGACATCTGCGTGAGCATCCTGTTCCGGTAATTACCGACTGATGGTTATTTCCAGAGTGTTCACTTCCCCCTCTACTCCCTTGAGTGGGGCAATCATACCAAGAATAGTACTTCTGATTATTTCAATCGGGAAGTACTTGATTGGGACTTCAGCATTGTTTAGCTGTATTGCTACCTGTCCCTCATTATCAATAGTAAGCTCAAGGCTTTCTATTTCACCTGTGTCGTTCAAGCTGGCCACAATACCGCCAACGGTATGTTCGATATATGAGCGTACGAAATGGTCCAGATTGATAGGAATATTATTGACCGAAAGATTTACCTCCCCTGCCATTACACTATTTCCTCTCTGATTTTATAACTCTTTAGTCGCCAGCGGACTTCTGTAGAAGTAGGCTTATTAACCAGACAAAGTATAGCACAAAGCTTACCCGCCAGCCAGCACTACTTTTATACTGTCTCAGCGATAGTCCGCAAGAGGCCGGATGCATGTGACGCTATCCCTGATCTTGTAATATTGTGTTAAAATATCATCGAATTTACTGACGGCTCAGCCTGTGGAGCGCCAGTCCCGTACCGCCAAGAGCAATACCCATAACAACCATGGAGGCACCGCTGGCCATGACCACCTGAACAAGACCAAAGGCGGCAACAGCCAGATACAGATAGTTCTCAAGATTCATTGCCTGAGCGTAGGTTAACTGTTGGAGATTGGTTGGGTCATAACGGCCACCGGCCAGAAGTTCCTGATAAGAGGGCGCTATACCCCGGCGGTGTTCAGCGATGGTATCGGCGGCTTCCTGTGCGGCATCGATATCTTTTACCTCGGTATAAACATCCGGATTGTCGGGGTCCAGGGCTAAGGAAACCTTCTCTACCTCCATCCTGTCAACAATTAGTTTGTTCTTGGCAAACCCCTGGCCAATAAATACTCCGCCTATCGCAATAGCTACAACACCCAGAATAATAACTAGAATTGATAATCCGCGAACCATTTTCATAATCAGACCTCCTCCCAATATTTATTATTGTAGTGAACTTGTATTACTCTGTCTGTGATATAACTCACATTTTACAGTGGATTGATGTTAACCGCGATATCCCCGTAATGCAGACGGAGATTGTGTGACTTTTATCACTTACAACATGAAAAATTCACGGTAAAATTCATAGCAAAATACTCATTTAGAAACTGTTGACAAAACGATAATATAAGTTTATTATCCGTTACACAGCGTAAATCATGTAAGCGAAACGCTGCCCATCAAGTGAAGAGGAGGAAGCAAGGTTATGACTACGGAGCAGGATAAAACACTGGGAGCGCTACAGAAAGCCATCCAGATGGAAATAGACGGCAAGGAATTTTACCTGAAGGCCAGTCAGGCAAGTAAAAACGAGCTTGGCAGGAAGCTGCTGAAATCGCTGGCAGCCGAGGAGGATGAGCACCGGCAGGTTTTTGAGGATATTTATAAGGCTATCAGCGCCGAGAAAGGCTGGCCTGGTAAAGAATTCCATCCCGATGGCGGCAGGGGCCTGAGAACGATATTCGCTAAAGCTCTCGACCAGATGGATTCCGGTATTAAAGCCATGCCAGACGAGCTTGATGCCGTACAGACAGCGATGTCTATGGAGAATGAGACCTATGATTTCTACAGAAGTCAGAGTCAAAAAGCTACCTATGACGCCGAAAAGCAGTTATATGAGTCTCTAGCCGTACAGGAAGAGGAACATCACCGTGTCCTTCTTGATTACTACGAATTCCTCAAGAATCCGGCGGCTTGGTTTGTCCAGAAAGAACACCCCTCGCTTGACGGTGGTTAAGGTCAGAGAAATACTGTAATTAAATCGTAGGGTCATGGAGGTGTAAAGTATGCTGAAGATTAAAGACCTGTCCGTAGCCGTAGAAGACAAGGAAATCATACATGATGTCAATGTGACCATAAATAACGGCGAGACTCATGTCCTCTTCGGTCCCAACGGCGCCGGTAAAAGCACTTTACTCATGGCTATAATGGGTTTTCCCAAGTATAAGGTTACCAAGGGTAGCATCAGCTTCAAAGGGAAAGATATAACCAATCTGACTGTAGACGAAAGGGCGCGCCTGGGTATCGGTATGTCATTCCAGCGGCCTCCGGTGGTGCGCGGCGTCAAGACCCGCGACATGGTAGCCGCCTGCCTCAAAGGTCATGAGGACGATGATGCCATCGTAAAGCTGGCGGATAAAGCCGACCTTGGTGATTTCCTAGAGAGAGATATTAACTACGGCTTTTCCGGAGGCGAGATAAAGCGCTCCGAATTAATGCAGCTTCTCGCCCAGAAACCGGAACTAACCCTCATGGATGAACCGGAATCGGGCGTCGACCTGGTAAATATAGTCCTGATTGGTGAGCTTATGAATGAGCTCCTGGAAAAGAACTGTCCGATACAGTACCGGAAGTGCATGGGGCTTATTATAACCCACACCGGTCATATCCTCGACTATGTCAATGCCCGTACCGGCTACGTCATGTGTGACGGCACTATAGGATGCGTGGGCGACCCCCACGAGATGCTGGCGACGATAAGGGAGAAGGGCTATGACGAATGTATAAAATGCTATCTGGGGAGGGTGCCTTCACATGAGTAAAGCAAATAAGTCGAAGGACTATAAGGACAAGGCCAAGGCGGCGGCCGGCAAAGCCGCCTCCCTCGGTGAGGATATTGACTTAAGCAGGTACGTCAGCTCAGGCGAAGAGTACCCCTATAGGGCCAACCTGTCTCAGCTCCCTCCCAAGGTAAAGAAGCAGATGCTTGGTGCCGGAGTTATGCTGGATGACACCAGCCAGAGGTCGGGCACCTACGTACAGATGGACAACACACCGGTCCACTTCTCCATGAGTCAGGATGGTGTTGAAGTGATGTCGGTTAGCGAGGCGCGTGAGAAATACGACTGGCTGGAGGACTACTGGTGGAAAGCAGTACCCGTGGACACGGATAAGTACACGGCAAATATCGAGTTAAACCAGAATAACGGTTATTTCATCAGGTCTCTGCCCGGCCAGAAAACTGACTTTCCGGTTCAGGCCTGCCTTTATCTGGCCAAAGAGCAGCTGGTGCAAAACGTGCATAATATCATCATCGCCGAGGAAGATTCGGAACTGCACATTATTACCGGCTGTACCACTGCTTCCACTGAAGACCCCGGACTGCACCTCGGTGTTTCCGAGTTCTATATAAAGAAGGGTGCCAAGGTTACGTTTACCATGATACATAGCTGGAATCCGGAAATAGCAGTGCGACCCCGCACCACCGCTATCATTGAACAGGACGGGCTTTTTATGAGCAACTATGTTCTCATGAAACCTGTGCGTTCACTGCAAATGAATCCGCTCGTAAGATGCGTGGGCGATAATGCTACCGCCAGGTTCAACAGCGTACTGGTGACGGGCGAGGGTTCATCGCTGGACGTGGGTACGCGGGTAATTCTCGATGCCAAGGGCGCTAAGACCGAAATTATCTCCCGCGCTATCACTACCGGGGGTAATATTATAGCCCGGGGTTACATAGAAGGCAATGCCCCTGAGGTAAAGGGACACCTTGAGTGCCGTGGTCTGATTCTGGGTGAAAAAGGTGTTATTCATGCTATACCCGAGCTGAAAGGTACGCTGGCCGGTATTGACCTGTCCCACGAAGCCGCCGTCGGTAAAATCGCCGAAGAGGAAGTAGAATACCTGATGGCCAGAGGCCTGACGCGAGACGAGGCCACGGCTACTATAGTAAGGGGCTTCCTCCGCGTGGACATTGAGGGATTACCTCCATTGCTGGGTGAAGAACTCAAACGGGCGGTAGAAGCCAGCGAAAAAGAGGTTATGTAGCGGGAGGTAAGGGAAATGAACCTTAATGCTCTGCACAAGCTCAGCTATGGCCTGTATATTATAGGCTCAAGAAAAGGTGACAGGCTCAACGGGCAGGTCGCCAATACGGTAATCCAGGTAACATCAGAACCTCCAACTGTTGCCGTAAGCATTAATAAGACCAATATGACACATGAGTTTATCAAAGCCAGCCGGGTCTTTACTGTTTCTATCCTCTGTGAAGCAACACCTCTCCCTTTTATCGGTAATTTCGGTTTTAAATCGGGGAAAGACACCGATAAATTGAAGGGAATGAGTTATAAAATATCCAAAACAAAAGCCCCCATCTTTATAGATAACGCCACCGCTTACCTGGAAGTTGAGGTAATTCAGGATGTGGACGTGGGAACACATACAATGTTTATCGGCAGGGTTGTCGCTGCGGAAATCCTTACCGAAGAAAAATGCATGACCTATGAATATTATCATCAGGTCAAGCGAGGCACTATCCCCAAGACCGCCCCCAGCTATATCGGAAAAGAGAAAGGAGGCCATGTATAAGGATGGACAAATATGAGTGCACTGTCTGTGGCTACGTCTACGACCCGGAACTGGGCGACCCCGATGGTGGTATCGAACCCGGAACGCCTTTTGAGAAAATACCTGACGACTGGGTATGTCCGGTCTGTGGTGCCGCCAAGAACGACTTTGAAAAAGTGAAGGATTAGAGGTGGCGACTATGATAGAGAACCTGAACTGGGAGCAATTGGCAGGAATCCTGGAAACGATACCAGTGGATATCTCCTTTGTTGATGAGAATGACACGGTCAGGTTCTGGAACAAGCACGAAACGAGGGTCTTCAAGCGGCCACCGTCAGTACTTGGCAGGACTGTGCAGAAATGCCACCCGCCAGCCAGTGTGGACAAGGTAGACAGAGTAATTTCTGATTTAAAAAGCGGTAAAAGAGACTTCGCTGAATTCTGGATAGACCTCAAGGGGAGGAAAATCTATATCAGGTATTTCGCCGTGCGTGATAAAGAAGGCAAGTACCTGGGCACACTGGAAGTCGGTCAGGACATCACCGATATCAAGCAAATAGAGGGTGAAAAAAGACTGCTGGAATATTGAGAGCCACGTGGTTAGGCTATTTAACGAAAAAACTTTTTGCTTTATAGAATAATCTTAGGAGGTGACCAATGGAAAAAGAGAAAATTATTGAACTGCTGAATGCCGACCTGCAGGATGAACATGGCGCCATTATACAGTATCTGAACCATGCCTACGCTATGGGAGAAGGCGAGATGGCCTGTGAGGTTGAAGCCATCGCCAGGGAGGAAATGAGGCACCTGGACTGGCTGGCGGAGTTAATCGTTGAACTGGGCGGTCAGCCAAGTCTGAAACGGGGCTCCATGCGCATGGGAGGTAAGACCATCCCTGACTTCCTGGGCAATGACGTACTGCTCGAAGAAGATGCCATCAGCCACTATAAAGAGCATATCAAGATGGTTGATGACCCCAAGGTGAAGCGGCTTCTAAAGCGCATCCTGGCTGATGAAGAGTCGCATCACGGCGACTTCGAGCACTTCGTGGAAAAATCAAAGAAAGAGGGTACTCAAGACCACAGGGGAGAGCATAAGGACAGCGTCACCAAGACACTTAACTGGGGTATCGAGCACGAGTACACAGTCGTTCTACAATACCTGTTTCAATCCTATATGACCAGGAACCAGGAAGCCAAGAGACAGCTTGAAGACCAGGCTATTAACGAAATGCAGCACCTGGGATGGCTTGCTGAAGAGCTGGTTGACGGCGGCGGTACGCCGAGAATTGAGCATTCTGAAACCGACCAGTCGACTCATACAGCGGATATGCTCGAGGCTGATATAAAAATCGAAAAGGAAGTAGCTGAAGCCTATGACCGCGCCGCCAAAGAGGTCAAAGACGAAGGCCTGAAGAAGCTGCTCCTGCGTATCAGGGACAACGAAATTTATCACATCGATGTTTTCAAAGACCTGCTAGAGGAAGAGGAAGGCGAGTCTCCAGGAAGCGCTTCTGGCAACCTTCCATAAAGGGGGACCGGAATGGCAAATTTTATAGAGGCTGGCAAGACCGGCGAATTTCAAGACGGAACCATGAAAAAGCTCCAGGTGCAGGGACAGGAAATACTGCTGGCAAAAGCCGGAGATAAATACTACGCTGTAAGTAATCACTGTCCTCACATGGGAGCTGACCTGTCCGTGGGTAAGCTTGAAGGAACGATTGTTACGTGTCCAAGACATGCCTCTCAGTTTGACTTGACAGATGGAAAAGTGGTCCGCTGGATGAAGGGCTCTGGTCTTTTTTCAGCAGTAGGGAAAGCACTGAAATCGCCCAGACCTCTCAAGACATATCAGACAGCGATTAAAGGTGACGCCATACTGGTAGAGATATAGATAATCAGTCTTATTGCCTCTGAAGAAAAGCATGTATGGAGGTGCTGAGTCATGTCTATTGTCTTCTCAAGCAGCGAGCTTATAAATATAGCCATCGGCATCGAGAGGAGGGGGATTACCTTCTACGATATCATGGCCAAGTCAACCGAAAATGAAATTGCCAGGGATATCTTCGCAGGTCTAGTGGATATGGAACGGGAGCATATCAGGATATTTCAGGACATGCTTGGCGATGCTGAAATAGAACAGCCTTCCGAGTCGTCAACAGGTGAATACACCGGTTACCTTCAGGCGCTCATTGATGACGCCGTTTTTACAGATGACATGATTACCAGTGAAATGGCTTCGCAGGCAGACAGCGATATAAAAGCCTTAGAACTGGCGATAAGTTCTGAAAAGGACTCCATATTGTTTTACTATGAAATGAGGGATATCATGCCCCGGCGGACTCTGCCCATGATAAACAACATAATAGCCGAGGAAAAATCACACCTCCAGCAGCTTACCGAGGTAAAGAAAAGGCTGGCAGAGACCTAGCGGTACGGGGGATATAGATACTGATTACCCATACTCGTGGCCCCAGCTTTAACAGGGCACGGTTTTCGTCTTAAAGCATAAGGCTCTTGCCTGCGGGCGCCTGTAATGAGTTCAGATATTAACATCCGGATTATTAGAGCTTGTTTTAAGAAGTCAGGAGTTGAATAAATGGTTAATAAGTTAGTTATCGGGATACTGGTACTGCTGGTGATTTTTACGGGACTTATCGGTTATTACTCCTATACTCTCAACCGGCAGATTGATGATTTAGGTGAGCGGTTAACAGCCTTTGAAATAGAACAAGCCGCCAGAGTCGATAACATAAGCGATGAACTTTCCGGGTTACGAATGGATACTTTAGGCAAACTCGGAGCTCTGGAGGGGCAGATAGGAGCAACCCAGGCTGATGTTGGCGCCGTGCAAGCAGAGATAGGGACAATAGAAAACCGGATTGCCGATATAGAAGATGAAATCGCCGGAGTCGCGTCTGATGTTGATATTCTGGATAACCGCATTACCAGTGCTGTTGACGCAATCTCCAGTTCGGTGATAGATGCCAGCGCAATCTACGAGAAGGTCAGCCAGGTTACGGTCAGGATTAATAACGGCCAGAGTACGGTTGGTTCCGGGCTTATCCTGGATAATGAAGGCCATGTTATTACGGCCCACCATGTTGTGGATGGGCTCTTCCCAATATACGTCATGCTGCATGATGGCATGATTTCCCCTGCCACTCTGGTCGGCCTGTGTGAGTTCAGTGATATTGCCGTGCTGAAACTTGAAAAAAACCCGGATATTGAACCGCTCTTACTGGCGGATTCCAGCCAGGTGAGAATCGGGGAGCCGGTAGTAACTGTCGGCAGTCCGCTCGACCTGCGTGATACCCTTACGGAAGGTATCATAAGTCAGACTGACCAGTATGCCGAAATACGATATGACACACAAAGCCGCTGGGTAACCAACCTTATTCAGTTTGATGCTGCGGTCAACGCCGGTAATTCAGGTTGCCCTCTGGCCAATGCCGACGGCAATATCATTGGTATCGTGGTAGCCAGAATATACCCAACTGAGGGCGATGGCATTTACTACGCAGTTTCCTCTAACAAGGCAAAGAGAGTCGCCGAGGCGATACTCGACCAGGGCTTCTTTGAATACCCCTGGATTGGAGTCAACATTGCCGACCTGACTCCGCAGATAGTTGAGCAAAGAGGTTTAGAGACGGTCAACGGGGTGCTCGTGGGGGGAGTCATCAGCGGCAGCCCGGCCGAGGCAGCCGGTATTGAAGTTAATGATATCATCCTGGCTATAAATGACGTGACGGTCAGGGATTCGGCTGAAATTACCTCTTATCTCGGAGAATATACAAGTCCGGGTGATGCGGCCACAATCATCATTGTACGGGACTCCAATATCATGGAGTTATATATTGAGATAGGCAGGCGAGAGGAATAGCTGCAGGAGTCAATAGCTTTTCCCGTATCTGATAAAAGCACCAACTTTTTTTCTAACGATTACTGTTACCCCAAACCAGAGCAGTATCAAGAGCCCAACCAGTTCCGGTATGTAAACTTCTGGATACTTGAATATACTTTGCCATACCATTGATAACCAGTCTGTTAAATCAGCTCTGTCAAAAGCAAAACCCAGAAACGGCCATAATAAAGTACGCGGAGTAAGCCACATTTCATCGAGAATAAGGTGTATGAGGGTACCGAATGCAAGGGTAAGCAGCCAGACCTTACGGTAACTTCTATAAAGGTAAAAACCCACCGCAGCAATAATTACGAGAAAAAGCAGAGTATGTGCGTATATCCTGCCGTAGCTGAATGTTTCCTGGAAGAAGTACTGCCCTACTGGTTTATCGATAATATCCGGTAAAAGCGAGCCGATAATAAGTATCCTGATATCTATATATCTCGACACCGACGCAAACCATGATATCCTGCTTATTTTAGATTTACTATTATACTGTGCAGCGCCGGCCAGGAGCGTTGCCGCCCCGAGTGTAATTCCAGTATGTGCCAGTACCAGCATATTTACTAGACTCCCTTTCGTTGAATACCACGGCTAAATAACGCCACCGCCGCTTCTTCCAGAAGGGTAAGGTCCCTTGCTATCCGGTAAAAATAAATCCCCTCCAGTAACGGGTCGCCACAGGGGAATCGTACGTCTGTTTCTTTCATTGTTTACTTGTAATACAGCTACTATCATATATAATATAATAAACAGCACCCTTTTGGGAATTTTAGCTATCAGGTATGGTGTCGAATGAAAATTATCGGTCTTACGGGCGGTATAGGCAGCGGTAAAAGCACCGTGGTCCAGTTTCTGGCCGAACTGGGTGCGGTTGTACTGGATGTAGATAAAGTGGGCCATGAAGCTCTTGGGCCAGGGAGTGAAGCCTGGGAGAGGGTTATCAGTGAATTCGGAAACGATATTATGACAGTCAGTGGTGAAATCGACCGCGCCAAACTGGGCAAACGTGTCTTTAATAATCACGAGGACTTGCTGCGCCTGAATCGAATAACACATCCGATTATAGACAATATGCTTAAGGCAAAACTCGATGAATACCAGCGCCGGGGAGACAGCGTAGTCGTGATGGAGGCGGCTGCTTTGATAGAATCGGGGAGAGCTTCGACAGTCGACGAGATATGGGTTGTCGTCGCTCCAGAGGCTGCCGTACTGGAGAGGCTTGCCGGAAGAGCAGGGTATTCCGAAGATGAATCGAAGGCACGAATCCGCGCTCAGCTGTCCGCCGAGGAGCGAATCAAACATGCGGACGTGGTCATTGATACCGATTGCAGCCTTGATGAGTTGAAAGCAAGGGTGGCGGTACAATGGGAAAGGTTGCAGGCGCGCCTCTAAGCATGATATATCCTGAGCTTTGTACGATGATTCCCAGACTGGCGTTTGACTCTCAGCTATAAAACTGGTAGAATATATTCTTTGGAGGCTTAATATTTACGCTATTATTGAAACAGGCGGCAAGCAGTATAAAGTAAACGGGGGCCAGACCATAGATGTGGAACGTCTGGATGTGTCCGATGGCGGTACTGTCGAACTGGACAGGGTGCTGCTCATTGCCGATGGCGATAATGTGAGCGTGGGGAAGCCGTTTATTGAGGGAGCCAAGGTACTGGCAACGGCGCAGCATAGTGGTAAAGGTGACAAGGTTATCGTCTTTAAATACAAGCCCAAGGTGCGCTATCGGCGTAAGAACGGACACCGCCAGCTTTATACCAGGCTGAGCATTGACAGTATAATGGCACCGGGGATGGAGGAAGCCAAGCCGGTAAAGAGGACCCGTCGCAAGAAAAAAGAGGTGACTACAGATGGCACATAAAAAGGGAGGCGGCACCAGCCGGAACGGTCGAGATAGCCAGGGACAGCGACTCGGTGTCAAGAGATTTGCCGGGCAGACCGTTAACGCCGGGACTATCCTGGTACGCCAGCGAGGCACTCGCATTCACCCCGGCAATAACGTAGGCGTGGGTAGAGACCATACACTCTATGCCCTCATTGACGGTTTCGTCAAATACGAGCCGGCCAGGAACAACCGCAGAAAGGTCAGCGTCTACGCTGGTTGAATATAATGAAAGAGAAGATACACCCGAAGTATTATACTGACGCCGAAGTGGTCTGCTCCTGCGGCAACGTGTTTACTACGGGTTCTACGAGAAAGCAGCTAAAAGTTGAGGTATGCAGCCAGTGCCACCCCTTTTACACCGGTGAGCGGCGTATGCTGGACACTACCGGGCGCGTGGAGCGGTTTAAGAAGCGCTACAAGCTACAGGATTAAACTTTAAGTTACCGGGAAGGCAGGAGCGGGATATATATAAAACCGCTCCTTTTTGTTTATTTGAATGTCGGACAAGAAAAAATATAACTACGGCGGCCAGGCAGTTATTGAAGGGGTAATGATACGCGGACGCAAGGCAGTGGTAACTGCGGTTCGACGTCCCGGCGGTGATATTGCCGTTGATGCCAGGCCGGTGCCATCTATTTCTACAGGCCGGATGAGACGGATGCCCCTGATAAGGGGTGTCGTTATTCTGATTGAAGCCATGGTACTGGGGATTAAGAGCCTGCTCTATTCGGCCAATATCGCCGTGGAAGAAGAAGAGGAAGAGATTCCTGCAACGGCAATCTGGGGCATGATAGCCTCGGCGGCGGTTCTGGTGGTCGCCCTCTTTTTTCTCGCTCCGCTCTTTCTCACCAAACTGGTAAACGAGTATATCCCTAACACTGTCGTATTCCATATCATTGAGGGAGTGATACGTCTGGCCATCTTTGTCGCCTACCTGAAGATAATAGGACTCCTGCCCGATATCAAGCGGGTCTTTACCTATCACGGGGCAGAACACAAAACGGTAAATGCCTATGAAGCCGGTGTGCCGATGGAGGTGGAAGCCGTTAAAATATACAGCACGGCACACGTACGCTGCGGCACCAGTTTCCTGTTTACAGTGCTGATAATCGCCATAATAGTCTTTGCTTTTATAGGGCGTGAAATCCTGTGGCTGATGATTCTATCCCGTATTGTCCTTATACCGGTAATTATGGCCCTTGGCTACGAAGTTATCTATTTTGGTTCCAAGCATGCGAATAACTGGTTTGTGAAGTTACTTCTGGCTCCAGGACTTCTTCTACAATCACTGACTACCGGGGAGCCTGATGGTAGTCAGCTGGAAGTGGCCATATCGGCATTGAACAGAGCGGTGGAAATAGACCTGGCGGAGGAGACGGCTCAGGCATCCTCTTGAAGACCTGTTTCTGTATCAGGCTCGATTAGCTCCTGAAAAAAGCAGGTCCTGTTGCCCGTATGGCACACGGGGCCGGTCGGATGTGCCATGACCAGAATAGTATCGCTGTCGCAGTCGAGCCACACCGAGCTTACCATGAGGCGGTTGCCCGAAGTTTCTCCTTTGTGCCACAGTTCCTGACGACTTCGGCTGTAGAACCAGACCTCGCCAGTAGATAATGTCCGGCGCAGGGATTCTTCATTCATATAGCCCAGCATGAGTACTTCTTTTGTATCATCATCCTGGACTATTGCCGGAACGAGTCCGGCTTCGTTGAGCTTCAGTCCGCCTGTCAACTTAAGACCTTTCTCAGCCAATCTGCCCCCCTTAAATCTGGCTAATATTCGCCATAGCCTGCTTCAGGTCAATATCTCCCGTGTATAAGGCCCTTCCCACGATAGTACCATCGGCGCCAAGCTTCTGCAGCATCTTCAGGTGACTCAGCGATGAAATACCCCCGGCGGCAATAACAGGCAGCTTGATAGTATCAATCATCTCGGCAATCGCCGTAAAATTCGGCTCGGTCAGCGTGCCGTCGCGGCTGATATCGGTATAGATAAAGCGCCTGGCACCGAGCTTCTTCATAGTCTCAGCCAGGTCCACGGACTTTATCTCGGTATCCCTGAGCCAGCCACGGGTAGCCGCGTAACCTTCACGGGCATCAATACCAATAATTATAGACTCGCGGAACTGGCGGCACGCGTCAATAACCAGCTTGGGGTCCTCCACCGCTGCCGTACCCAGAATTACACTATCTATGCCGACTTTCAGCAGCTTTTCAATCGTTTCAAGGTCGCGTATACCGCCGCCCAGCTGGGTGGGTATCAGCATGGCGTTGGCAATCTCCTTTATAATATCCAGATTGCGCATTTCCCCGGAAGCAGCGCCGTCCAGGTCAACAATGTGAAGTCGTGGCGCTCCCATGGACTGCCATCTAAGGGCAACGTCCAACGGGTCTTCCGAAAACACGGTCTCCTGGTTATAGTCGCCCTGGTACAGGCGTACGCACCGCCCGTCCCTCAGGTCTATTGATGGTATTATCTCTATTCCGGGCCTCTTCTCACCGGTTATTACGAGTAAATTATAGCACTTAGTTAATAGCTTGAACAATTTAAAGTATTCGGCGATAATCAGAGCAGTAGATTAACCGGCCTTAAAAGCCAGATGTGATTTTAATGTGCATTTTTGTGTATTGACAAGACAATAAATATAAGGTAAAATGATAATTACCATCGACCTGTATGGCGGTGAGTTTAGAGCTTAAAACCTTAACAAATTAAGTCGCTTGGATCGGACTCGACCGAGACGGCAATAGGTTATCCAAGTTATTCATGCCCTCTCAGTTGTGTCTGAGAGGGTTTTTTATTTGAGAGGTATAATGCTCAAAGTAGGATTTATCGGTGCCGGAACCGTGGGTACTGCCCTGGCTATACTGCTGAGCAGTAAAGGCTACAGGTTTGTGGGCGCAAGTAGACGGAGCCGCTCTTCAACCGGTAATTTACCCAGAGCCGTCAGCAACCTGCGCTTACTGGATAGCAATCAGGAAGTTGCCGATTCCGCCGAACTTGTCTTCATCACCACCCCGGACGATGCCATCGCCGAAGTAGCCAAGCAGGTACGCTGGCACAGTGGACAAAGTGTCGTCCACTGCAGCGGCGCTGATTCCACCGATGTTCTGGAACCGGCCCTAAAAGCCGGCGCCATGGTGGGATGTTTCCATCCCCTCCAGACCTTCGCCGGTATTGAGCAGGCTGTAGAGAATATCCCCGGCTCTACATTCGCTATCGAAGCAGAAGAACCGCTGCTGACCACTCTTAAAGATATGGCTGTCACGCTGGGCGGACAGTGGATAGAATTGAAAGCGGCTGACAAGGTGGCCTACCATGCGGCGGCTGTATTTGCTTGCAACTATATGGTAACACTGGTCAAGCTGGCTACCGACCTGTGGCAGACATTCTCCATCCCTCCCGACCAGGCTACCAGGGCGTTACTGCCCCTGATACGCGGCACACTCCACAATATTGAATCAATCGGTATACCTCAATGCCTCACCGGGCCCATAGCGCGCGGTGACACCGGCACCATCAAAAAACACCTTGAAGCCTTACGGGAAAAAGCCCCGTCCCTGCTCTCTCCTTACCAGGAACTCGGCAGGCAGACCGTTCCCATCGCTCTCGCCAAGGGAAGAATTAGCAAACAGCAGGCTTTGGAACTGGAGGATATATTAACAACGAGCTGAATAAATAAATTCAGGGGGAAGTCCAATGAGAATAATGCTGAAAAGTAAAATCCACCGGGCCCGTGTTACTGATGCCAACATTGATTACGAGGGGAGCATCACTATTGACAAAAAACTGATGGTGGAAGCCGATATACTCCCCTACGAGCAGGTACAGGTCCTCAATATCAACAATGGCGCCCGCTTCAGCACCTACGCTATTGAAGGGGAAGATGGCAGCGGTGAAATTTGCCTGAACGGCGCCGCCGCCAGACTGGCCGTCAAGGGCGACCTGGTCATCATCCTTACCTATTGTGATGTTAACGAAGAGGAAGCCCGGGACTACATGCCAAAGATAGTCTATGTAAACGAGAAAAATGCAATAGTCCACAAGCTGGATGAAGCTCTTTTCGCCTAGGGAGTCGTTATGCGTGTTTCCATTAATAAAATAAAGGAAATGAAGCAAAAGGGTGAGAAAATCTCCATGCTCACCGCCTATGATTATGTTACCGCCAAGATAGTTGACGAGGCAGGCGTGCCGCTGATTCTGGTCGGTGACAGCCTGGGGATGGTTGTTCTCGGTTACGAATCAACCATACCGGTTACCATCGAGGAGATGCTGCATCATACCAGGGCTGTGGTCAGAGGCACCAGTAAGGCTCTGGTGGTCGGCGACATGCCGTTCATGACCTACCACGTCAGCGTTGAGGATGCCCTCAGGAACGCAGCCCGCTTCATCCAGGAAGCCGGCACTCAAGCGGTCAAGCTTGAAGGAGGCGTTACCGTCGCCGAAAAGGTGCGCAGAATCGTAGACTGCGGCATTCCCGTTATGGGTCATATAGGCCTTACCCCCCAGTCAATCAACCAGTTCGGCGGTCATAAAATACAGGGCAAGACTCCCGAAGTCGCTGCCAGGCTCCTTGAGGACGCCAGGGCGCTGGATGACGCCGGTGCTTTTGCTATTGTTCTGGAGACGGTGCCAGCCCCCCTCGCCGCGCTGATTACCAGGAAAATAAGCATTCCCACCATAGGCATCGGTGCCGGCATCAATTGCGACGGTCAGGTGCAGGTTATAAATGACATCCTCGGTTCTTATACCGACTTCGTTCCCAAGCACGCCAAGCAGTATGCCAAACTCGTTGATATTATGTCAAGCGCTATTTCCGAATACCATGATGAAGTAAAGTCCGGCAAGTTCCCCACCGATGCCCAGAGCTTCTCCATGGATGAAAGCATACTTGTCGAGATAGACAAGTAGTCCCGCATTTCTATCACACATTCATCCCTGCCTTTCTTTGAATAGATAATCGGTTTTCATGAAAGCTATAAAAACAATCGACGAGATGCGGCGGATAAGGTACCAGCTTACCGGGCCGGTCGGCTTCGTGCCCACCATGGGCTATCTGCACGAAGGACATCTATCGCTTGTAAGGAAAGCCAGAGACGAAAATCCCTCGGTTATCGTCAGTATATTCGTAAACCCCACGCAATTTGGTCACGGCGAAGATTTTAAGAGCTATCCGCGTGATACCCGGCGTGACCTGGCTATGCTGGAACCAATGACGGATGTTGTCTTTATGCCTTCGACTGCCGAGATGTATCCCGATAAATTCGATGGCTGGGTAGAGGTAGGCGGCATTACCGGGAGGCTGGAAGGCGCTTCCCGCCCCGGCCATTTCCGCGGCGTGACCACTGTTGTCGCCAAACTCTTTAACATCGTACAGCCAGCCTATGCCTACTTCGGTCAAAAAGATGCCCAGCAGGCAGCCGTTATTAGAAAGATGGTGGTAGACCTGAATATGAATCTGGAAATCGTTACCCTGCCCACGGTACGGGAGCCCGACGGGCTGGCAATGAGCAGTCGCAATATGTATCTTAATCCCGAACAACGACGGGCGGCAACCGTTCTCTACAGGTCGCTGAAGCTGGCACGGGAGATGTGGTTAAAGGGTAAAAGTGACGCTGACAGGCTGCGCCGGAACATGACGGAACTGATACAAAAAGAGCCGCTGGCGGATATCGACTATATCAGCATCGCCGATGCAGACAGCCTTGAAGAACTGGACACGGTCAGGGCAAAAGCCCTGGTGTCCATGGCGGTGAAATTCGGCAGCACCAGGCTGATTGATAATATCGTGCTGGAGTAAGGTAAAGACTACTCCCTGACCAGCACCAGCAAGCACAGCATTGCCAGGAAGGCAAGTCCCGCACCGAGGTAAAACGGTGCCGCCGGATTCACCGTATCCCAGAGCCAGCCGGCGATAAGACTCGCCGGTAGAAGCGTAAGTCCCACCACCCCATGATAATACCCATAGGCCGTGCCCCTCTTGGCCTCGGGAACAAGGTCGGCGACAAATGCGCGGGCCACTCCCTCCACGACACCATAGTAGATGCCGTAGCCGACGAAAAGCCCCCATATCTGCCATGAACTTGACGCCGTGGCAAAGCCAAGATAAACCAGAGCGTAAACAGCCCAGCCCAAGACAATAATCCGCCTTCTACCCAGCCTATCGGACAGCATTCCTGCCGGTACGGAAATGGCGGCATAAGAAACGTTAAATAAAACGAGCATAAGTATTATATGCAGGACCGGCGAGCCCATGTTCTGTGCCCGTAATATTACAAAGAAATCGCTGGAGTTCCCCAGTGTGAAGACTCCCATAACAATGAGAAATATCTTGAACCTGGCATCAAACCTCAGAATTGGATTGTCCCGCAATAATCCGTACTGGTAATCATTAGAAGAGGTCTTCCCCTTATCACGTACGAAGGCCAGTAAAATCAGCACCGCCAGCACCGCCGGCACCACGCCAATGAGCACCAGCCGTTGATACGCCTTAATGCCCAGCTCCAAGCTGCTGCCCTGCATGAGGTATATAACAACGGCGGCTATGGCCAGTCCAAGGACAGCCCCGGTGGTATCCATCGCCCGGTGCACGCCAAAGCCCTTGCCCCTTTCTCTAGACGAGGTGGAATCGGCCACCAGGGCGTCGCGTGGCGAGGTGCGGATGCCCTTGCCGAACCTGTCACCGAAGCGTACAGCCAGCACAGCACCCCAGCTAGATGCAATGTACATAAGGGGTTTAGATAGTGTGGAAACGGTATAGCCGAGCACCGCCAGGAACTTTCGCTTCTTTATCCTGTCGCTGATACGGCCGCTTAAAATCCTGAGGATGGCGTCGGTGCTTTCGGACAGCCCGCCGATAAGTCCGACGGCCAAAGCGCCGGCGCCAAGCACGTTGAGGACGAGGAGAGGGACGAGGGTAAAAATCATCTCGCTGCTGACATCCGTCATCAGGCTGACCAGCCCCAGGAAGAAGATATTGGGGTGCAGTCCCCAGATTTTTCCGGGGTCGGGTTCGGCATTTACAGGTTGTGATGAATTAACTTTCACAACTTATTATAGACCAGTAAGTCAAATGACTGGAAATACGCCTGTTTTTGATAATATTTAAATACATCCCCCCGCCCCTCACCTTTAATGTTATCTTTTCCCACCCGCCACCCTCACGGCCTCTACGGATTAGCCTTTAATTCTACACCCCACCACCCATAGGGGTGTTTAAGATGGACGCCAGCCTCTATTTTTTTATTTCTGCCTCTCCTTAATACCACCTCGTAAGGAGGGGTGGATAAAGGGGGTGAGGTTAACAGATACTTTCCGGCTAATTTTCCTTGACTGCGAACTCAATCTAAAGTAAAATAAAGCGTGTTTGCCGAGGTAGCTCAGATGGTAGAGCAGCGGACTGAAAATCCGCGTGTCCCCAGTTCGATTCTGGGCCTCGGCACCACATAGATAGTGAGCGGAAGTAGTTCAGCGGTAGAACGCCTCCTTGCCAAGGAGGAGGTCGTGAGTTCGAATCTCATCTTCCGCTCCATTTTATCAGGGGAGTTTAAGAGGGGCATCAGCCCCTCTTTTTTTATTCCCCCCCTCCTTTGAAACCTCGTAAGGAGAGGGGGCCAAAAGTCCTTCCATAGGAAGGACAGGGGGAGAGGCCAAAATGGGGTGAGGTAGAAACGGATTGCTTCTTCCTTCAGACGAAGGACTCGCGATGACAGTTAATTATCCCACTTGGCTATTTCCACCAGACAGGAGTTCGGCGCCATCCCGGGGGCGTTCTTTGAGAGCACCCGCGACGGCGTCAGGATATTGACACAGCCTCCCCTATCAACGCTGTCCGGATTGCCCGGTTCAAGAGGGTCATATTTCCCCGAACCGTAGTATGAGTGCACCACGCCCGGCCTCATTCTCTCGGTAACATCGGCTATGCAGAGCACGGTGCCGCGGTCGTTATAGAGCTTAACGATGTCGCCGTCTTTAATGCCCCTGGGCTCGGCATCCGAGGGGTGAATGCGCACCGGGCGCCAGTAGTAGCCGTCTTTAAGAACGCGATGTCCTGGTATCTCTGCCAGCCATCTGGTCTTGGCATCATAATGGGTGTGGAAGGAGAACCTGGGGTGGGGGGAGATAAGCTGCAACGGGTATTTCTTGGCCAGCTCCGAGTCATAGCCCTCCCAGCTCGGGATGTAACGAGGCAGGGGCGGCCTTTCCTCATCATCGGGGAGATGCTCCAGCAGGCTCTGCGAAACAAATTCTATTTTGCCGCTGTAAGTCCCCAGCTCTTTGCCCTTCTCCGTATTCCTTTTCGGGTTAAAGTGGTCGGGCGTATCGCAGTCCCGTCCCTCATAGAACCAGCGAAGTCCCGGCGTTGGTTTGTAGTCTTCCGGCATCGGCACTATGAAGTATCCCTTTTTCTTGAAGTCTTCAAATGACATATATTGCGGAAGGTCCGAGTAATGAAATACCTTCTCAATCCAGTCCTCCTCGGTATTGCCTTCGGTATACTCCTCCCTGATACCCAGCCTTTCGGCCAGTTCCGAGAAAATCTGGTAATCAGACTTCGACTCGTAGAGAGGCTCGATACATTTATGCTGATAGACAATGACCCTGTGGTTGCAGGCGTTGGAGCCGTGATGCGTATAGCCGCCGGTATTTGCCCATTCGCCGATGTCATTCCGCTCGAAATTGGTGCAGGCCGGCAGAATAATATCGGCCAGACCTGTTTCCGTGCACCACCAGCAGTCCTGATTGACCACGAATTCCAGCTTCGGGCTCTGGTACATTCTTACGAAGCGACTGGTGCCGGTCATTGTACCGAGGAACGAGCCGCCGTAGCGATAGAACATCTTAACCTCGGAGCAGCCAGGAGCCGGATAAGTATAAGGGACAAACTGCTGCTCAAGTGACTGTCCACAAAATGTCTGCCCCAGCCAGTGGATGGGAGGATTGAGGATAGCCTCCGGCATGAGCAGGCGGTAGATGCGCTGTTGCACCGGGTTCTCCACCTGGTTTCTGGCGAACTCGTTCAGGAAATTCGGCCCAAAGGAGCTATAGCCCGGAAAGTCGAATTCGGCGTTATAGGGAGTACCCATGGTGGTGCCCCAGATATTGACGCCCGGCTTTCCCAGTCCCTGCATCGCCTGCAGGAGCACCATCAGCCTGGACCACTCCGTTCCGTAGGCCTGCCGGCAGGCACCGGACTGCCCGCCCCGGGAACCCGCCGCGAGCATCGTTCGCTTGGATGCCCATTCCCTGGCCAGGCTTCTGATGGTATATTCCGGTACACCGCATATCTCAGCCGCCCATTCCGGCGTCCTGGCAACACCGTCATACTTACCCAGGATATGCTTAACAAAATCTTCAAAGCCGACCGTGTGCGTGGCTACATAGCTTTCGTCATAAGTACCCTCTTTAAGCCACACGTACGCAATTGCTTCCGCCATGGCAGCATCGGTACCCGGACGCGGCGCTATCCATTTATCGCCGAGAATAGTAGCGGTGTAATTACAGAACGGGTCAATGAAAATCTGCTTAATGCCAAGCTCTCTCAGCCATATTCGCCATACAGCCGATTCCTGCCCTCCATAGATGCCACGTGTCGAATCGGGGTCGTTACCCCAGTGCACCACAAGCTCAGTATTCTTTAAAGCGTCCTCAAGCAGGTCATATTGCTCAGGCATACCCAGTCTCCAGAAAAAACCGTAAACATGTGTCGCGCCCCAGTGCCACCCTTCCCAGCTGTCGGGATTGTCCATGATATCCGTGAAGCCAATCATATTAAAAAACCTGGCCCACGTCGACGTGCGATAGCCCAGATTCCCCCAGTTATGGTGAGAGGAAGCCCGTGACATGACAGCCTCTGGACCGTAGGAATCCCTGATTCTCAGCATCTCACCGGCAACAATATCCAGGGCTTCATCCCAGCTGATGCGTTTGTATTCAGACTTCCCTCTGTTTTCCGGATGCCTAGCGCCATTAGGGTCGAAATCTACCCTCTGCATGGGGTACTTAATCCTCGCATCGGAGTATATTCTTGCCTTCTCGACCATGGTGAAAGGGGCGACACAGGCCTTCCTCAATGGTGAGAATTGCCTGCCTTTAACGTCAATTGTCCATGAAGCCGCATCCTTATCGTTCAGTACCAGGGGGCGGACACGGATTATCCGCCCGTCCTTCACATAGACCTGAACAGGCCCACCATTGGTGAGGTTTGTGTAAATCTTATCCATAACTATTAATTACCCTTCCAGTGATGGTGCTTTACCAGATGTTGAAAACTGAATATCAAACTGGATATGATACTGTGTAAGCGGGTTAGTATTTTCTCCTATATTGAAAGTATAATAAATATACGCTGCTGATATCAAACTGTGGAGAGATGGGCAATGAAAGAAACGAAGCTACTTTGCTGGAACGTTAACGGCATTCGGGCTATTAAGGGCAAGGGCTTCCTGGAATGGCTTTACCGGGAATCCCCTGACATCCTCGCCGTTCAGGAGACCAAAGCCCATCTTGACCAGCTTGATACTGACCTGAAAGAGCCGGAGGGATATCATACCTACTGGAATTACCCGGAGAGAAAGGGTTACAGCGGCGTGGCCGTCTTTACCAGGGAAGAACCGCTCAGCGTTAGGTATGACTTCGGCCCAAGCGAAATCGAGCTTGAGGGAAGGGTCATTATCGCCGAGTATCCCGCATTCGTGTTGACGAATATATATTTCCCTAACGGCAAGAAGAACCAGGAGCGCCTGGACTATAAAATGGCCTTCTATGAGAATTTCTTACGATATGCGGATTCGCTGAAAGGTGCAGGCAAAAAACTGGTTATTTGCGGCGACCTTAATACCGCCCATAATGAAATCGACCTGGCCCGGCCCAAGGAGAATTCTAAGATATCCGGCTTCCTGCCCGAGGAAAGGGCCTGGATGGATAAATTTATCTCTCACGGCTACGTTGATACTTTCAGGCATTTTAATAAAGAACCCGACCAGTATACGTGGTGGGACATGAAATCGGGGGCGCGTGAGAGAAACGTGGGGTGGCGGCTCGACTACTTCTTTGTCACTGAAGACCTGCTGCCGTCGCTTACCCGGGCGTTTATAATGCCCGAGGTCATGGGCTCCGACCACTGCCCGGCGGGTATTACCCTGAATATATCCTAGTCAGATGATAACGTCTTCAATCCTTCAATGACATCATAGAAATTATTAAAAGGGGTATAGGCGAGTTTTTCCTCGCGGCATTTTTCCAGGAGGTCGCCGGTAGCGAAGACTTTAATAGACTGCCGGGAGGGATATATATCGGACACGCCGTTACCCACGTAGACCACGCTATAACCCTCTTTGGTCAGCAGTCCGGTATAGGCTTCCTTGAAGCCGGCTTCCATCTCGCTGCCGTCAGGTCCTATATACCTGACCTTCATGCCGTCGGGGCTGAACTGATTTTGAGCGGCAAATACCTCTATGCCGTCTACACCCAGGTTCTCCAGCATGGCCTCTATATAGAAAATAAGGCCGTTGCTGACTATAACGAACTTATAGTCCTTCTGACTACAGTATTCCAGCAGCTCGCGAAAGCCAGCGCGTACTTTTACACGTTCGCTATTGAAAACAACGTCAAGCATTGTCTTCCTGTCGGCTTTGACCAGGGCAAACACCCTTCTGTTAAAAGTCCCGACCGGTATCTTGCCCGTCATGTATTCTTGCAACATCTCTTTCCATTTGCTGCCGATAAAAGTATCCAGCAAAAGAAAGCTCACGTCTTCTTCGGTAACGGTACCATCAAAATCACATTGGACGGCTATCTTCATTACTTGCGTTAGCTCCTTCTCGTATTCATTCAACCTAATTTACTATATCCGATTGAGCGTGAGCGGTCAAACTGGTATAAGCGCTTGGAAAAGTAAAATGCTAATGTTAGAATGAGCGCAGGAGGCGTAAAAATTAGTGCAATACTACATCGGTACGTCCGGCTGGCATTACGATGACTGGCGCGGCAGGTTCTACCCTGAGAAACTACCCAGGAACAAATGGCTGGAGTTTTATGCACAGCGTTTCCCTACGGTTGAACTCAACAACAGCTTTTACCGGTTGCCCTCGGAGAATGCCCTTAAGGGCTGGTATAATTCATCGCCACCCGACTTCACTTTCGCGGTAAAGGTAAGCCGGTTTATCACACATATAAAACGGCTGAAAGATTGCGATGAGGCCATAACAAACTTTATGTCAAGAGCAGGTATTTTGAAGGAAAAACTCGGGCCCCTCCTGTACCAGCTACCGCCCAGTATGCACCGCAATGACGGGACATTAAAATCGTTCCTGAATAGCCTACCGCAGGGGTTAAAACACGTGATTGAATTCAGGCACCAGTCATGGCTGGTGGAAGAAGTATTTGATATACTGCGCCAGTATAACGCCGGACTCTGTATTTTCGATATGCCCGAACTAACGTGTCCCCTAGTGGCCACGGCCGATTTCGCCTACATCAGGTTTCACGGAAGCGACAGCCTCTACTCAAGCTGTTACTCCGATGAAGAGCTATCCGACTGGGCAAACAGGATAGCCGACATTTCAAAAAGTCTGGAATCGGTCTATATCTACTTCAATAATGATGTGGAGGGGTTTGCACTAAAGAACGCAGAGACGATTAGGGGGTTGTTGGTCTAGTCTGTGGATAATTACTTTTACCCTGTGCAATGCTACACATGCAGCTCTATCACATCCCCGTCCTGCAGGACGTGGTCTCTCCTAGCCATGACGCCGTCGTGCTTGCCGGAGCCCCAGATGCGGGCATACTTTAGCTTCCTGGCGAAGTCCTTGTGCACTGAAGCCGCGGCCGCCTCCAGATTGCTTCCATTTTCCAGGACTATGGGGTCGGTCATATCGGGCTTGTCGCCGGGAGTTTTGGTATAGACGCGTATAATATTGAGCATCTGAAATATCTTGAGCCTGAGCTCATCAAGTCCCCTGCCCAGAGCGGAGATAGCGATAACGGGTAACTGCCCGCCGTACTTGCCCTGTAAAGCCCGGTAACTCTCGCCACCGCTGTCCAGGTCCATCTTATTGCCTGCCACCAGTGTCTTTTTATAGCTCAGCGGATATTCTTCTGTGGATTTGATTGTCTCCTCCCCCAGCCCAAGCTTCTTATCTTCCAGCCTGGCAACCAGTGCTTCCATTTGCGATACAGGGTCGTTGCTCAAATCAACCACCACCAGCAGGCTATCAGCCCGCCTGATGATGTTCAATAACCACCACTCAGGAGGCTGTTCGCTTAAAGGCGGTGTGTCTATTAGCTGTATTTGTATATTCTCGAATACCATCATCCCCGGCGTGGCGCTGTGCGTGGTGAACGGATAGGCAGCCACCGTTGGAGTAGCTTTGGTCATGCCAGCGACTATCTGTGACTTGCCGGTATTGGGCGGGCCGATAACGGCCACCTGGCCGGCCCCTACTTTCTCAATCATCATTGACGCCCTCTGGGTGGCCGTTTTCTTGTCAAGGGACTGCATCAGCTTGGCGATTTTCGTTCGCAGGTCGGCACGAAGATGGTCAGTGCCCTTATGTTTGGGCATCACCGCCAGCATTTCCTCCAGAGCCGCTATCTTCTCCAGGGGGCTCTTCGCCATACGGTAATTCCTTTCGGCTTCAAGGTACTGGGGAGTCAGATTGGCGGGCATGGCTACAGGTACTCCTTTATATTTTTTACCTTGTCATGATTCATGCCTGTGGCGGCTACCAGCTCTTCAACGGAAGCCTCTCTGATTCTCTGGACAGAACCGAACTGTCGCAGCAGGGCTCTCTTGCGTTTGGGGCCGATTCCAGGGATATTATCAAGTGCCGAGGAAAAAGTTTTCTTCTGGTGTACTTTGGTATAATAGCTTATAGCGAACCGGTGCGCCTCATCTCTGAGTCGCTGGAGAAGCTGCAGACCGGGGGAGGAGCGGGGTAAAATAACAGGCTCTTTCCTCCGGGGTATGAAGATTTCTTCGTTTTCTTTGGCCAGACTGGCTACCGATAAAGCGGTTCCTGTTTCGTCTAACGCTGACAAAGCCGCATTCAACTGTCCCTTGCCGCCATCGATAAGGACGAGGTCGGGCATGATTGCCCAGGTATCCGTGGTTTTTAATTCGCCTTTTGAACTGCGTTTAAAGCGGCGCTGGAGCACCTCCTGGAGCATGGCGTAATCATTAGCTCCGGATACCGTCTTGATTTTAAAGCGGCGGTAGTGGGCCGGTTTCGGTTTACCCATCTCAAAGACAACCATACTGCCTACCGCCGAGGTGCCCTGTATGTTTGAGATGTCGTAGGCTTCCATACGCAGGGGCAGGCTCTTCAATTTGAGCTCCCTTTCTATCTCGGCAAGAGCTGCATCAAGCTCCTTTGGCGTCGTCAGAGCTTTAATCTTGAGTTGCTCCAGGCCCTGCCGGGCGTTTTCGACGATGATATCTATCAACTGCTTTCTGCTACCGCGTCGCGGCACCTGAATCTCGACGGTACCTTTCCTTATGCTTTGCAGCCAGTTCCTGATAACCAATTTGTCTTCCAGCGGATACTGGAGCAGGAGCAGCGGCGGTATATACTGACTGGAAGCATAATACTGCTTGATAAAACTGGTTATAATCTGCCGAGGTTCTTCATGTCTTGTGCCCTGAAGGAGGAAACTCTCCCGACCAGTCAACTTGCTGCTGCGGATGAAAAATACCTGGACATAAGCCTGGTCTCCGTCCTGGGCAAAAGCGATAACATCCTGCTCGCCTCTGACCTTGGCAGCGATTTTCTGCCCTTCAATTACCTGATGTATCGCCTGTATCTGGTCTCTAATCAGCGCCGCCTTTTCGAAGTCCATGCCCTCAGACGCCTTATCCATCTTGGTCTTAAGACCGCGCACTATCCTGTCCTGTTTACCTTCGAGGAACAGGATTACGTCGTTGATTACTTCCGCATATTCTTTCCTGCTTACCGCACCGATGCATGGAGCCAGGCAATGCCCCAGATAATACTCCAGGCAGGCCCGGTGAGCCTTGCCGGTGATAGCTTTGGAACAGATGCGAAAAGGAAAAATACGCTGCAAAACCCTGAGTGTCTGTTTTATCGACCGGGCACTGGCGAATGGGCCGAAGTACCGTCCGCCGTCCTGTTCCAGACGGCGTGTGATGCAAACCCTAGGCCATTCTTCGTTAATGCCTATCTTCAGGTAAGGAAAGGTCTTGTCATCTTTAAGGCGGACGTTGTAACGTGGGTGGTACTGCTTGATAAAGTTCAGCTCGAGTATCAGGGCTTCCTGCTCCGATGCGGCTATAAAAAAGTCAATGTCTGACACCTGGGAGACCATGCGCATTGTTTTAGGCGTTAATTTAGATGCCGCCTGGAAATACGACCTCACGCGATGGTGAAGGTTGGCGGCCTTGCCTACATACAGTATATCTCCCCCGGTATCTCTCATGAGGTAGACACCGGGACTATGCGGCAATCTACTCAGCTGCTCTTCTATTAGGTTACTGACCAACTTCGCTCCTTCGGTACTACCCACAATTTATTCTATCATAGCCGATTTAATGAGCAAAGGGTTCAGTGGAGATATAAGTGTGGATACAACGCAGGAGCTAATGATTACGCTTTATCAGGCGTAAAAACACCCCTGCTGATTTTTAAAAAACCCTTGAACGTTATATAATATACATGCCGCCATTTAAAATAATACCGAGGTAATACGATTAAAAACCTGGATATTCTATCTATTGTAAGCGAGGTCAGCGAAACACTGTCGCTTACCAACAAACCCAAACAGCTTCTGGAGACAGCTCTGGACACTCTGGCGCAAGTTCTTAATACGGATTGTTGCTGGGTCCAGTTGATTGACTTTGGTAATGATAAATTGCCCCTGGCTGCCAGCCTGGGCTTTACCCCTGAAATGAAGCGTGAAATGGCTTCAATGGAGCCGGGGCATCTTTTCAACCATGAAATAATCGGCCTCGGTCACAAGATAGTAATTCCCAGTTTGAACCGCAATGGCAAGTATAATATCCCAGTGTTTAAAAAAGCGGGCTTTCGTTCCCTGATTGCCGTGCCCATAATGACATACCGAGTATATGGAATACTGGGGGTGGCTTATCGAGCCAGAATGAGATTCAGCGACGAGCTCACCCAACTGGTCTCGGTAATCGGCAGTTTAATCGGCATGTCTTTAAATATGTCTATGCTGAATAAACAACCGCCACAGAAGAAAAAACAACATGAACCTCGGTCTTCCTCACCTACTGACTCAGGCGAAAAAATCCCTGATAATCAGAACACGACGGTTGAATCGGAAAAGATTGAAGATATTGGACGAAAATACCGGACCAGGACAGAGAAATATAGCACTGGTTTTCAGGTGCATGACCAGGATATGAGACGTTTCAACAGGTCTCATAAGTAATGCGGCAAATTCGCCTCCGTCGTCTATATCTGGGTACGGGTAATAAATACTGAACCATAAGCTCCAATCGCGGTTGGCGGACTATAAATCCACCTGTTCCGCAGCTGGCCATTTAGTCTATCGATATCAATCCCTGCTTTATGGCGACGACTACGGCTTCGGTGCGGGCATTAGCGTTTAACTTACGCAGGATAGAGGTTACATGGTTCTTAATGGTCTGCTCGCTGATGCCAAGTTCGGCAGCGATTTGCTTGTTCAGGTAGCCCTGGGCAATATACTGCAGAATCTCTATCTCCCTGGGAGTTAGCGGTGATATAAAAGCTTCTGCTTCGCTCCGGGAGGAGAGTTCCTGGAACTGCTGCAACACGTGTTCAGCTACCTTGGGTCGGGCAGTAAGGCTTTCATTTATGGGGTGTTCGCCTTTAGCGACACGCCTGACAATATCAACAAGCTGTTCAGCGGTAACTTCCTTACTCAAATAAGCTACGGCCTGTGCCTTTAGAGCTGAAAAGAGCTGGCTATCATCGGTGTTGGAGGTAAGCACAATGACACCGATATTGGGCGAGCGTTGTCTGATTTTCCGGGCAAGGTCAAGACCACCTTCTGAGGGACCATCAATATCCAGAAGGGCAACATCAGGTGGCAGGTTATCAATGGCTTTAAGCACTTCGTCACTGACTCCGGTAATGCCTGAAATAGCAATGTCATCAATATCGGTGAACGAATGCTCAATTCCCTGTTGAAATAATGATTGCTGACTAACGACAAATACCTGTATCTTGTTATTATTGTTCATGATTTACACTCCTATTCAGGCCATTAAGGTGGTGGCCCAACCTCCCTTTAACTCTTGGTCTCTTTTTTTGTACCTATAAGATTTTTTTCATATATTGAAAGGAATTTTTCAACCAGATAAGGATCAAATTGCTTTCCAGCGCCTCGCTTTAATTCTTCTAACGCATTTGTACGGTTTAAGGTGCTGGTGTAAGACCTCTCTGACATCATAGCGGTAAAGGCATCAGCTATGGCCAGAATACGTGATTCCAGTGGTATATCATCACCCTTCAATCCGTCGGGATAACCACTCCCGTCATACCATTCGTGGTGGTGCCGGATACCGACTGCACAAGCAGCCAATTGAGGTACATGCCCGACAATGGTTGCCCCAAGCTGAGGGTGACCTTTCACGATTTCCCACTCTTCCGCCATTAACTCGCACGGTTTATTCAGTATGTCATCACTGATGCCAATCTTGCCAACATCATGCAATAAAGCACATATCTCCAATTTTCTCATTGCCGATGTTTCCATGTTAAGCGCCTTCCCTAAAGCCAGAGCATATTCGGTTACTTTCTTGGAGTGGTTTCGAGCTTGGTGACTTCTGATATCCACTGTTTCTGCCAGATTGTGAATAATATTTACAGTTTCATTATCATGGCTGTTTTCTATGTTTATGTCTGGCTCAGCGAAATATAAGGGTGACATCGTACCTGAGGCACAATAGCTGCGGTTGCCGCCGCTCCACTTAGCACGGTAAAGTGTTAAATCCGCTGAGGCAATAATATCAGTATGGCTTATGCCGTCCTCTGGCCAGCTGGCCAGGCCAATACTGGCTGTAACTTTGATATCACCGGTGTCTAAATCTGAGGCGATACTAGCACGGACCCTTTCGGTTACCTGAATGGCGTCTTCAATGTTAGTATGCGGTAAAAGAATAGCAAACTCATCGCCACCGTATCTGAACGCCTGGTCAGTACCTCTTATAGCACTCCTGATAATATAGCCGACCTGGCCCAGTAGATTATCACCAGCCAGATGTCCCTTGGTATCATTAAATGTCTTGAAAGAATCAAGGTCAAGTATAGCTAACGAGAAAACGCCACCATATCGGGAGTGACGGTTAATTTCCGTATCAATCATCTCGTCCAGCGAGCGGCGGTTAAGCAGTCCGGTAAGCTCGTCAATGCGTGCTTCCTCTTCAGCTTTTGCATATAGTCGAGAATTTTCCAGCGGTATGGCAATCTGTGAAGCAAGCTGCTCAAGAAGTAACAGGTGCTGCTGGCTATAGGCATTCGGCTGACGGCTAGCCAGTATAAGGCTGCCGATGGCTTTTCCTTTGGCCATTAGCGGCAGGTAAACTGTTGAGCGCATTCCTTGCTCATAGAAATTCTGCCCCGTGGAAAACTTCATCTCTTTCGATAGGTCGAGCTCAACCAGGGATTTCTTATGCGTTACTACCCATCCCGTGCCGGTCCCGTGCATCGGTAATTTTTCTCCCACCTGGTAGGCTGAACCTTCTACGGATGATACCGCCACGCAGCAAAGACCGCTCTCATCAACAAGAACGATTGATGCCCAGCTAACATCAACCACCTTCTTCAGTTCTTCAATGAAACTGCCGTATATTTCCTGAATATCAAAACTCGAGGTTATGATGGCGCTGGAATTATTGATTACCGATAATTCCACCTCTCGCTCTCTGAGTTGCTCCCGAAGATATTCCTTCTCCATACTTACCGCTACTCGTTTGGTAACATTTTCAAGCGAATTGAAGTCCTCAAGCGAGTACCTGCTGGATTGCTTTTTCCCGAGCATTAGAATAGCTATCAACCGGTCGCGGCTTATTAATGGCATAATTATCTCTATTTCTCTTGATTCTATCTCTTCCTTCTCCTGCGACCACAAACCCAGAAATTCGGGAAGTACAGCCAAATCCTCTCTGGATAACGGTCTTCGTTCACGCTCCAGGTATTTAACAATAGGATTATCCGCCCTCAGTTTCAGCTTGGAGAACTCGCTTTCCTTGCCTCTAGGCTCGGTAAGTTGAATGCCGAAATCCTCACTGCCGGCTTCAGGGAAAAGCAGGCAGGCATACTTAATGTCAATGGCTCTGGTAATTAAGGCCAGTAACTCACTGCCCTGCTCTTTTAAGCTGAAAACATTGTGTATTCTACTGATGAAATCAGAGAGTCTCTGGCGGTGTTCATAGCTTGAGCCCTGGAAAGCCCGGCTCATCACCGCAAAGAAAAAACCGCGTAACCTGTAAATGAATATGGCCACAAGGAGCCCCGCACTGGTAGCTACAAATGAAGCTGTCAGGCTCAGCTCAAAATCGAATAAAGTATGAAGGACAATGAGTAGAAGCCAGTAGCTGATAATGCCGACAATTCCCAGGCTCAGCCAGGCTGTACCCTGCCTTATTACTATTTTGATATCAACCAATTGATGCCTGATAACGGCGTAGCTTAGTATGAACGCATTGATGAGATTGGCAAAATGACTTATTGGATACTCCCTACCCCAGGGCAAGATAGTTACTAGGGAAAATATAGTCAGCACTGATAAACCCAGCATTAGAGTAATAATTTGATTGTACATTACTGGATTATCCAGGGTTTTTAACCTTTTTCCGAAAACGTAAAAGTTCCTGGCTACCAGTATTAGTAGAGGGAAAGCTACGAGGAAAATCCATTTACCATACTCTGGGTAGAGCTTATTGTCAATTACCTCGACACTTTCAGGGATATATCCCAGTATCATCAGGATGGCGAAAACAAATAGTGAAATATAAGCGAACGGCAACCAGCGCCTTTGGCCAGGACCGAAGAAAGAGGAGGTAAAACAGTGGAATTGTACGGCCATCGCAGTAAAAAGAAGAATTGTAATCTCACTCAGAATAAGGCTAGATCGCGGGTAATAATTACTGCGCCAAAAATAGTCAGCTAGGCTCCACATCATAGCCAAGACTAAAAAGATAATGAACAGCGTATGTCGTCTCTGCCAGGGACGGCTACCAGCTACCGTCACTATTAAGGGTATGTATGCAATAACAGCAATTAATGGAAACAGGGCATAAACATTCATATATGGGAATTATCAGTCCAAATGTGACAACTGTCAAGGGGTAACCAAAGTAGGCGAACTAACGTAGGGAGACTAAAGTACTATGATTATACGGCTAATTTACCAGCTTCGGTTCCGTCTTCGGCTTCAACTGCAGTTTCAGCTTTAGCTTCAGTTTCAGCCTTAGCCTTCACCACTATAATTTCTTCTGTCTCGGATAACAGTTGCGATAGTGCCTTGTTTGAAGGATTGATATGGGGCGGTTTGAGATGCGCCAGGTCAGCCCCTTCAGCCTGCCTCTGGGCAGTGTAGCCGGCAAAAGAACCTTTAGGTAAAAATGTGGTCTCTATTTTGAATTCAATGAAATTCGCAAAATCGTGTCGAATCGTATAAGCAATATCGCCTTCTGATTCCAGTATCTTTTGGTATATAGCACCAGCAACATCTGCGGCATCGGCCTTGCAGTCATCTTTTAGTTCAACAAATATATGTAAAGTCATATCATCTTTAACTTCCTTTTGTGCCACCCAATCCACGTAAGGAATCCCGGTACTCTCTATAGCTTGCCAGATTACCTTTTCGGTAAGTCGGGTCACACCGAAATCAACAATGTCATCAGCTCGCCCCTCAAAAACCATCTGTGGAAGCTCAATACCCAGTTTATCATTTCGCAGTGATGTTATACGGACCATGTCCCCAATTCTGTATCTTACCAGGGCACCGCCGTGAAAGTTGGTGAGTACCAGTTCGTAGTTCTCACCTGCCTTTACCTGGTCAAGTAAAAGAGTTTTCGGTCGGTAACTGTGGTCCATCTGCCACTTTAAATTTTCATCTTCCGGTACAAACTCCAGGAAGTTAAGGTTGGGAACGAATGTCATACCATCATAATCCCACGTCTGGGTAGCGATGATACCTCCTTCAGTAGCAGCATACACATCCAGAGGATACCTCCCCCAGAGCTCCTTTATCCTATCCCGGTAAACCCCGCTATCAAGGCCACTGCTTATGATTCCCTTTACTGACCACAGGTCTTTGGGCAGCATCGGCCGACCGGCTAATTTACTCTTAATGAGTCCCTTGGCCAAACGAAACAGGATTTTAGGATTGGAAAAGAGGTAACGAATATGTATCTTATTCGAAGAGCCGCTAAACTTATCCGCAGCAGCAACCAGAACTAGAGAAAGACCGAAGAAATAATCAATACCCTTGGATAAAGCTTGTTTGAAACCAAGCTTCACCCTATCTTCAAAAGGCAGACCTTCAGCCTCTTCCATAGAAGGTAAATATTCTACAGGAGTCTGCTCCTCTAGCATATGTGCCATGGCACCTGACATATAGGGTCTGGGGGCTACTGTGTAGACAAGCTTAGGGTGCTGAGGAAGCTGAGAAGTATCCCCCAATCCCTTACAGTTAGACAAATTCCCAAGACCGTACATTATTATGCTCAATTCATGTGAATATTCAGCTGTCATCGGTACCCATTTACAGGAATACTCACCAGATTTACCAGAGGTACGCACCCATTGAGTTACCTTGGCTGGTAATGTATCCTCTTTCTTTTCTGTTAACTCAGGGCAATAGTCAGCATAAGTGGTTAATGGCACCCTCTGCCGGAACTCCTCTACCGTCCTCGGCTTCGCTCCACGTATTATTTTCCTGCCCAGGACACAGTTATTTAATAAATCTATTTGCTCTAATAAAAGACGCTTTTGTATAGCCATAAATTCCCCGGTGCTGAGACCGAGAAAGCCCAAGCACATTTTCCAGAGTTCTTCGCTTTTACCCTGACGCAGAAGCTCCACCGCTGTTGCCATGTATTACCTCCCAAGCCAATCTTTTGCCATATGGCATATTGAGGCTGCATAGAAAGACTATGATATAAAGGTAGGCTTGGGAAGTGATTGTGTTCTAGAATATAGTTCTATTACACGTGAGGATATGATTGAAAGGGGTGGTTGTGGGGATATTAAAGGCGGATTCTGGGAGAAGGGCTACGATTCGTCGGCTTCTTCGTCGGAGATATCATCATCAGTTTCTTCGTCAGATATATAAAACGATTCTAATTGCTGACTTAATGCCTGGAAGTCGTCTTTCTGTTGCTTCCGGCCTAACGCCATTCCATAACTGACGAAAAACTGCAGGAAATTATGCAGGAGTTCCATTATTTGTCTTGTAAAACGCTGGAGCTCCTCTTCAGTAACGTATTTCTGCTCGTTTAAACAGTCCTTCAATTGACACTGAATAAGATAATTAACGAACTCAGTGCGGTTCATCTCACCGCGGTTTTCATCGATTTGCTTGACGACATCCTCCTTGACAACCATGATCAGGTCATTTTCGTCCAGCATCAGTGTTCTTCTCATTGAAAACCTCTTTGCTTCACACTTCCAGCAGTAAAATCGACTTTATGAATTTATCTACAAGAAAGTGTAGCATCAGTATATAAAGTCAAACATAAAAGTAATAAAGGATTTATAAAGATTTGCTTAAGGTTTCGTTAAAACGTAATGATAAAAGGTTGCGGAGGATATTTGAGGAATTTAATGGTAAGAGAATATGTTGTGTTATAAGATGACTTATTCAGATACAAAAAATCCTGAGGATTCCTTTATCCTCAGGTTATCTAAAAAGCTTACCTTATTAATATTATCTGACTAAATGACGGTGTTTTTGTTCGGTTCGAGCATCTCCATAAGAGAATCTATTGCCTTCAGCAGCTTCAAGCCGTTATCGGTTACCTGATAGGCCACCATAGTATTATCCATGTTCACCTTATTAACGAAACCCTGATTCACCAGATAATCAAGGTATTTCTGTATCTGGCTGTAGCTCATATTGGCACTGTACATGATTTCTGTCTTGCCAGCGCCATTTTCGCCTACCCGCAACATATCGGCGATTATCTCTATGTTGGAACGCCGCTGACTGACAGCTGGCCATTGTCCAGCATCGCTGCCCAGAGTACGTTGACCATTTAGTCCTATATTCATTTAGGACTATTGTACTATCCGGTGGGTACACTGTCAACATTTGTACATACTGTCAACATCTGTACATATTATATATAACGTAACATATATGCAGAAGGTGGACTATCGTGACTATGAATAACCGGAATTAGAGGAACCCCAGGTACCAGTTGAAAATTTCATTTCCCCATAAAAGCACTGCTATGGGCCCCAGGGCCAGGAAAGAACCATACGGAATAGCGTCTTTTCTCCCTTTTATCCTCAAAACGAGTAACACAATTGCCACCAGACCGCCCGCAAATATCCCTATTAAAAGGGCGACGATTACAAGTGGAAATCCGGTAATGATCCCTATCAAGCCTGCCAGCTTTATGTCTCCCATACCCATTCCCCTGGGGTTGATAAGGAAGACTATTAAGAAAAAGAAAAAGCCGATGGCGCCACCGAGGATACCACTTAGAATGCTAAGCTCGGGTAGAAAACCAAGATTCCTTAAAATGCCGGGCTCCGGCAATAGAGAATCAACAGCGAGAATAATGAGGGCGGCTACTGCCGCCGGATAGGTTACCCTGTTAAGTATTAGTTTTTGTTCCCAGTCGATGAAAATAATTAACAGGAATAAACTACAGTAAACAGCCGTAATGGCAAATTCAGCGCTCAAGCCAAAGCGCCAGTAAGACAGGAAAAAGAGGACGCCGCTGGAAATTTCTACCAGTAATGTGCGAATGGGGATTCGTGCCTGGCAATAGCGACAGCGCCCACGCAGCCACAAATAACCAAGCACCGGTATTATATCTAATAACGAAAGCTGGTGCTTACAGGAATCGCAATATGACCGTGGATAAATAAGTGACTTTCTCGAAGGCAAACGGTCAATACAGACATTAAGGAAACTGCCGACAACTACACCAGCTAGGGTGAAAATAACGGTTAGCAGGATTTCCATGTCTCTTAATTTTGCCCCTTTTGGGGCAGCTAGTCAACAGTGGTCGTCTTTATTCTGCACTACGTGAAGGTAACCCATTTAAAATAGGGGTTTTCCTCCAATGCAAATGGGGGTATATATTATCGTAATATTACACTCAAACAGATAGACTGGAAAAGCTACAATGTGTACTTGAATTACTTTACGATTTTGCAGGCAATATAGGACTTTATTCCCATATCAAAGCGTGACTAATAACTCATTGAACTTTACCTGTATTATGCTAAGCTGAGAGTAAGGAAAAAAGTAATTGGATACGTAAAAAAAGAGAAAGGAGATAGCTGAAATGAGGAAATTTATGAGGAAATTCCACTATGGCGAGAAAGGGTTCACCCTTATTGAGCTGCTGGTGGTAGTCGCCATCCTGGGAGTCCTGGCGGCTGTAGCCGTTCCTAACGTCGGCAAGTTCATCGGCAAGGGTAAAACGGAGTCTTACCAGACAGAGCTGCACAATGTCCAGACGGCGACCATGGCTTTGCTGGCGGATAGCAAAACAGGTAATATAACTGCAAATCCTGCCAGCGGCTATCCTACGTATGAGCTTAATGGAGTAGGTACTTTGGACATCAGTGGCAATACTATACATGTGTCAGACTACATGACAGGGCTGGGAGATTCACCAGCCACCACAAGTACTACTGAGGCGTATGCCCCCAAGAGCGGCTGTAGTTATAGCTTCGGCGTGACAGGGAACGTAACCCAGCATCTGCCACCGTAATGCTATCTTCGTTATTCAGCTTTAGAGATATAATATAATCAACTGGTTAGAATAACAAAAGCCTATCAGCTACGATAATGACTCTGGCTGATAGGCTTTTTCGTTCTATCTCTGTTTTGGCTGTTTTACCATATTAACATCACTTTTATCTGTCTTGACCTCTTTCTTCAAAGGGTCTTAGACCCTGGTCAACCTCTACCAATACAGTCATTTTGCGTGACTCATGTCATCATCTTACCTTAGGGGGTAGGTTTGCTAATTAGCGTGATAGGTCTTATATGCCATGAGGTAAGCTGGTAAGGAAAAGACAGTCAGAAAATAGTTATGTTGAGGGGAGAGAGACTCTCCATTAGATGTAAATAAAAGGGCTTTGATTCCTATGGAATTATAGTGTGGCCCTCGTGTTATCTACCCCTGGTGGGGCCGATTCAAACTGAGGGGGAGCCGTATAGTACGGACTGGGCTCTTCTTCATCCTGATGCCAGGCCTCGGTTCCTCCGGTAAGCCTGGTTATCTCATCCCGGTCGTTACAGAATTCAAAAACGGACTCCAGCGAGATAATGCCATCATGATACAGTTTGACCAGCGCCTGGTCAAGTAATTCCATGCCCGCTTGAGAATTGATACGGATAGTATTGGGCAACTGGTAGGTCTTGCCTTCCCTGATGAGATTTTTGACGGCCGAGTTTGCCAACATAACCTCTACCGCTGCTACCCTGCCAGTACCCGTAATTCTGGGAACCAGCGCCTGACACATAATACCGAGAAGTAACGACGCCAGCCTTGTCTGAGCCAGATAACGCTCATGCGGGGGGAATAAGTTAATTACTCGTTCCACAGCCTGAGAGGCACTTGGAGCATGGCCGGTGGTCAGCACAAGGTGACCGGTTTCAGCCACGGTGAGTGCCGCCGACGCCGTTTCCAGGTCTCTCATCTCACCGACGAGAATAACGTCAGGGTCCTGTCTCAATACATGCCTGAGTGCCTCGGCAAAAGACAGTGTGTCGCTGCCGAGTTCACGCTGTGTAATAGTACAGTTAAGATTGTTATACGTATACTCAATAGGGTCTTCAATGGTAACAACACACCGATTCTCGACCTGGTTCAAGTGGTCAAGCATGGATGCCAGAGTTGTGGACTTGCCGCTACCGGTAGGCCCGCTAATTACCACCAGTCCCCTGGGGCGGACGACCAGTTCCCGGCATATCTCAGGCACCCCCAGTTCTTCAATTGTAGGTATCCTTGAAGGTAAAAGACGGGCTACAATGCTGATGGTACCGCGCTGTTTGGCCACGTTGAAACGAATTCTGCCAACATCGGTCATACCACGGCCGAAATCAAGTTCCATAAGACGGTCAAATTCATCCAGCTCCCGCTCCGTTATGGTATCCTTCAATGCTTGCTCCATATCCTCACCGGTCACTGATGGGTGGTCATCCAACGGCGTGATCCTCCCGTCAATACGCAGGAGCGGCGGCTGGCCTACAACCAGATGTAAATCAGAGGCGTTTCTTGATTTCCCCAGTTTAAGTAGTGAGAAAATATCCATTATTCTGCCTCTCTGCTGTTCAATTTAAGACTTAAAGAAAAATTCATGATAGTGCTCTCATTATCACTGGATGTATCCCTGTTAATGCTGGAGACAGTGACTTCAGCAAATCTGTTGGTATTATCCATATTGCGGGCGTATTCCAGGATTTCCACCTCGGTTAACGCCTTTCCATTGATTTGTAAATTTTCTCCAGAATGGCTTATGTTTGACAGATCCAATTCATCGACTACGTTATCTACAGTAACCACTAAATCACCATTTGTCTTATCGCAGAGATAATTGATATTTTTATGGGCAGCGACGAAACTATTATACTGCTTCTGCACACTCTTCATTTCTTTCTCCGCCTCTTCAATATTCGCCACAAGCTCCTCTTTTTGCGTTTGCTTTTTCTCGATCTCTAAAGTGGTAGAATCCAGCTGGTTAGTCGCTGAGTCAATAAAGGCGGCTGCGTCTTGGATTGTCATCGCCAGGAGAATGATGACACCAATAGCCGCAGCAGTGGCGGGTAAGGCCATTAATTTGTTCGTGGGAAGCGGCTTGGGCAGGTAGGAACCGGGTAACGTGTTAATATTCGCCACAAGAGGTCCAGCTTCCTTGGGTAGCTCCTTGAGGGTAAGCCCGACATTTACCAGATAATGTGACGGGTCTAACTGTTTCGGACATTTTAATGGTGATGTAAGTGGTGATACCGGATGTCCCATCTCTTCGCCCAGGGATTCATATGATTGTGCCTCATCAGCAAGTTCGCCGGAGACATATATGGGCACACTTGATTCAATGCATTTCTCCGGGTTATTAGAATTATAAAACTGAATAGTCCGCTTAAGTTCATCCTTTACTATCGATAGTCTTTTTTCAGGAGATAATGTATCCTGGGGAAAGGCTACACTACGCATAGGCTGGGGAATGCCATCAACCAACAAAACAATGTCAAATTCCTTTGGCTGGACATCAATAACTATAGAGGTCGCTTCCTTAGCCAGTCTGGATAAAGCCAGTGGTTTTATGTCCATCATATACGGCTTTAATCCCACCTGGTCCAGCACTCTGAGCAGGGAATCAGCAATCTGACGTGGTATGGCCACTATGAAAGCCCGCATATTGCTGTCATCAATTGCGGAAATTTGCCAGGAGATATAGAGCTGTTCTGGAGGCACCGGCAACAGTCTTTTAGCCTCTCTCGTCATCGCCTCGTCCTGCATGGCTTTAGGTAACATGGGCAGAACAGCCGGACGTGATAGACAGTGAAGCCCACTAATGCCAATGATAACCCTCTTCGTATTTATCTTGTTGGTTGTGATGAGGTGTTTAATCTTGGCAGCTAGTTCAGCCTCATTATCTTCAGCGCTGACTTCAGCTATGTCGATGTCCAGCGGGACGTCGGCCAGCTTGCTTATCCGTTTGCCATGGGTGACCATCAAGCGGATACTTGTATCACTAATATATAGCGTAGTTATTTTGTTAGCCACAGTTAATCCCCCTGATAAGAATAGATAACCATATTGATATTAGCTGTTACATCCTCTTCGCCAATGGATATCTGGGCCGCTCTTATGTAACCAGTGGTATAATCATTATTCAGGCTGATGATAAAGTCAATAATATCAGACAGCTCTCCCACCACAGTAGCACCAAGTGATATGGCAGTACAGGTGACACTACTGAAGTTTTCCTTTGTTAGACTTGTAGACGTGATATGCATTACCTTTACATTTTCTTGTGCTGCAACCACGAAGAATTCGTCAGTCACATCAATGCTTTCAATCGGCTGGCGCAGTACATACTTGACATCATTGAGCTGTATTAATTTCTCATCTAATTGCGCTTGAAGGCCATCATACTGTTGTTCTAACGCAGTAACGTCCAATTTATCTAATCTCATTTGAGTTACAGTCAGTTCTTCCTCAAGTTGAGTCCGCTCCTTCATCTGCTGAGAGTGAGTTAAGCCCAGGCCAACCAGGACGACTACAAAAACGCCCGCCGAAAGAATAACCCAGCTGGTTTTACTTAATCTAAAATTTTTTATCATGATATTTAATTATCTCCAGACGATTAGAATGCCTGCCCGTAAATCGAGTACATGGCTGAGACCATTGACAGGGCAATCAGACCGACGATGCCTGCTATTACAAGCGTCATAACTGGCTGAATAAGGCCTATTAATGTCTTAGTCTTATCATCGGCCTCAGCTTCGTAATTTTGAGCTATGGATATTAAAGTAGCATCAAGATTACCGGTTTCCTCACCGACCTTGACCATACGTACTACCATTGGCAGAAAGATGGGAATTTTAGACATCGGTTTGGACAGCCCTTCACCCTTTAGCATATCCTGATGGACATCATGAAGCGCCCGAGACATCACTTTACTATTGGTGCCCTGTATAACCAGAGGCATGATTTCAGTCAGCGGCAGCCCGGCCGTATACAAAATGGAAATACTGCGACAGGAGCGGGCAAGCTCGTTAAGCTGTTTTACCCGGCCCAGCATCGGTAAACGCAGGATTAGCCTATCCATGTAAACACTGCCTTCCGGTGTTTTTATATAGATAAAGGCCGTACCGCCGATAATTAATAGCGCCAGAACAATAATAAGACCGTTATCGCGAACCATTGTGGAGAAATCCATCATTATTCTGGTCATGGTCGGCAATTCAGCCCCAAGAGACCCGTAAAGGTTACCGAAAGCCGGCAAAACGAATCCCACAAGAATGCCGACCACCACGACGGTAACGACCAAGGCAAAAATCGGGTACATCAGGGCACCTCTGATACTTTTACTGGCACTGAGTTCCTTCTCCATATAGTCGGCTATCTGCCGCAGCATTGTCTCCAATCCACCGGTCTGCTCTCCTATACTCAGTGTCCGGCAGCTTAATACGTTGAAGATATCCGGGTGCCTGCTCATGGCAACCGACAGTTGGTCGCCGCCGCGCAGGTCCGCCAGTATATCAAGCATGGCTTTTTTCAAAGCGTGGTTAGTTACCTGTTCCTGTAGTAACTCAATAGACGTGACGATATTTATACCCGACTCCAGTAGTAAGGCTAACTGGCGATAGAAGAGTACGATTTCCATCGGTTTTACCGGGAATAATTTTCCTTTTAGCCTTTCCATGCTCATGAACGGGATGTATGGTTTGAGGTTAATAAGCCTGTAGCCGGCATAGCTCATCATGTCATTAACGGTTTCCTCACTTTCCGCCGTCAACCTACCCTTGACTATTTCTCCCTGCTCATTGCAGGCTATATACTGATATACCATCTGCGTACCATTCTTATTTTTTTCTATATCTCCATCGGAGCTTTAATTTTCATTACTAATTTACGGTGTAAGCGTTACGTAAGACCTCTGATGGTGTAGTTATATTTTCTTTTACTTTGCACATTCCATCATTCATTAAAGTGACCATGCCTTCTTTAATTGCCTGTTTCCGTAACACGCTGGCAGTAGTCCCTTTAAGCAAATGCGTTTTAATCTCTTCACTGCTACTGAGTATCTCGAATATACCTGTTCGTTCCCGGTAGCCGGTATTCGCACAGGATTTGCAGCCACTCCCATAGAGGAACTCACTCTTTTCCTCGCCCATTTCCTGACTATACGCCAGACTCTCGGTGGGAGATACTTCGATCGGACGGGCACAGTTGGGGCAGATATGCCGTACCATCCGCTGGGCGACTACCCCTATGAGTGCCGAAGAAACCAGAAATGGTTCCACACCCAGGTCAATGAGGCGGAGAACCACGCCAACGGTATCATTGGCATGTATTGAAGATAATACCAGATGCCCGGTAAGTGCCGACTGAATAGCGATATTTGCCGTTTCGGCATCACGTATCTCGCCTATTAATATCACATCGGGGTCAAGGCGTAATATGGATCTGAGCCCGCTGGCAAAGGTTATGCCGGCCCGCGGATTGACCTGGATCTGGTTTATCTTCTCAAACCGGTACTCAACAGGGTCCTCGACAGTTATAATGTTGCGCTCAACGCGATCTAGGCAATTAACCGCGGCGTATAGAGTAGTGGTTTTACCAGCTCCTGTAGGCCCACTTACCAGAATAATGCCATAGGGGACTTTAAGCATATCCTCGAACTTTTCCAGGCTATCGGGGAGGAATCCCAGTTCAGACAGGGCCAGGGTTGCCCTTGATTTGTCCAGAAGCCTTAATGTAGCCATCTCACCATTAACCGTAGATATGCTGCCTACCCTCACATCTATAACCCGACCTTTAGTTTTAACAGAGAACTGTCCATCCTGTGGTCGGTGATGGTCGGCTATATTCATTTTGGCCAGAATCTTAATTCTGGATATAAGCGGGGTGGCTGTCATTAGCGGGAGAGAGAACATATCGTGAAGTGTGCCATCAATTCTGTAGCGCACCCTTAACTTATCCTCACCTGGCTGGAGATGGATATCAGATGCTCTGGCTTTCACGGCCTCATCAACAATCAGCGTCAATGCCTGGGCTACCGGGGCATCTGTAGACGTATCAACATTTAACTCTTCGGCAACCTTTCCGTCATCAGATATTGATATGCTGGATATTTGTTTTTGTATCTCATCATAAGCCTTGTAATTAAAATCAATCGCTTCCAGAATCTCTTCAACAGTAGCGGTCTCCGGCTCGATGCGCATCTGACTCCAGCTTGCCAAAGCTTCAACGGCGAAGATATCAGTAGGATTCGCCATAGCTACCCGCAGGACATTACCCTCTACCGCTAATGGTATAGTATTATACTTGCGTGCCATAGACTCAGGGATTAATTGCAGGGCTTCCGGCTCAGGAGAAGTCTTAAGCAACTCACTCTGAGTTTCATGACTGGATTTATCCATATTTGGCTTGCCTCTATTCTAAAAACAAGTATAGGCTTTACAAAACTTATCTTATATACCTTTCGTCCCATTTACAATAGCTATTTGGTCATAGGTAATCTGGGGGTACGGGGTTATAGGTAATTCGGGGGTGGAAAGAGCTAACAGGGAATTTAGTTTTTTCTATAATTACTCTTTAAAATATCATAATATTATGTTAAAATACATGGGTAAATCAGTATTAGTAATCTCAGCCTGATTATCAAAAAGTGAGGAGAAATAATGAGAGAGCCAATCGATAGCTTTCTGAATTACCTTCTGGTAGAGAAGGGATACTCCGAGAACACTATAGCTGCGTACCGGAATGACCTGACGGGATTAGTTGACTTTGCCAGAAAGGAGGCATCCAAGCAGGGTTCCGCCCCTTCCTGGGCTAATTTTAATCGGCAAAGCATGTTAAGCTATATGCTTGAACTCAAAGAAAGGGGATATGTGGCGACTACCATAGCCCGTAAGGTGGCGGCAGCAAGGTCTTTCTTTAGTTTTCTGGTATCGGAAGGTATTATCAAAGTTGACCCGACCGAGAATATGAACTCCCCCAGCGTGGGGAAGGCTTTGCCAAAGCCCATCCCGATTAACCAGGTTCGTCTCCTGCTGGAACAACCAGCCAAACTGACGACAGCCGAAGCCAAAAGGGATAGAGCCATGCTGGAGCTATTGTATGCCAGTGGTATGAGGATAAGCGAACTGGTGGCTTTGAACCTGGGTGATGTGAATACCGAGGGTGATTATTTCGTACGCTGTTTCGGTAAAGGGCGCAAGGAGCGCATTATCCCTCTTTATGAGCAAATAGCCGTGACCATAAAGAAATATATAGAAGAAGACCGCTCGAAGTTAGCCCATGGCAGGAAGGAAGAAGCACTTTTTCTCAATGCCCGCGGTGAGCGGCTCACCAGGCAGGGCTTCTGGCAAAAATTGAAGGAATATGCCAAATCCGCCGGATTGGATGATAAGATCAGCCCTCATACCTTGAGGCATAGCTTTGCCACTCATATGCTGAATGGAGGGGCGGATTTAAGGTCAGTCCAGGAGTTACTGGGACATGCCAATATATCGACCACCCAGGTTTATACTCATCTGACTACGGAGCACGTACGCCGCGCTTACGATGAATCTCATCCCAGAGCCAAATAGTTAATCGCAGGAGGTAGCGTATGCCAGGTAAACCACGGCATGCTAAGGGGAAGTATCATCATAGCAAAAAAAGCAAGGCCAAGCAGCGGCAGGGAGCTATTCCTATACAGCAGGTAGCGGCTGAGGCACCAGAGCAAGCTGCTGCCATCGGTACAACATCGATGCCAAAAGCAACTGCCTCACCGGCGAAAACAATAACAATGCAGTATCCCTATATCACCGGTGAACTGCGAAGAATCGGCATCCTGGCAGGGATAATTATCGTTATCCTCATCATTTCAGCTATAGTCTTATCCTAGTCCTTCTCCGGTGGCCACTATGGACTACGAAGCAGCAAGGGCCAGATTAATCGGGCAACTGAGTACTGAGATTAAAGATAAGCGGGTACTGGCTGCTATGTCCCGTATACCGCGGGAGCTATTCGTCCCGGAGGCAAGTCGTCATCTGGCCTATGAAGACAAACCGTTACCGATTGGTTGGGAACAGACCATCTCGCAACCATATATCATCGCTCTCATGACGGAGGCACTGGAACTAATCGGTAACGAAAAGGTGCTGGAGGTAGGAACGGGCAGCGGCTATCAGACGGCTATTCTTGCCGAACTGGTCTTAAAAGTGGTAACTGTTGAGCGTGTACCATCTCTGGCAGAGGCCGCTCAGGCTGTCCTGGATAATCTGGGCTACAACGATATAGAAATTCATCTCGCCGAAGAGACTCTGGGCTGGAGGCGGGGGGCACCGTACAATGCCATTATGGTAACCGCAGGTGCGCCCAGTGTACCAGACGACCTCGTCGCCCAGTTAGCTATCGGCGGACGCATGATAATTCCGGTGGGTTCCCGGTACATACAGGAACTGTGCAAAATTACGAGACGTAAGGACAGGAATGTGGTAAAAAATCTGGGTGGCTGCCGCTTCGTCTCTCTCATTGGTAAAGACGCCTGGGAAAAATAAAAAACTAAAAGGTGGACAACCATGGATGTGTTTAAAGCCATAAAAAACAGGAGAAGCATTCGCAGGTATAAGTCGAACCCGGTCAGCGATGAAAATCTGAAGAAGGTCCTCGAAGCCGGGCACTGGGCGCCATCCTGGGCGAATACGCAGTGCTGGCATTTTATTGTGGTACGTGACCCTGAAATTAAAGCTTCCGTGGCTGGTTGCCTTACGAAAGTAAAATTCGAAGACGAATGGCTTGAGAATGCAGCTACCAAGGCTATCGTGCAGGCCCCAGTGCTGATTGTTGCCTGTGCCGAAATTGGTATAGCCGGTTGTAATCCCGATGGCACACCCGCTACCGATAAAGGCGACTGGCTGATGTTTGATGTCGCCCTAGCCGTGCAGAACATGGCTCTGGCTGCTCACGCACTGGGACTGGGCACGGTGATCGTCGGTGCCTTTGATGCTAAAAAAGCGGCTGAAATTCTTAAAGTGCCAGAGGGTTACTGTGTGGTCACCATGACCCCGCTGGGTGTCCCCGACCACACGGGACAGGTCCCACCAAGAAAAGAGCTTTCTGATATAATTTCCTACGATAAATACGGTAAATAGCAGGGATACCGTATATACACGCCGGAAACCGCGGGTAATCATTGCGTATGGTTATATGCCGTTTTTACGTACGTTGCTGAGAACACCTGAAAAATCGTTAAGGAGAAGAACTGTGGAAGTATTAGAAGCTATTAAAACCAGGAGAAGTATTCGTCGTTATAAGACAGACCCGGTAGACGACAAGGCGGTAGAAGCAGTTCTGGAAGCCGGCCGCTGGGCGCCGTCCTGGGGCAATACGCAGTGCTGGCGCTTCATTGTAGTACGCGACCCTGAAATAAAGGCAGAATTAGCCAGAATCCCGATGAAGCTTAAATTACCTGATAAAGAGGTGGATAATCCGGGCAATAAAGCTATTTATGATGCACCGGTGGTAATCGTTGCCTGCGCTAAAACGGGCAGGTCAGGCTGTCAACCTGGTGCTACTCCCGACGGCATACCCGTTACCGATAAAGGCGACTGGTTTATGTTTGATACCGCCCTGGCGGTGCAGAATATGGTGCTGGCAGCACATGCATTGGGACTGGGCACAGTGATTATCGGCGCCTTCGATGCTCCCATGGTGGAGAAAGTCCTGGGTGTGCCCGAGGGCTATAGAGTGGTTGTTATGTTCCCGCTGGGCGTCCCCGAACGGGAAGGTAAGGCTCCCCCCAGAAAAGAACTGTCCGAGATTGTTGTCCGTGATAAATGGCGTTAATAACCATGGTGCGTTCTACACGCGCTATAGACTATGGGTCTTCGTTGCCATTGGCTTATTTGCCATAGGTATCGTTGCCGGCGTAGTAATGAGCCTTACCATGCCGGATGGTATCATTGGCTTCTTCTCCGATGACCTTGCAAGTCTCGCGGAAATCGGCAGTGCTTTTGAGGCATTTACAGCAACGCTGGCCGTATTTATCTTTTTCAAGAACGCTTTAGCGCTGCTGTTTAGTTTCATATTCAGTCCCATCCTGTGCCTGGTACCTATCTTTTCTCTGCTTCTAAATAGCACGCTCATATCTCTGGTTCTCATAATTGTAGCTGAGGAGGAATCGGTAGGCTATGTGCTGGCTGGCCTGCTGCCCCACGGTATTATTGAAATCCCCGCTTTTATTATCGGCCAGGCCGCCGCCCTTCACTTCGGATTTATGTGCATAATAACGCTCTTCTCAAAGGACAAAAGCAATCTGCTGCCTGCTTTTAAAAAGGACCTTAAATACCTTGTGTTTGCCTTGATTCTGCTGGTTCCCGCCACAATCATCGAAACATTTGTCACCCCTCTGTTTTTAGAGTAGACAATCTCCACATCGCCTGCTTGCCGTGTTCGGCATACTGCAGGTATAATAATATCGGAAAATATAAAGAGCAGGTGATTAGATGCAGAAATACGGACTCGAGAATATTCACAACACTGTTTTAATGTCCCACGGCGGGGCCGGCAAGACATCTCTGGCGGAGGCAATGCTTTTCACAGCCGGAGCTATAAGCCGACTGGGCAAGGTCGATGACGGGTCTTCGACTTCCGATTACGACCCTGATGAAGTCAAGCGTAAAATCAGCATTAATCTATCTCTGCTCCCATGTGAATGGCGGGACAGCAAAATAAATCTGGTTGATACCCCGGGTTACGCTGACTTTGTTGGTGATGTTAAAGCCGGTATGCGGGTCAGTGAGGGTGCTGTCATCGTGCTTTGCGCAGCTTCAGGTGTGGAAGTTGGTACGGAGCAGGTCTGGGAATACTGTGAGGATTTAAAACTGCCCCGTCTTATATTCGTTAACAAAATGGACCGTGAGAATGCCGACTTTTTCAGGGTTGTGGAAGAAATACGGAGTAAGCTCGGTTCCAGATGCCTGCCGCTGCAACTGGCGATAGGCGCTCAAAACAGCTTTGAAGGAGTTGTTGACCTGTTGACAATGAAAGCCTATATCGGTTCTCCTGCCAAAGAGGCTGAAATACCTTCGTCACTGCAGACTCAAGTCGATACATATAAAGAAAAACTGGTTGAGGCGATTGCCGAGGTCGACGATGCCCTTATTGAGAAATATCTTGGCGGTGAGGAAATCAGCCCGGAAGAACTGAACACGAACCTGCGCCGGGCAGTGTCAGGCGGCAGTATCATCCCTATACTGGCTGGCTCGGCTTTGCAGAGTGTCGGCGTTGGCCGCCTGATGGATGCTATCTGTGACTACCTGCCTGTGCCCAAGGAGCGCCAGGTAACCCTAGACAAAGGCTCTGCTGAGCCAGGTGAAGAGGCACCACTGGCGGCGCTGGTGTTTAAGACTACCGCCGACCCATACGTTGGCAAACTAACTTACTTCCGTGTCTATAACGGTGTCATTGACAGCAACTCCCAGGTATGGAATGCCAATCAGGATACAATGGAGCGTATAGGTCAGCTTTTCATACTGAGGGGTAAGACGCAGGAGCCGGTTACTGAGGTCAGGGCTGGTGATATCGGCGGTGTCGCCAAATTGAACGTGACCGCCACCGGGGATACCCTGTGCACACAGGAAAAGCCTATAAAGATTGCTCCTGTTCTCTTCCCTCAACCCATCTTCAGTGAGGCAGTATATCCCAAGACCAAGACCGATGTGGACAAGATGGGGACAGCCCTGTCACGTTTAAGCGAGGAAGACCCGACTCTACAGGTACGGCGTGAGCTTGACACCAGCGAAACAATCCTTTCAGGTATGGGTGATACTCATCTTGACGTGGCTGCGGAAAAAATGCGTCGTAAATTCGGTGTTAATGTTGAGCTTGCTACCCCTAAAGTCCCTTATAAAGAGACCATTACGGTACCATCCAAAGCGGAGTACAAACACAAGAAACAGTCCGGCGGTCACGGCCAGTACGGCCATGTCCTGCTGGATATGGAGCCATTGCCGCGTGGTAGCAGTAATGAGTTTACCGATAGGATAGTCGGCGGCTCCGTGCCCAAGAACTACATTCCCGCCGTCGAAAAGGGTGTCCACGAGGCATATCATGACGGCGTGATGGCCGGTTACCCGGTGGTGGGCGTAAAGACGACCCTTTATGACGGCAGCTTTCACCCGGTCGACTCCTCGGAAATATGCTTTAAAATTGCCGGGGCGCAGGCATTTAAAAAGGGGTTAGCGGCGGGAAATCCCATCCTTCTGGAGCCGATAATGAACCTCAAGGTAACCGTTCCCGGCGACCTTACCGGCGATATTATCGGCGACCTTAATACCAAACGGGCCCGCGTACTGGGAATGAATCCCGCGGGTGACAGCAATATCATTGAAGCGCAGGTACCCCTTGCCGAAGCACAGCGGTATGCTATTGACCTGAAGTCGATGACCCAGGGTAGAGCAACCTATACCATGGAATTAGACCATTACGAAGAAGTACCGGCTCAAGTCACTCAGAAGATAATCGCCCAGAGGCAGTCGGAAAAGGCGGAAAAAGGTTAACTCTATCTGGTTGGAGAGGTGGACTGACCGGGTGGTCATGGTCGGCGGTTATGTGGCTCTTATTTCCTGTCTCATAAAGAGGATATAGCTGACCGCGAAACAGATAGCGCTCAGGCTAACCATGCCGACAAGGTGAGGCCAGATAGCCAGCAGGCTCTGTCCCAAGCTGAGGGGATTCGGCAACATATAAGATAGATCGCTATACGTTATGGCACCTAAACCTTTCCATATGGGAACAAGAAGTACAATATATGCCTCCTGGAAGAGATAACTAGGAGAAAGACGTAGTATGGTTTGCTGTAATCCTGCTTGCTGAATCTGGGTCGCTGCATCGGTGTCACTGGTGATCGGTGCGATGGCTGTGACGAACTCTTGGCCAAGTCCTAAAAATACCCAGAAAATGTAAAATATGAGAAAGATAACAAGTGGAACCATAATGGAACCAGCCGCCCTCCTGAAGACTACGGAGAATAGAATTGACAACCCCATCCAGAAAGCACCATAAACAACGGTAAGAACTCCGTAAATAAAGAGCCTGATAATCTCCTCGGCGGTGGGCGGCACGCCAATCATTCTCAGTCCATAACCAGCCACCAGCAATAATGTCGTGCCTACTATTAGGGTCATCGCTATTATTCCCGCCAGAAACTTGCCGTTAATGACGCTGTCCCGGTAGACAGGCTGCGCCAGCAGACGACTCAGCGTACCGCTTGCGCGCTCGCTGTTAATAGCATCAAAACCCAGGACGATACCGGTAATCGGAACGATTATACAGATAGCAAGATTCATTATATGATAATCATGAAAGGACGATGTAAACAATGCCAAAAAAACAAAGCCACCTTCGGTAACCGCCTCACTCTCTGCTAAAGTCGTGCGGATACCCTGATGAGCGGCATAAAGACTGAAGCCACTGGCCACTAGCACCAGGAGAAACAAAACAAAAAATCTGACACTGGTAAAATGGTCGGCGAGCTCTTTACGCAATATCGCTAGCATTATGTCAACCTACTCTTCTTCTTTGAAGTACTTCATATAAATCTCGTCCAGAGAGAACTCGTGGACCTTCATCTGTACCAGGGAGGCATTACTGTCCACCACTGTCCTGGCTATTTCCGAACGCAGGTCAGAATCAGTGCTGACCCTGAGTACATTGCCCTCGGCTTCTACTCCACTCACTCCCTTAATTTTCCGGAGAATATCTACAAGCTCCACGCTCGGTTCAGCTGTCTCAACCTCTATGATATACCGTCCCCCTGCCAACGCCTCCCGTCCAAGTTTATCTATAGAACCCTCTATTACCAGCTTCCCCTTGGACAATATGCCAACGTTATGACATACCCTCTGTACCTGGTAGAGCTGGTGTGACGACAGCAATACCGTTGTTCCTATCTTGGGCAGGTTGGCGATGAGCTCAAGGAGCTGGTTGATACCGCTGGGGTCAAGTCCTGAGGTGGGTTCGTCCAGGATAACCAGTTTTGGCTCTTTAATCAGTACGTCGGCAATACCCAGGCGTTGTCTCATACCGCGAGAGAATTTACCGGTCAATATATCCCTCTCCTGAGTTAAGCCCACCATCTCCAGCACCTCGTCAATTCGGCGAGCCGTATCCGTGGGACTGATGCTGTTTAAATCGGCAATAAACCTCAGGTTCTCTCTGGCAGTAAGGTTCTCATAGAAGCCGACCTCTTCCGGAAGGTAACCCACGATACGCTTAACCTTAAGTGGTTCCCTGGTGGGATTGTAACCGTATACCTGGATAGTACCGGATGCCGGTTCGCTTAGTCCCAGCAGCATCAGTATAGTGGTCGTCTTACCGGCGCCATTGGGACCCAGCAGTCCGAATACCTCATTTTCCCTGACATTGAAGTTAAGATGGTCAACTACCGTAGTGCCATCATAGTTCTTGGTAAGGTTTCGTGTTTCTATGGCCAGTTTCTCATTCATTTGCTATCGCCGACTAAACCGCATAAAGATTACAATCAGGCCTATGATAACGATAACTATAATAGCCACACCAACCCATCCCCAGATAGTAGGTGTTTCAACGGTAACCCTGACATCCATTTTATCAGCCGATTCCTGTTTACCTGATGCCCGGATGCTTATCATATAATCTCCGGCTACCGTCTTGGCAGGTGGCTTGATTGTCACCTCCACTGTTTGCTCGCTGAAAGCTTCCATAACCTCTATCTTGTCGGGACTAAACGCTACTGACCAGCCCTCAGGGTTGCTTGATGAGAATTTTATATCCTCAACAAAGTCCGTGCTTAAATTCCCTATTGCTATGGAATAGATGTTATCCCTGCCAGCTCTGGCTTTGGTATCATAGCGTTCGTTAGTGGGCACTGTCTTCATGTAATAATATGCCGTTATCACTGCGGTAACCTCGGTGCTGCCGCTGATAGTATCCGAAATAGCGTCTATCGTTATTTTGTAATCGCCGGGCTCAGGCAGCGGCCAGTCGGGAGCCGTGGCGACCACTCTGAATTCTTCCCCGGTGGTAAAAGACGGCTTCAGCGTGAAGGAGGATATCTTTTTTTCCTTTTCATATCGCGGGGTCATATATACGTCCCAGCCTTTAGGCGGGGTGAACTTAACGTCAAATACTTTGGCTTCCAGTCCTATATATCTGAATTCTATATTAAACTCAAAAGTGCCCCCGGCAATGGACTCTATCTTGGGGTACAGTGGCGACAGTGCGATTATCTCCTCTATTGTTGGTCCCTCTTCCTCTTGGTCATCCTGCGCAAGGGCGATACCGGGTAAGGAGAAAGTGGCCATCATCACCAGCAGTAATAAACAGGGAATCAATCTCAGCATTTTCATCGCTATACCACCTCACAAACGCTAATATTTTTTCTGATGTAACTATTAACAAGCACGTATTATATCAGAGTCACACACGCTGTGCAATGCTATTCTATCCCATTAATGACAGCAGGTGCTTCGCCTTACGAAGCCAGAAGCTCCTTTAGTTTCTCGGTAAAGGCAGGCAGCACCTTTTTCCAGTCGCCGACAACACCGAATCGAGCTTGACGGAATATGTTTGCCTCAGCGTCTTTGTTAATGGCGATAATATTCTTGGAACCGGAACAGCCACTCAAATGTTGACTGGAGCCGGAAATAGCTATGGCAATATAGAGTTCAGGGGCGATAATCTTGCCGGTAAGGCCCACCTGTAAGGTATCCGGTACCCAACCGTTGTCGCAGGGCGGCCGGCTGGCACCCACAGCTCCCTTAAGCAGACTGGCCAGTTCCTCCAGCTGAGCGAAACCTTCGGCACTGCCAATCCCTCTACCCCCGGCGACCACCACATCAGCATCTTCGATTTTTATGCCCTTTACCTCTTCCACTACCTTGTCCAGAATCTTGGTTCTTATTTCCGATGCGTCAATTCCAGCGTCTATATTTATTACTTCCCCTTTACGGGATGTATTCGGTTCAAGTGGACTCATGGCTTTGGTTCTAATCGTTACTATCTGAGGGTCGGTCTCACTGATAAAGATTGCCTGAGCGTTACCGCCATAAACGGGCTTTGTCTGTAAAAGCCGCTTGGAATCGCCGTCGATAGCCAGCTCGACACAGTCCATAGTGACCGTTGTACCCAGTTTAAAAGCCAGTCTTGGTGCCAGGTCCCGCCCTATATCAGTCTGCCCCATAATGAGGACCTGAGGCTTCGCCTGATTTACCACCTTCTCCATCACCAGCGTATAGGAGTCTGTCTGATAATCTTTGAGAAACGGAGCATCAACAATATATACCCCGTCAGCACCGTACGAAACCGCATCCTGAGCCAGACCGGCGACATCACTTCCTACAAGTACGGCAGACAGTTCCTGCCCTGAATCATCCGCCAGCTTCCTGCCGATGCCGAGAGCTTCGGTGGAAATCGGCATTAGCTTCCCATTTTTTATTTCACAGTAAACCGTAACACCTTTATATTCGCTCATGAACTCAATATCCTCCATTGTATATGAAAAAAGTTAAATTTTCGTTAATGATATTTAGAGTAGCCTGGCTTCCCTGAGTTTCGCGGCAAGGTTTCCCGCCGTCTCCTCAGCAGTTTCCCCGGAGGCAAAGTCGCATTTACCTTCGTGAACCGGCTGGAATAGCTTTTGTATTTTAGACCGCTGTCCGGCAGCGCCAACCTGCGAAGGCTCTACCCCGATATCAGCCGGCTTCCAGATAACCGGCTCTATCTTTTTGGCGGTCATAATCCCTTTTATAGTGGGATAGCGAGGTTCTCCGATTTCATTGCTGACGGTAATAACTGCGGGGAGCGGCACTTCAATGACATCATAGCCGTCAGCACTTACACGTTCTACCTTGGCTTTAGTATCTTCTATATCTATTTTTCTGGCCAGAGTTATACACGGCAGCCCCAGTATCTCGGCGACGCCCGAGCCTGTCTGACCGGCATTTGTATCAGAAGCTTCCCTGCCACACAGAATGAGGTTATATTCGCCGAGCTTTTTTATCGCCATGGTTAGAGCGAAGGCTGTTGACCAGCTGTCGCCGCCAGTGTAGGCTTCGTCCTCCAGCAGGATAAGCTCATCGGCACCCATGGACAGCGGCTTCTTCACTACCTCACGCAGCAGGTTAGTACCCATACTCACTACCGTAACCTTGCCACCGTGAGCATCCTTGATTTTCATAGACGCCTCTACCGCATACTCGCCGTAAGGGTCAATTACCGGCGCCGCCCCCTGCATCTCAGCTTTAGCGGCAGCGGCGTTTATTTTAAAACTGCTTGGAGGCGCTTCAGGGTCAATAACCTGTTTGACACACACGATAATATTCATCTGACAGAATAACCTCTCTAAAAATTTACTGAGACCTGGCCGGGGTGAAAACCATGCCTAATTTATCATTAAATTCAACCATGTGTCAAACACAGGCTCACTACCCGTTCGATGTCGGCGAAATCCCGGGTAATCTCAATCCTGGCTATAGGAAAAGCCCGCAGTAATAGGTCGGATACGGTCTTACCCTGTCCCTGACCTATCTCTATTAAGATACACCCATTGTAACGGAGCTTACTGGCTACCTGATGGCATAAATCGTTGATACTGGATACCCCGTCCGGTCCTCCGTTCAGCGCCAGTACCGGCTCGAAACTTAACGGACCGCTTAGGGGCAACTCTAATTCCCGGACATAAGGCAAATTGGCTATTATCAGGTCAACAGGTGCCGGTAGAGGTTCAAGCATGTCGCCCTGTAATAAGATAATTCTATTTTCCACACCATGCTTCCGGCAATTGGCTCTGGCCACCTCGAGCGCCGGGGCGGACACATCGGTGGCATATATTTTGGCTTTGGGGAAGTTTATTGCCAGACTGATGGCAATGGCACCGCATCCGGTACCGATATCAGCTATAGTGGATATTATGCGATTCTGAGCGAGCCTGATAGCCTTTTCCACCAGTATTTCGCTTTCAGGGCGGGGAATGAGGACATTATGGTCAACATGGAAGTCCAGTCCGTAGAACTCACGGTGTCCGGTTATATAGGCTGAGGGTTCACCCCGCAGGCGACGCTCAATTAACCCGTCGAGAACCTCCTCGTCGGCTGGAGTTAAGTCACGCTCAAGTTCTAAAAACAGCCGGGTGCGGTCTATGCCCAGTATATGTCTTAAGAGGACTTCCCCTTCCAGAGAGGCATCATCTATATTATTATCTTCAAGAATCCCACGGGCATGAGCCAGTGCCTGTTTCAGGTTCACACTGCCTGTTCCCCCATCTGTCTGGCCTGTTCGGTGGTAGCCACGGCATCGATAAGTTCGTCAATCTCTCCGTCCATAACTCTGGGCAGGTTATGGAAATTGAGATTTATGCGGTGGTCGGATACCCGGTCTTGCGGGAAATTGTAGGTCCTTATCTTTTCGGCACGCTCGCCGGTGCCAACCTGCGAGCGACGGTCCGAGGTTATCTGCTCATCCTGTTTTTGTTGTTCTATATCCATGAGTCTGGCACGGAGCACCGACATAGCTTTTGTTTTATTCTGCAACTGGGAGCGTTCATCCTGGCATGTCACCACCATTCCGGTGGGCAAATGCGTCATTCTGACGGCAGTCGCTACCTTATTCACATTCTGACCGCCGGCACTGCCGCTATGGAAAATGTCAATCTTCAAATCATCAGAACTTATTTCAATATCCACTTCTTCAGCCTCGGGCAGGACGGCCACCGTAGCCGTGGAAGTGTGAATCCTTCCGGAAGATTCCGTAATCGGCACTCTCTGTACCCGATGGACTCCCCTTTCGTATTTCAACCGGCTGAAAGCCCCCTTACCTCTTATCTCGAATATAATCTCTTTAAAACCCCCGATGCCGCTTTCATTCATGCTAATGATTTCGGTTTCCCAGCCTCTGGTTTGAGCATATCGACTGTACATGCGAAAGAGGTCGGCGGCGAAAAGCGCGGCTTCATTACCCCCCGCCCCCGCCCGGATTTCCATGATAATGTCCTTTTCATCATTCGGGTCCCTCGGCAGCAGCGCCAGCTTCAAATCCTGCGACAGTTCTTCAAGCCGGTTTTCCAGAGTCTCTATCTCCTGCTTCACGAGGGATGTCATATCCTCATCTAGTCCGGTAACGTGCATCGATTTGACATCTTCCAGTTCCTTCAAGGACTTCTTATATTCCTGATATTTGGAGACGACTTCGTCAAGGCTGGCTCTCTCCTGAGCCAGCGACTGCAGTTGATTCAGGTCGGTCGCTACCTCAGGATGCGCCATTCTCTCGTCTATTTCCTTATAACGCTTTTCTATTTTTTCCAGTTGTTCAATCATATTCCCGCTAATTCCTTAATGAAATTATAGCACAGCGTCAGACACCTCTCAAAGCTGAGCAAATTGACAATTTTTACCATTATGGTCTATAATCAAGCGTGTTCATAACCCTAGATATGAACACATAGATAGTTATATTAACACAGCACAATCGGCTTAGCTAATACATATATCAATATTTACCAAGTTCCTATCTTTCTATGTGTTGTGCTTACCCAGATGTAACTATACAAAAGCAGGATAAAAGGAGCTGAGAGTATGACCATAACAGAAATTCTTGCCAGAAATGCCAGGCTGTATCCTGACTCTACTGCGCTAGTTGAGATAACACCGAGTAAAAATTTCAGAAAGACGGTTACCTGGAAAGAGTTTGATGATAGAGCCAATCAGGTAGCTAATGCCCTCATAGAAAGGGGCATTAAAAAGGGCGATGTAGTTATGCACCTGATGATGAATTCAATCAACTGGCTTGAGTCCTATTTTGGTATTCTCAAGGCTGGTGCCATGGCGGCGCCTCTCAACTTCAGGTTCATCAGCCGCCAGATTAAATACTGTATTGATATAGCCGAGCCCAAGATTATGATTCTGGACCATGATTTCACCGAACGGGTCGAGGAAATACGTTCTGGTTTATCAACTATAAAACACTACATCTTCGTCGGCCAGAATATGCCGGATGGTATGGAGGCCTATGAGGATATATTGTCGAAGGTATCTGCGGAACCCCCGGATATTCAATTGAGCGGCGGTGACGAAGCCGGACTCTATTTTACCTCCGGTACTACCGGAGACCCGAAGGCAACACTCCTCTGCCATAGGAGCCTGGAGCATACCGCCGTCAATGAGAACTACTCTCATCGCGAGACGCGGAAGGATGCGTTCCTGCTTATTCAGCCTCTCTATCATACGGGCGGCAAAATGCACTGGTTCGGCAGCCTTATTGCCGGTACCAGGGCGGTGCTGACGACGGGTGGCGAAAGAGTAACAGCACCTCTCATACTTGAAACCATCAGCAAGGAAAAAATAACCCTGTGTATGCTCCTGGTGCCCTGGCTCCAGGATATTGTTACCGCTCTTGACAGGGGCGATTTGAAGCTGTCTGACTACGATGTCAGTTCGCTGCGTCTTGTGCACTCCGGGGCCCAGCCTATCCCGCCGGTGCTTGTCCGGCATTTTCTGGAATATTTCCCGAATATCGATTATGAAGAAAACTACGGCCTTACAGAATCGTCAGGCCCCTGCATGCATCTCGGCTTGGAGAATATCCATAAGCTCGGGTCTATGGGCTATCCCAGGCTTAATTTAGACGCCCGAATCGTGAATGATAAAGATGAAGATGTTCCTGTAGGCACTGTTGGTGAGATGATTATGAAGGGCAACAACATAATGAAGGAATATTACAAGAACCCGGAACAAACAGCACAAACCCTCAAGAACGGTTGGTTATATACCGGCGACCTCGTTAGACAGGATGAGGACGGCTTCATTTACTACATTGACAGGAAAAAAGACCTGATTATCAGCGGTGGTGAGAATATCTTCCCAGTCGATTTAGAAGCGGCTTTAATCGGCCAGCCCAAGGTCAGGGACGTGGCTATCATCGGTATTCCTGACGATAGATATGGCGAGGTCGTTGCGGCTGTGGTTCAACCTAAAGAGGGCGTTGACCTTACTGAAGAAGAAATGAGGGCTTACTTTGAACCACAGTTGCCCAAGTACGCCTGGCCCCGCATAATCCTCTTCGGTGATGTACCCCGCAACCCCACCGGCAAAATTGAAAAGCCTAAACTCAGGGAACGCTACGCTGATGTAAGGTGGAACCCCAAGGGTTAACAGCATATACTCCATGTGATACGTAGAACCGACTGTAAATGAAGATGAGGAGAACAATATGGACTTAAAAGAATACGCACAATTTGCCAATGATAATCCTACATGCTATCTCGCAACGGTAGAAGTTGACCAGCCCAGGGTCAGGGCTTTGGGGATGTGGTACGCTGACGAAACCGGATTCTATTTCCAGTCACAGTCCGTCAAAGCCATGGTCAAGCAGCTTGAAAAAAATCCCAAAGTAGAGGCATATTATTGTACCAATGATCACAGCAAGGTAATGAGGGTTTCCGGTAAAGTAAAATTTATTGATGATGTTGCCCTGAGGGCCAGGTGCATAGAAGAGAGACCGTTTGTCAAGAATTTCGGTATAACCGACCCGAGCAATCCCTTACTGGCTGTATTCCACCTGTATACCGGCGAAGCCTACTTCTGGACGATGTCGGATAGCATGAAAGAAGCCGATATACCGAGGGTTAAGTTCTAGCAGTCTTTGCCGGGCGATAGTATACCAAGTCTCACAATATTAGGAGGTTACGGTAGTATGCCTGAAGGTAAATACGGTAAATATTTTTTCAAAAATCCCATAATGCAGGGGAAATTCGGCCCGAGATTAATATTTTTCAGCCGAAATCATGAGGAGGTCGGAGAAAAGAATTTCTCCGTGCTATGGAACTGCGTCACAGAACCGTTTCTCATGGTGAACGACCCTCATTCCCATGACTTCGACCAGTTTCTCCACTTTTTCGGGGGCAACTCGCTGGATATCACCGATTTCGATGCTGAAATCGAAATGTCAATAGGAGAGGAGGGCGAAAAGCACATTATCACCGAGCCTACCGTCCTCCATATACCCAAAGGCGTGATTCATTGCCCGCTCAACTTCAAGGTAGTTAATAAACCTGTCATATTTATGAACGTGGCACTCACTCCCGAATACATGAAAGGCAAACCATAAAATCGTTTTGACTGCCGGTAACACGGTTTGCCAGCCTGCTGGTAATGCAGGGATGAGCATATAGTATCACTAAAATTATTAAGATAGAGTCTTTACGGAGATATTTCCTGTTTGTTGATTTGCCAGCGGAGAAGGTGATTAGACAGCCGGCCCATTTTTTGTATATAATGATTGTTGATGTTCCCCGTGTGAAAATTCTTGAGCGGTAGAGCAGGGGATAATGTACTCTGCTCTATTTTTTTGAAAACCAAAGATAATAGACATTAAGGAATAATGTAAGCTTAAGAAATTTTAGGAAGGGAGAGATATGCCAGTAATATTCTGGATTGTACCTGCTTCAGCAGTAGTTACAATCATCTTCGCCGCGTTACTTGCCAGGAACGTATTGAAGCGTCCTACGGGAACACCCAAAATGAAAGAAATCGGGGATATCATCTTTCAGGGTGCCTGGGCGTTTATGAAGCGTCAATACAGCACTATTTCTATCTATTCTGTTGTCATTGCAGTTGTCATTGGCGTTCTGGTGGCTGTGCTGGGCGGAACCGAAGTAGCAGGACTCAGCAAGTTTGATATAGGCTGGCGTACGTCAGTTTCTTTCCTTGTAGGCGCTTTCTGCTCAGGACTGGCCGGTTTCATAGGTATGTTTATCGCGGTGAAATCAAATGTACGCTGTGCCGCCGCCGCACAGAAGAATTTAACTGAGGCTGTCAACGTCGCACTTCGCGGCGGCGCTGTCTCCGGATTCCTCATCACCGCTCTGAGCCTGATTGGTGTCACCATTATTTTCTTTGCCTATGGCGGCAACACTAACCCGCAAATCGCACCCCACCTTATCGTCGGCTTCGGCTTCGGTGCCAGCTTCGTGGCTCTTTTTGCCCAGCTGGGTGGCGGTATCTACACCAAGGCCGCTGATGTGGGTGCTGACCTCGTCGGTAAGATCGAGTCCGGCATACCTGAGGACGACCCCCGCAACCCGGCCGTCATTGCTGACCTTGTCGGCGATAACGTCGGCGACTGTGCCGGCCGTGGCGCTGACCTCTTTGAGTCCACCGCCGCTGAGAACATCGGCGCCATGATACTGGGCATCGCCGCTTACATCGCCACCGATAATATTGCCTGGATACTGTTCCCGCTCTGTGTCCGTGGTTTCGGCATGATAGCCAGTATGATAGGGCTGTTCTTCGTCAAGGCCAAGGAGAACGAGAACGCCATGGATGCCCTTAACCGCGGCTACTTCGTATCCATCGGTCTTTCTGTTATTGGCCTGGCTATAACCGTTTATTTCATGCTGGACAACTGGTGGCTGTTCGGCGCCGGCATGATTGGTATCATCGCCAGTGTCGTTGTCGTCTTCGTTACGCAGTATTACACCGAGGCTCGCTACCGGCCGGTTCAGGACATTGCGGATGCGTCCAAGACCGGCCCGGCTACCAATATAATTATGGGAATGTCGGTTGGCTTTTCGACCACTTTCGCCACCGCGTTAATCATCGGTGTCGCCCTCCTGCTCTCGTTCTGGATGGGTGATATGAGCGGCGTCCAAGGCGCCGGTGCCTTCGGCACGGCGGTAGCCACGATGGGTATGCTGATGACCTGTCCTTATGTGCTCTCCATGGACACCTTCGGTCCGATTACCGACAACGCCAACGGCATCAACGAAATGGCCGGTGCCGGCCCCGAGATTCGCAGAATAACTGACCGTCTCGACGCCGTCGGCAATACTACCAAGGCCCTCACCAAGGGCTATGCCATGATCTCCGCCGGTCTCGCCGCCTTCCTCCTCTTTCAGGCCTATCTGGATAGAGTTTCCTTCATCAAATTCGGTGAGAGCGGTCTGTATACTGTTGTTGACATCGCCCGTATTGAGGTCTTCGTCGGTGCGCTTCTCGCTGTCATGATTGTATACCTCTTCAGCGCCTGGGCTATTAAGGCCGTCGGCAAGACTGCCTCCAAGATTATCGAGGAAGTACGCCGCCAGTTCAAGGCCGACCCTGAAATTCTGAACCCTAAAGACCCAGAGCATCCCCACCAGCCGGACTACGGTAAGGCTGTGGATATCACCACCCGTGCCGGTCTCAGGGAAATGATTGCTCCCGGTCTTTTGCCTGTCCTCGGCCCAATCGTCATCGGCGTTATCTTCCGCTTCATCCCCGGCTATGATGCCGCCATGGTTGTGGCGGCGGTACTGATGGTAGGTACCATCGGTGGTATCATGATGGCATCTTTCATGAACAACGCTGGTGGTGCCTGGGACAACGCCAAGAAGATGATTGAGGATGGACAACTCAAGGATGATAAAGGCGAAGTGCTGGGTAAAAAGACGTTTGCCCATCAGGCGGCGGTGGTCGGTGATACTGTCGGCGACCCTCTCAAAGATACCGCCGGGCCCTCCCTGCATGTGCTTGTCAAACTCCTGGCCACCATCACCCTGGTGATGTGCCCATTATTTATAGCCACGTAGGAGATACCATCAGAAAACAAAGGGGCATGATTTATAAGGTCATGCCCCTTTTATTTTTTGTTCTGTCATTGCGAGCGATAGCGAAGCAATCTCACATCGAGCCGGAATTTTAAATCGTGATTGCTGCGTTCCTCGCAATGACAGCGTTATCATTTCAGGAACGGATTGGCCCGCTTTTCCGTGCTGATAGTGGAGTCCGGGCCGTGACCTGGATATACCCGGGTATCATCCGGTAAAGTAAGTAGTTTGGTATGGATACTGTCCATAAGCTGATGATAGTCGCCGTCGATTAGGTCATAACGGCCGATACCGTAGTTAAAAAGGGTATCACCTGTAAAAACGACTCCCTCTCCGGCGATACTGATGCCGCAGGGGGTATGTCCCGGCGTATGAAGGACGGTGAAGTGAAGGTCGCCGATATCAATACTGTCGCCTTCACTGAGAATGCGTTCGGGTTTGGGGGCGCCTTCATATGGAGGCTCGTAGATATAACTTGGCGACTGCGGCAGGTATCGAGCGCATTCGGCATGGGCGGCTAGCTCGGCGCCGGTGGCTTTCTTGACCTGTCCGGCGGCACCAACATGGTCGGGATGGCGATGGGTTAAAACGATGAGTTTTATATCAAGACCCAGTTTTTTTACGGCCTGTAGAATATCTTTGGCATCCGCCCCGGGGTCGATTATCATGCCCTCTTTCGTCTTTTCAGAGCCGACGATATAGCAGTTGCTGGCAATCGGCCCTACCACCAGTTTCCTGACTATCAATTTGTCCTCCATTTAAAGCTATAGCTTACTAAACAGTATACCCGAACTATGGTAATTTTTCACTTTCCCCAACCCACTTTTCCATTATATTTTCCTACCCGCACCGTGTCTGTGGCATCTTCTGCCCAACTCAATATCAGCGGCACTTGCGTTATTTCCGTTTCATACGCTAAACTGTTAATGGCAGCCTCACCATAGATCAGGCTAGGTAGGGAACCGAATTTGGCCGAGATTCGCCCGTTTCGCGGTGTCCATTACAATCAATCGCTGGTTAAAGAACCGGCGCAGGTTCTCTGTCCCCCCTATGACATTATAACCCCACAATTACAGCAGCAGCTTTACCGGAAAAGCGAATCCAGTTTTGTCCGTGTGGAGTTCGGACGCGAGTTCCAACAGGATACAGAAACAGACAACAGGTATACCCGCGCCCTGGATACTACTATAAAATGGCTGGAGCAGGGAATTCTTCAGGTTGACGAAGAACCGGCTATTTATATACACGACCATAATTTCACGCACCAGGGTAAAAAATACCGCCGCCGCAGTATCACCTGCCTGGTTAAACTGGAAGAATGGAGCAAAATGGTCGTACGCCCTCATGAGGGTACTTTATCCGAGCCCAAGGGTGACCGTCTGAGCATGTTATGGACGCTCCAGGCGAATACCAGCCCGATCCTGGCTCTATATGATGACCCTGAGGGAATGGCTTCATCTATGCTGGAGGCACAGAGCCGCGGCAAGCCAATGATAAGCGCCCGGGTAGACAGAGGGGAAGCTCATCACCTGTGGGCTATTAAGGATGCCGGGACCATAAGCCAGATTTGCGACTGCCTGGCTTCACAGCCCCTTTATATCGCTGACGGGCATCACCGCTATGAAAGTGCCCTCGCCTATCAGCGTGAAAGGCGTATCGGCTGTACATCAGAACCGGGGCAGGAGCCATACGATTTTGTGATGATGACGCTGGTGGAATTTTCTGACCCCGGTCTCATTATCCTGCCGGCACATCGGCTTATTCGAGGCTTATCAAAATCAACACTGGATGCTTTAACGACAGGACTGGAAACATTCTTTTCCATAGAACAACTGCCTTTAAACAGGGCTGATACACAAGACCGGATAGACGAATTACTGTCTGAAGAGACAGGCATGGTAAAGCTTATACTGTGCGGTCTGGTAAAAGAGCAGCTTCTGGTGCTGAAGTTGCGCGATTATGCTGTTGTCCGTCAGATGATACCGTACTTTCACTCGGAAATATATCAGAAGCTGGATGTCAGCATTGTCGACCATGTCATACTGGAAGAGATAATGGGATTGACGTATGATACCTCAGTGATTTCGCTTGACTACAGCCACGATGCGCTGGATGCCATCAATATGGTGCAGGACCAGGAATACCAGCTGGCTTTTATCGTCAGTCCGGTAAAGCCTGATGTGATGAAGGCCATTGCCGATAGCGGCGACCGTATGCCTAAAAAATCGACCTACTTCTATCCTAAATTGCCGGCGGGGCTGGTTTTCTATCGATTCGCACAGTCATAATTCTCTTTTACTGAAAGGTCAGCGCCTCTTATCTTCAAGCAACTCCACGAACAGACGATAATGCATCAGAAAATTGACGCTTAGCTAGGCTTATGATAGTATAAATACAGTTATAAACGGGTTAACACCCCGGAAATTTCTGTTTAAGGAACCCCTTTTGGGAATTATTTTCAACCTCAGGAGAGGGAGTCGTGCTGGTTGAGGAAGAGTTAGCTGAATTCATACCCGAGAAAGATACTGTACTCACTATTGGCGTCTTTGACGGGGTACACCTGGGACATAAGCTGCTGATTGCGAAGCTGCTGGAGCAGGCAAGACATAATAATTTGCTCTCTGGTGTGGTTACCTTTCACCAGCACCCCGAAGATTTGCTATCGTCACAGGCAAAGCTTCCGTTTCTTACCGATATGGAAGCAAGAATCAGCTTACTTAAGAGCGAGGGTGTTGATATCGTCGTACTTCTATCATTTACCACAGAGCTAGCACAACTCGGTGCACGCGAGTTTGTCGATTTATTACATAAATATCTCAGAATGCGCGGGCTGGTTATCGGCTCGGACTTTGCCCTTGGCAGGGCAAGGGAAGGTGATACCCTTACTCTACAGAGATTGGGCAGGGATATGAATTTCAGTGTAACTGTAGTACCGCCGTTGCTGATTGACGGTGAAGTGGTCAGCAGTACCGCTATAAGAAAGGCCCTGACTGACGGAGATATGAAGAAGTTTCACCAGCTCAGCGGCAGCTCTCTCAGTCTCCACGGCAATGTGGTTCCAGGGTCTGGTCGCGGCGAGGGTTTGGGCTTCCCTACCGCTAACCTTGATATCAGCCCAGGGCAGGCTTTACCTCCCGACGGCGTTTACGCCAGCTGGGCTCATATTAATGGTAAAACCTATCAGTCGATGACTAATATTGGTAAGTGTCCTACCTTCGGTGTCTGTGAGCGTACTGTTGAGGCTTACCTTGTTGATTATACCGGTGACCTGTATGGTCGTGAACTACAGATTGACTTGGTCGACCGGCTCCGCGACGAGAGAAAATTTGCCACTGCCGACGAGTTGAAGGCGCAGGTCGCCGAGGACGTTAAAAAAGGAAGAAATATCCTTAAGTCCACAGGTGTCAACTAGATATGGGAAGTGATAAATCCATGAACCGTCAGGATATAAATTACATACTCAAACGAGCGGTAGCTGAAATCATCGTCGAAGAAGAAATGGTCCAGTTGCTTCAGTCCGGTAAAAAACTACGATTGAAAGAGGGCTTTGACCCCAGTGCCCCTGATCTTCACCTCGGCTATTTGATAGCGCTTAGAAAACTACGCCAGTTCCAGGAGCTTGGGCACCAGGTTGTCCTTATTATAGCTGATTGGACAGCCAGGATCGGTGATCCCAGTGGGGTTTCGGTTACACGCCCGATGCTTACTGAGGAACAGGTAAAGGCTAACGCTGAGAACTACACTAAACAGTTCTTTAAAATAGTTGACAGGGAAAAGACGGAGATAAGGTGGCAAAGCGAATGGTTTGGCAAGTTTGACCTCGGGGATGTTATCGGACTGGCCAGCAAGTTTACCGTCGCCCAGTTTCTGGCCAGGGATGACTTTAATAGACGGTATAATGAGGGGCGCCCGATTGCCATCACGGAGTTCCTCTATCCATTACTACAAGCCTATGACTCGGTAGCCATAGAGGCAGATGTCGAGTTCGGCGGCACTGACCAGAAGTTTAACTTCCTGGTTGGCAGGGAACTTCAGTCCATGATGGGGCAGCGCCCACAGCAATGCTTTATGATGCCGATGCTGGTAGGCCCTGACGGCGGACAGAAGATGAGCCAGAGCCTGGGGAACTATATCGGTATTGATGAACCACCCGAGGATATCTATGGCAAGACCATGTCTATTCGTGACGAATTCATCCTTACCTACTTCGAACTCCTGACCGATGTACCTGACGAAGAACTCAAAGAATTCCAGAAGCAGCTTGATGATGAGAGCGTTAACCCCATGACTCTGAAAAAGCGCCTGGCCAGAGAACTGGTTACGCAGCTTTACAGTGAGAAAGAAGCAACCGGGGCTGAGCAGCAATTTGAAAAAGTTGTTCAAAAGAAGGAAGTTCCGAGAGAGATAGAAGAGCGTCCTATCTCATTCAGTACTTTTCGTTATTCTACTGGAGAAGTGAACGTTAGTAAGTTGCTAACTGCAACTGGTGCTACTGCTAGTACTAGTGAAGCCAGCCGTCTTATGAATCAAGGGGCGGTTGAAATAGATGAGCAGAAAGTAACCGGTTATAAATATTATGTTCCAGATGTTAGCATTTTCAAGATTGGCAAGCGCCGTTATCTAAAGATAATTAATACGGATAAATAGAATTAATAGGGAGACACACATGGAACAACTACGTATCCCGGGTCCCACACCCTGCCCGCCGGAAGTTCTAAAGGCTATGGGTTGGCCTATGGTAAATCATCGCGGGCCCGAGTACAAGAAAATGCTCGAAGACGTAACCGATAAGATGAAGCAGGTATTCCAGACCAAAAATGACCTGCTGATACTTACCGGCTCCGGTACCGGTGGCCTGGAAGCAGCCGCTGTAAATATACTTTCGCCGGGAGATAAAGTGCTGTCTGTATCCATCGGTGTTTTTGGCGACCGCTGGGCCGGTATCGCTCAGCAATTCGGCGCCGAAGTAATACCTCTCAACATGGAGTGGGGTAAAGCCGCCGACCCCGCCGAAGTCCTTGAGGTTATCCAGGCTAATCCTGATGTCAGGGCGGTTTTCGTTACCCACAATGAGACTTCCACCGGTGTTACCAATGACCTGAGCGCCATTAGCAAGGTGGTGAAAGAGGCTGGCAAACTGTTGGTTGTTGACGCTATCAGCAGCCTTTCATCAATAGACCTGCCGGTCGACGAGTGGGGTTGTGATGTTGTCATCACGGGCTCTCAAAAGGGGTGGATGGTTCCCCCCGGTCTGGCTATGGTCAGCGTCAGTGCGGAGGCATGGAAAGCTCATGCCGAAGCGAAGATGCCTCACTTCTACTGGGATTTCACCAGGGCTAAAACATTCCTGGAAAAAGGACAGAACCCGTGGACGCCGGCTGTTTCGATTATATATGCCCTGACGGTTTCGCTCGATATGATACTGAAGGAAGGTATAAAAAATACCTTTGCCAGACATACCCGTATTGGACAGATGACCCGTGACGGGTTAAAAGCAATGGGTCTGCCCCTGTTTGCCGAAGAAAGCCATGCCTCCAATACCGTCACTTCCGTAGCCGTCCCGGATGGTCTTGATGCTAAGAAATTACGTCAAATCATGCAGGCTGATTACAAGATTGTGCTGGCTGGTGGTCAGCAGCGACTCGATGGTAAAATATTCCGTATAGGCCACCTTGGGTGGGTAAGTGAAAGCGACATCGAAAGTGTGCTGTCAGCCTTGAGAGCAACCCTGCCCAGAGCGGGCTTCAGGAGACTAAAATAGCAAGGATAACATTATGCCAGATTTACCCATGAAAGTACTGGTAACCGATTCGATTTCTGAAGAAGGTATAGCCGTTTTGCGCGACCTGGCACAGGTGGATGTTAGAAATAAACTTACAGCAGAGGAAATCATAGCTATCATTGGCGATTATGAAGCCTTAATGGTGCGCAGTCAGACCAAGGTCACCTCTGAAATCATTGAAGCCGGGAAAAAGCTACAGGTCATCGCTCGAGCCGGTGTCGGTATTGATAATGTAGATGTTGAAGCAGCTACCAGGTGCGGTGTGCTTGTGGTGAATGCTCCTACGGGCAATACCGTATCAGCGGCCGAACACGCTATTGCCCTAATACTGGCATCAGCCCGGAACGTCCCGCAGGCAAATGTCTCCCTCAAATCAGGAGAATGGCGGCGGAATGAATTCATGGGCACCGAGCTGAGGGGTAAAACGCTGGGTATCATCGGCCTGGGCAATGTCGGCTCGGAAGTCGCCAAACGTGCACAGGGATTTGAGATGAAGCTTCTGGGTAATGACCCCCTGGTCTCCGAGGAATATGCCGGGAAAATCCAGGTGGAACTGGTTGATTTGAAGCGTTTAATCAAAGAATCAGATTTTATTACGCTCCATCTTCCACTAAATGATAAAACCAGAAAAATAATCGGCGCCAGGGAACTGGAACTGGTCAAGCCAACGGTTCGCATTATCAACTGCGCCCGCGGCGGTCTTATCGATGAAGAAGCACTGGTTAAGGCGATAAAAGAGAAGAGGGTTGCCGGCGCCGCTATAGATGTCTTCGAGAATGAGCCGTTAACCGAGAGCATTCTTTTCAATGAAGACAATATCATCGTCACTCCTCACCTGGGAGCTTCAACAACCGAGGCACAGGTACTGGCTGCCAGAGACGTTGCCGAACAGATTGCCGATGTCTTCAGGGGTCTACCGGCAAGGTCGGCAATCAATGTCCCTTATATACCTTCAGAAACTCTGACGGCACTAGCGCCTTTCATGGGGCTGGCATCTGCGTTATGTAAATTAGTCTACAGGCTGTCCGAGGGACAGGCCAAAAATATCCGCATTAAATACGAAGGTGATATTGCCAATTATGACACCAATGCCCTCAAGGCAGCTGTTATCGGTGGTTTGCTTGAAGGCACCAGCGAGGAAAGGGTAAACCTGGTCAACTGTAACCTGGTAGCTGCCAGGCGCGGCCTGACCGTTGTTGAGGAGAAGGAAGCTACCTGTGAGAACTATGCCAGCCTTTTGACTGTCAAAATTACCACCAGCGAGGGCGTCTTTGCTGTCGCCGGTACCGTCATGCACGATGAGCTACACATCGTGCGGGTTAATGAATACTGGCTGGATATCGTGCCAACACCGGGCTCATTCTTCCTGTTCAGTGACCATCTGGACCGCCCCGGATTCATCGGGGCCATCGGTCAAATAACAGGTAACGCCGATATTAATATCAGCTCCATGCATTTAGGGCGCCTCAAGCCAAGAGGTCAGGCCCTGCTGGTATTGACCCTGGATGAACCTTTACCTGAGGAACAGCAGCAGAAGATATTAGCCATCCCTGATGTCTATAATGTCAAGCTGGTTGAGCTCTAATCGGTCGATAAAAATTCAATTGTCCTTATTCTATCATGGGTCAGACTAACACATATTATACAATTAGTAACCCCTACAAAATCGTTAAACGATGTAATGTCACAAATTGACTTGGCATATCGGCGGTGTTATCATAATTCAGGGAGTGTCTTATTACTGTAAATACGGCTGGTATGGGGTGGTGAAATGTCATCGCTGAGCGAGCTTTATCAGCAGGTAGCGCTGTGCCAGAAGTGTGAAATAGCCAGATTCCGTACGAAGGTGGTGCCGGGTGAAGGGGCGGAGGATGCCGATATTATGTTTATTGGTGAGGCGCCCGGCTGGCATGAAGACCAGCAGGGACGTCCTTTTGTCGGCCCGGCCGGCCAGTTCCTGGATATACTTCTGGCATCCATCAATTTAAATCGTCAGCAGGTATACATCGCCAATGTCATCAAGTGTCGTCCGACGGGCAACCGCGACCCCTTACCTGTTGAAATCAGTAACTGCCGCCAGTGGTTGGAGCGCCAGATTGAAATCATTAAACCCAGGATGATTGTTACCCTGGGACGTTACTCGATGGCAAGGTACTTCCCGGGTAAAAGCATCAGCAAAATTCACGGTACGGCTAAAAAACAGGACAATATTATCTACTACGCCATGTATCATCCGGCGGCAGCTCTTCATCAGCAGAGTCTCAAGCAAACCATAGAGTCCGATATGCTCAAGATTCCTGTGCTCCTTGCCGAAGCCGGCAATGTTCAGGAGACAAAGCCTCAACCGCAGCAGCTAAGCATGTTTGAGGTTTAATAATATGGTCAAGACGAAGCTAAAGTTAATTCCCCTAGGTGGGCTGGGTGAAATCGGCAAGAACATGATGGTGCTGGAATATGACGATGATATCATCATCATTGACTGTGGCCTTATGTTTCCCGAAGAAGACATGCTCGGCATTGACCTGGTTATCCCGGATTTAAGTTATGTTGTGGAGAATCGGGATAAAGTAAGGGGTATAGTCGTCACCCACGGCCACGAAGACCATATCGGTGCCCTGCCCTATCTGCTGCCACAGCTTGATAATGTGCCCATATACGCAACCAAGCTTACTCAAGGGCTTATCAGTGTTAAATTGAAAGAAAGAAGGACACGCGAGGGAGTCAATCTTAAAGTTCTGGCTACCGGTAAGGAAATCACCCTCGGGAAGTTTAAAGTGGAGCTGTTCCCTGTCTGCCACAGTATTCCCGACGCAACAGGCGTAATCGTCACCACGCCGGAGGGAATAATTATTCACAGCGGTGATTTCAAAATAGACTACACTCCGGTCAGTGGTAAAGGAACCGACCTGTCCCGCCTGGCTCAGTTGGGCGCTCAGGGCGTTTTACTCCTGCTTTCAGACTCCACTTATGCCGAGCTTCCCGGATATACTCCTTCAGAGCAGGTGGTCGGCGAGTCCCTGGAACACGTTATAGCTAAAGCACCGGGCAGGGTAATCGTGACCACCTTTTCCTCATTAGTATCCCGTGTTCAGCAGGTTATAGATGCAGCGGCAAAATACCAGCGGCGTGTCTTCATTGTCGGCCGCAGTATGACCGATACTGTCCACATGGCCCTGGAACTGGGCTATCTCAATGCCCCCGAAGGTATACTGGGGCGTATAGACGAAGTAAAGGGCCTGCCCAATAACAAGATAGTCATGGTTACTACCGGCAGTCAGGGCGAGCCGACTTCAGCGCTGGTAAGGATGGCTAACCGTGACCATCGCCACGTACATATACAACGCGGCGATACGATAGTTTTTTCGGCGACACCCGTACCGGGTAATGAATCGCTGGTCAACAGAACTGTGGACAGTATTTTTAAGCAGGGGGCGCAGGTGATGTATGATGAGCTGGGGAAGGTACATGTCCACGGGCATGGCAGTCAGGAAGAACTGAAATTGCTGCTAAACCTGGTTAAACCGAAATTTTTCGTCCCTATCCATGGCGAATACCGTCATCTCAGCCTTCATGCCCGCTTGGCGGAATCAGTAGGTATTGCCAAAGATAATATCTTTGTTCTGGAGGACGGAGACGTTCTCGAACTCACTTCGCAGACAGCCAGGGTAAACGGCAAGGTAGCTTCGGGCCACGTCTATGTCGATGGACTGAGTGTCGGCGATGTGGACGGTGTTGTGCTCCGTACACGGAGGATGCTGTCAAGAGACGGAATTGTCGTCGTGATTATTGCCGTTAACCGGCAGTCCGGCAAACTTGTAGGACGTCCCGATATCGTCACCCGGGGTTTTGTTGATACCAGAGAGTTCAAAGACATGATGAATGAGAGCCGTGAGCTACTGGCCAGGACACTTGACCACAGCGGTGGCCGTGTCGCCGAGTGGAGCTTCATCAATACCAAAGTCAGAGATACACTGGAAAAATTCTATTATCAGCGAACCAAGCGCCGACCCATGATTCTTCCCTTTATGGTAAAAGTATAAACGGGTCTGCAATATCATAGAGGACTATATGGCCAGAAAAAAAGCTGCTAGAAAGCCTGATATAAACGACAAGCCCATGTCCAGGAGGGGACCCCAGGGGAAGTCAGGGTTGAGTCAGTTCTTCCATGTCATAATTGCAACACCGGTACGGCAGCTTATTCTTACAATTATCATAGTAGTCTTGCTCGCTGTATTCTGGGACAATATAAAAGAAGCTTTTGGAAGTCTCATTGAGTTTATAGGCCTGGGCCTTGTCTTCATTGTCGCGGCTATAATCACTTTGATAGTGATGATATGGCGACGTAAAATGTTATCGTTCCTCTTTAGCTGGCACCGGTGGCTGGGCGGCATTGCATTTATTCTGGCTATCTGGGGAATACTGGCTTTTTCACCTGTCAGTGATGCCTTTCCACGTAGTCTGGGCGGCACATTCGGCCGGGAAATAATCGCTTTTCCAGCCTCTAACTTTTTCGGAGGGCTGCGTATACTGGCGCTGATTGTTATCGGTATTTTCCTTCTAGCGCCCACAGCCAGCTTCCGTGCCCTCGTCAGGTTTTTCGGCTGGCTGGGAGAACAGTTTAAGCGACGGCCGGCATCTGAAAGACCGGTAAGAGAGACGCAACCTGCTTCCACTGTTATTCCATCCAGGCATATTGCTGCGGAGAAGCCGCCACTGCCAGAGGAAATGTCCCAGCCTTTAGTGGCACCTGAGGTAGCCGCTTCCAGAGCAGCGCTCGAAGCCCTGGCGGAGAAAGCGGCGGCCATGAAGCCCGCAATTGCATCGCCCGACAAAGACCTGAGGCAGGTAGCCGAAGATGTATGGAAGAAATACGGGCAGGCGCCCGGACTGGTAGTTGTTGACGGCTGGAAGTTGCCGCCTATTGATATTCTCGATTTTTCTCCTGAAGTCGAGTTCAGTCAGGCCGATAACGTACAGAGAGCCAGGCTGATTGAGGAAGCTCTTGCCAGCTATGGCGTCGACTCCAAGGTAGTGCAGATAAATGCCGGCCCCACTGTTACCCAGTTTGGCGTAGAGCCGGGCTGGGACAGGAAATTCAAGGAACTAAAAACAAGAGACAGTCAGGGTAATATGCAGGTGAGTCTGGAGGAGGTATCCAAGACCAGAGTTAAGGTGGAAAGGATTACTTCTCTATCAAATGACATGGCCCTGGCATTGGCGGCGCCCAGCATCAGGATCGAAGCTCCTGTACCGGGCAAGTCTATAATCGGCATTGAGGTTCCCAATACCACTTCCGATATGGTAAGCCTGCGCGGCGTTGTCGAGACCAGCGTATTTCAGAAGCTGTTTGCCAGGTCAAAGCTGTCTCTGGCACTGGGTAAGGGGGCCGGTGGCGAGGCTGTGGCTTCTGACCTTACCAAGATGCCCCATCTCCTTATTGCCGGGGCTACCGGCAGCGGTAAGACGGTCTGCCTTAATACTGTTATCTGCTGTCTTTTGCTCCATAATACGCCCAATGATGTCCGCTTTATTCTGGTTGACCCCAAAAGAGTTGAGCTTACCCAGTACAACAGCGTTCCCCACCTGGCAACACCGGTTATTGTCGATACCAGTAAAGCCCTGAATGCTTTACGCTGGCTCAGCCAGCAAATGGACCAGCGCTATCAAAAACTGGCCTCAGCCGGTGCCCGTCATATAGAGGGTTACAATAAAAACAGGCAGGGTGATGAGAAGCTGCCGTATCTGGTTCTGGTTATTGATGAGCTGGCTGATTTAATGATGGCCGGATTTGACGAGGTGGAAAGTAATTTATGTCGTTTAGCCCAGCTCGCCCGGGCTACAGGTATCCACCTGGTCGTGGCCACGCAACGGCCATCTGTAGACGTGGTAACCGGGTTGATTAAGGCAAATTTCCCCACACGTATTAGCTTCGCGGTTACTTCACAGGTGGATTCACGCACCATCCTGGATGGCGCTGGCGCCGAGAAATTGCTGGGCAGGGGCGATATGCTTTTCATGCCCACGGAGGCCGCCAAGCCCAAGCGCTTGCAGGGTTGCTTTCTTTCCGACACCGAGATAGAGAGGCTCGTTTACTTCTGGGGCAGCCAGCGTAAGGAAGATGCCGACAGACTCCGGATGGAAACACTGGTCGCGGTTACGCCCGCCGGCACTATCGGCGGCTACCCCAGAGACCCGCTACTGGAGCAGGCCAAGGAACTGGCCAAGCACGGGAATATCTCCACGTCATTCCTCCAGAGGCGCCTTCACATCGGATACCCCAGGGCGGCACGCCTCATGGAGCAGCTGGAGGCAGAGATGGGTAAGGGAGAGGAGGAAGGAAACATTGACAATGATGAATTTTAGGCAAATGAATGTCCTGTGTGGGAGTATTCTATAGGTATTATTTTTACTATAATTAAGAAGATGTGGCACGCTATTCTGGATGCCATAGCCTGGCTTACTCAGGATAGTTCCAGGATAACAAAAAGAAAACGCCGCAGGGAAATGGACTACATCCGCCTTCGTGGTATTCGTAAGATGTAGTACTTCATTTCTTATTGGATACTACTACTCCTTCTTCGCTTTTTTTGTATCTATATATACAGCGACCGCCCAACCGATGTACCAAGATATACTAGCCGCAAAAGCAGCGATTGCCAGTAAAAACCAGGATAATGTCTCTAGACCAAGGGTAGTATTTGTGGCATCAGCAATAATCCCGAGTACAGCGAATATAAGACCCAGAATCCAACAACCGCCACCCCACATCGTCCACATGTTCCCCTTACTTACTATCCATTCGTGACTCCTCCAACTGGCACCCATAAAATTTACCTCCCTGTTATTAAGTTTCTTCATTAATACATATTATGCTAATATCTGTCAATAGAATAGGGGGGTAGGGTATAAGATTTACCAGCTCTGGTTTGACCTCTATTATTATATATACCCCCCAATCAGCCCAAAGCACTGGAACACAACAGTCACTATTCCAGCTGCCAGCAGAGCGCCGATGGCTACCTGTGCCGGTGAATGAAGCTTCATCTCTATCCTCGCCCAGCCCACCAGCGGCACCAGTATCGCAGTCAAGGCTACAACACCGCCGTATACAATAATCAGAACGGTCACCGAAGCGGCGGTAAAGGCGGTATGCAGGCTTATTTTCCACAAAAGGTTTATCGCCATAAAGATGACTATCGCTGCCAGTCCGGATACGAATGTTGCCATCAATAGCTCCGGCGCTTCCAGAATAAACAGGACGGTACAACCAACGATGGCGCAGCTGATTGCAATCAGGTAGACCTTGTTTCTCTGATGGCGGGGATTTATAAAGATGCTATCAAGCTTCTTATTGTGAACCAGATAGACAACGAAGGTAAAAACCGGCAGTACACTGAGCACTATGGAAATTAATGACCATTTAACGGCATCGGTATAACTATCGGTAGATTCAAAAGCAAGTAATACTATTACTATGAAGCTTACCAGGAAAGGATTCAGTATGTTTGAGATTAGCTTAGCCGGTCTTTGTTTCATTATTAATCAAGCAATATACTATACTAACCTATAAAGCGTGTTTTGCCAAGAGCGCGGGTCATTCATAGCATGATATAATATCAGTGGTGGTGTAGCCCTGAAGAAATATCCAGGTAGGCGATTCTATGGCTGTCATTGTCAATGATGACGATATCCGGATAGAGAAGCTGCAGTTGGGCCCCTTCGGCACCAATGCCTACATTGTGGTATGTCAGAAAACCCGCGATAGCATGTTAGTAGACGCTCCTGCCGAGGCAGATGCAATTAACTAGTATCGCATCTCTATACGGTAGAAAGCCTCGGCAAGTTCAAAGTCCTCTCCCTCCGCCATTGCCCTGGCCCACTCCTTCATGCGTTCCCTCATTTCCGGAGGTATATCACCTACCTGGCTCTTATGGCAGCCGAGGGCTTTCATTTTGATTTCCCAGGTATCCGTTATGTCGGATCGGAAGTTGGCATTATCCTCAGCCCAGAGCCATACCTCCTTCACCTTATGAGGTTGAAGCCCCTCCTCCAGTAATTCAGGATAGGAAAGATGGTCCCTGGCGTAGGGGAAAACGGCATCCAGCACCACCTGTCCGGTAATGCGGTGGTCACGATGCCACATATAGCGCCGGTAAGGGCTTGCAGTTACCACTACTTCAGGTCGGTAACGGCGTATCAAACGTACGAGTGCTTTCCTGAATTCGTGCGTATCTTCAAGTCCCTGGTCCGGATAGCGCAGGAACTCTACCTTGCTGACGCCCAATAGCCTGGCCGCCGCCATCTGTTCCCGCTCACGGATTTTTGCCAGTTCCTCCGGCTTAATACTCATATCACTGGTGCCTTTGTCGCCATTGGTGCATACCACGTAGACGACCTTTTTGCCTTCCCTCGTCAGCTTAAGTACGGTCCCGGCGACACCGAATTCGGCGTCATCAGGGTGAGGCGTAACCACCATCATATAAGTCTGACTACTCATAAACCAGGCAACCTCTTGATAATGTGTGAACATTATAAATTGTATACCATTCCTCATGCTGATACAATTGAAGCTAGAGGATACGGTAACCAGTATGACTGATTCCCCTTATATCATCAGGAATTACCAGCCAGCCGATTTCGATAGCTATGTCCAGCTTTGTCGGGAAGCAGAGAACCTTAAGCCGTCAGGACATACTGTCACGCCAAAAATCGTCGCTGAGTGGCTGAACTGGCCGAACTATTCCCCCGAAAAAGATTTATTTATGGTCGAAATAAACGGCGATATCATCGGCTGTCTGGATTTAAGACCGGAGCCGGGTATCAGCCGGACTATCCTCAACTGCTACTTACGCCCCGGGCACCGGAGGAAAGGACTGGCCAGGAAGCTTCTCACTCGTGCCATGAAACGTGCCCGGGAACTAGGAGCTGAAGTCGCTCATGTAAACGTACCGGAGGACGATGAGGTTGCTAAAACTGTGCTGTCCAGGCTGGGTTTTAATTGCATCAAGCGGTTCCACGAGCTTAAGCTGGATATGGCCAGACTGGACTGGCAGGAGGCGGAAGAGGCAGCCCATAAATGCCGCTCGCTGAAGCGTGGTGAAGAAGATATATTAACACACATTCAAAACCGTTCCTTTACGGGCACCTGGGGATACAATCCGAACACACCGGATACAATAGCTTATTATATCCGCCTCGGCGGCTTTTCCCCGGAGAAAGTGATTCTGGCATGCGAAGAAAACGATGTCACTGGCTATTGCTGGACGGAGATACTTCATGATGAGGAATCCAGCAGTGGGTTGGAAGGTGAAATACATATGCTGGGCACCGACCCTGATTTCAGGGGAAGAGGAATAGGCAGAAGAGCGCTTCTGGCTGGATTGGTTTACCTCAGAAGCAAAGGAGTGCAGGTTGCCGGTTTAACCGTCGACAGTGATAATACAGAAGCCTGCGGTCTTTATAAGTCTGTTGGCTTTCAGCTAAGAAAGTCTTACCTCTGGTACGAAAAGACGGTTAACTAAGCCAGAGCGGTCATCCGGGTAGTCAATACCCGCCGCATCTCCCGTACTATTGCTTCGGCGATATCGGACCAGCTATATCTGCCCACAGAAGCCCTGATGTCGAGGGCGGATTTCACACCTTCGCTTCGTCTTGATAAAAGCAGAGCTATCTTACTGGAAAGCTCCCGTGGATTATTATCGGCTACTATGTAACCGTTTTCGCCCTGACGAATTATGTTTTTAAGGTCGCCGACATCCGTGGCTACCAACGGTGTGCCGCAGGCCAGAGCCTCCAGGGCTACCAGGCCGAAGCTTTCGTAATAAGAGGGTACGACGCAGGCATCCGCAGCACTATAGTAATGAGGCAGTTCATGATGCTTTACCAGACCCCGAAAATCAACCATTTCCTGCACACTTAATTCACGGGCAAGCCTCTGCAATCTCTCTATTTCGTACTGGCTGTCCTCGTCGCCGCCAATTACTATTAGTCTCAGTCCATTGATGTTTCGAAGATATGTCATAGCCTTTATTAACTGCTCAATACCCTTCAGCGGGTCAATCCGGCCTACGAACAGGAGTATCTTTCTGCCAGATAAGCCCAGCTTCTTCCTGGACATCATTCTATCTGAAGGTTGGAAGAGCTCCATGTTCACTCCACAGGGGACAATACTCACTTTGTCAGGTATAGCGTCGTAGTGCTGAATGAGTTCACTCTTTCCACCGTCTGTCGTGGCGATTATGCGATGGCATTTATAAACCACGTCTCTTTCGGTAACGATACGCAGTTCAGGCTCATCTTCGCCGATGCTAATACTGTTCTTAACGGCGCCCAGTGTATGGAACATGGCTATATGCGGGACATGCCACCACTGCTGCAGATATTCTCCCACCCATCCGGAAAGCCAGTAATGACTGAAGACCAGGTCGTAATGTAGGTCGTTATCTCTCCTGTAATTTTCAAGATTACAGGTAAATTCAGGAAGGTATGAATACAGGGCGAGCTTGTTTATATCATCTTCCTGCCCCGCCTTGAGGTGAATAAGCCGTGCCTGCTGACCAAGATTGTATATCTGAGCGTCATCAGGGTCATGGACCCGGGTATATACATCCACAGAATGCCCCTGCTTCCCAAGTTCGTGGGCAAGCTCCCGGATGTAGACACTCATACCACCCGTATCTTTAGCTCCCAGATTGCCCACCGGGCAACTATGAGCACTGAGCATGGCTATTCTCAATTTTATCAATTCGCTCAATTTTCACTCATCTCCAGTTTCACTTGATAGCTATCCGGCAACTGTACAGGGGGACTTCCCTGCCGCCGAGATGGTATTTATAGGGTTCTCCACCCTTGAGAAAGTCCCATTTCCTTTTACCCTTCTCAATGCTCTCCTTAAGACACAGGACTTTGCACAGCACTCCCACGCTTAGATAGTTAAATTGCGGGTCGTAAGCGCTGTTATACAGGTAGTGGGTATCGTTATAGTCAAAACCTATGGTCATGGCAGCCGGCTGTTTGTCTATCTCGATAATGCCGAACCTCAGCATCCCGACCCCGGCCATAGCTCTGGCTACATGTTTGAAGAATGATTCCACCTGTGGAGTCATGAAATCGGCTTTATCTTCCCGGCTCATTTGAAAAAGCTCCAGAAATGTTTCCATATAATTTTCAGCCTCCCGGCCGGACTCAAGGCAGCGGTGCTCCACATTGTCTACCCCCCACAAACGCCTCAGCTTGCGCTTTACTTCGTGGCGCTGCTTTGCCGCCAACAATGCCAGATATTCGTCCCAGGTAGGCGGCAGGTCCACCTCCAGAGAGAGAGCCTCCGAATTGCATTGAACATCGCAGCCACGGCCCTGTGCTACATTCACAAGGCTGGTAATTACCGTTGAATCAGGTCGTACGTGCTTAAGGTCCAGGTGATGAATGCCGCTATTACTCAGATTATCCAGTAATATCTCGAAAAAACGGCTCTCCTTTCCGGGAACCACAATGAAATCAAGATAATCACAAACGTCCGTGCTACCGATAAAAGACGCTGTTCCGTCTTTTACCAATAAAGGGGCAATTCCGATGATACGTTTGTCTTGCCCCACCGTACGTATATATAACTCGGCTCCCGGACCGAATACCGTCCACCATGCTTGCAGCCATCCGGGTAAAACGAAAACAGACGGCCAGTTAAGGTTTTGCCGGGAATCAGTCCAGTAGTAGTCCAGGCTATCCAGATTCTCTTCTGTAACGGTGTAACTCATGTACCTATTAATAAGTCTAGCATTTTAATACGGCCCCAGCAATGCAGGCATACCTTGCCCTGACGAAAGCCAGAAACTGATAGCATTGACAATAATATCTATTTAGAGTAACCTCTTGTGGGGTCAGGCATGACCTTATTAAAATAAACACTGCTGAAAGGAGTAGTATAAATGGCGAAACAAATTATTCTTTACAATCTGGCGCCACATATAACTGATGAGGAATACCGGGATTACGTCATTAGTGAGAAGGGCCCCCTGCTGGATAGCCTGGAGTCGGCTAAGAAGTTCGAAATGGTCAAGATAACGGGTTCCATGACGGGAGAGATTCCCTATAAATACGTTGGCATCATGCATCTAACAAGCCTGGAGGAGTTCCAGAAGAAAGATGCCCCGTCGCAGAAATTCCAGGATTTTGGGAAGAAATGGATTACGATGGTGAAGGACCCTATTACACTGATTGGGGAAGAAATTTACTAATTTTAATAACCGCTTGTATCGTTCTGTGTACATAAGCTTTTATATCAGAAACTAAAATTAATATAACGGGCTGCGTATAACAGCTCGGAATAGGGGGTAATTATGCATCTGGAGCATCTATTCACCGAGGAAAACCGCCAGCTACGGCAGACAATAAGGGACTTTACTAAAAAAGAAATTATACCCATCACCAAGGAATTAGATTCCGACTACAGCCTTGTTGAGAAAGTACATCAGAAGCTTGTTGACATGGGGATTCAGGCGATGGAATACCCTGTTGAATATGGCGGTGGTGGCAGCCACAACTCAACCAACAAAACGATTATAGCTGAGGAACTGTCCAAAGGCGATGCCGGCATAGGCCTATCGGTGTGCCAGAATATGGGAGGTACGGGAATGGCCGCTGCTGTCGGCAATAAGGCAGTTCTGGACAGGTTCGCCCCTATTTACTGTCAGGGTAAACTGGCCTACTCGTGCCTGTCTATGACCGATGAAGCTGGAGGGGCTGATACGGAGAACCCCTTGTTGCATGGCGCCGGCATTAAGACTATTGCCAGACTGGAGGGTGATGAATATGTAATAAACGGCAGCAAGATGTGGCCGACTCATGGTGGTATAGCTGAGAGCTATTTGACTATTTGCACCACAGACCCAAATGCGGGCGATGAAGGGATTGCCATTTTTATTGTCCCCAAGGACTTACCGGGGCTATCGTTTGGCAAGCCGGAAAAGAAGATGCTGTTCAGGACGGTGGTAAATGCCTGTGTTTATTATGATAACGTCAGAGTTCCGAAGGAATACCGGATGGCCGGTCCCGGGATGGATGCGAATTTTTTCAACATGCTGACGGCTATAGCAGGTTGGTCCGGGGGGGCCCAAGCCCTTGGCATTGCCGAGCGTGCCTTTGAGATAGTGCTGGATTATACCGGGACTCGCATGGGCGGATTCAAACCGGTAAGACAGCATAGTATGGTGGCTGGCATCATCGCCGATATGGCTATTGGTATACAGATGATGAGGGCAAGCATCTATAACATATCTTTTATGCTTGACAATCAAGATATATACGGTAAAATATACGGTCCTCCATGGGGACCGCAGTTCATAGCCAAAGTATCCGCTTCCAGGGTTTATGCGGCCGACACGGCTGTCCAGATAATCAACAAGGGCGCGGAGTTGCTGGGCTCAATGGCTATCTCCGAGGACTTCCCCTATGAGAAATGTCTCAGAGACGCCAAGATAGCCCAACTCTGGCTCGGCGGCCAGCAAATCTGCCGCTATAAGGTTGCTCAGGGCTATTATGACTTGAAGAACTGGGCTTAGCACTACCCTGATTCAGATAAGCACACCGTCTGTTAAATTGGCGGTATGGACGTATATCTCTATTCGGGGCTCTCTCTCGCAAATATCAAGAACGGTTGTTTTGAAAAGCTCTGATTTTTTATACGCTTCCCAGTGTTCCTGTGTATCGAATATCAACATAGCCCCCTGCCCGTACGTCTTGGGGTTCATAACGAAGTACTTCTCCTTCATTCCGGGTACCTTTTTACATCCCTCGATTATCTTCCCGATATGCCCCCTGGTTACTTCCACATCAGCTAGCTGTTTCTTCACCTCATCCTTGACCTCGAACGTACATATTACTGCCAGCATATTCCACCTCCGCTTTTGATTATCCCACACCTGTTTTCTAGGGATTCTCAGCCTCCCGGGCTAATTCCTCTATATTAGCTCGCTCCCGTATCAGGAACTTCTCCCTGCCCTCTGTGTATGACGGAAGCACCCATTTCATTTCCTTCAGGTTTTGTGCTATAGTCGGTATCCAGTTATAAGGGATTGATATTAGTATCCATCCGTCCGGTAATACCTCTTTTGCTTTCATACCAAAGGCCAGACCGGTAACCGTATAATTCACTTTACCGCTTCGGTAGGGATAATTATAAATCCAGGCGCACCCCAGGACACCCGTCGTCCTGGACTCCCTTATCTCACCCGTGGTATAGCACATCGCCCTCAGCACAATTTCCGCCTGGCTGGCGTCGGCCATTAGAATCAGGAGGTCCGGTTCGAATGCCAGTTTGTCCAGTGTGGAAAAAGCCACGTAGTTAACAATACCCCTCGGCAACAGCATGAGGTGTTGATAGAGATTGCTGTTAGCTCGCGCCTCCTTAAAAATCTCAAGTTTTATCCCCACTTGCCCGCCTTCAGCGTATGAGGGCAAATCCTCCATCCCCAACAGCGCTTTTCCAAAGCAAGTCTCATTCTCTTTCGCGAAGTAAAAAGGCGTTTCCCTTTCCTGTGCTTCCTTAATCATTTCACAGAAGGATAGAGCCTTGTCTAATTGCTCAATTCCCTCCGGTCTGGTAGGCAGGAACTTGACGCCCACAGGCGGTATCTCAAAATCAAGCTTATTGAATATAGACAGGTCTTGAGTCAGCGGTTGCATCACTTAACCTCCTGTTAATTATATTTATTATATTAAAATGATAACGTTTAATTATTTGCTTTGGGGAATGAGATGCTTTAGATGAGGAAATTTATCCTTCATATGAGGAAACAACATTGCCTGTGTGAACGTTCCGTTGAAATCCGGCTCTATGGTTAGTTCGACGTATTCCACCTGCCCCGCCCTGACATCGGCTTCTTTCCTTTTATCCACATTAAGAAGCGCTATGCGCGCTCCGTCACCGGCAGCATTGCCGACCGCGATTACTTTTTCCGGGGCACAATCAGGGAAAAGCCCGATGACGGCTGCCGATTCCTTGTCGATATAGCTGCCGAAGGCCCCCGCCAGGACTACTCTATCCAGGCTTTTCACACCCAGTCTATTCATCATAGTCTTAGCCCCGGCGTATACGGCACCTTTGGCCAGCTGGACGGCCCTGATGTCTTTCTGGCAGATGGTTATATCGCGGTTTATGGAGGTTTCCTTAGCCCAGGCAATCACAAATTCCGGTCCGTTTTCATTCTGATATAAACGGGGAGACTTAATCTTCGTGTTAAAACGGCCGCCCTTATCTATAATACCCGCCAAGAACATTTGAGCGGTTATATCGAATATCCCGGAACCACAGATACCCCTCGCCCCGATGTTTCTGGATTCGGTATTCCAGTGCTTATTACCAATCACTTTAAACTGCACTTCCCGTGTCTGCGGGTCTATCTTCACCCTTTCTATAGCTCCCGGGGCAGCACGCATGCCATGCCTTATCTCGGCCCCCTCGAAAGCAGGGCCGGTGGCGCACGAAGCTGAAAGCAGTTTATTGCGGTTGCCCATTATCAACTCGCCATTGGTGCCGATGTCAATAATAAACACCATTTCATCCTGATTATAGGGTTCCTCGGCGATAAGCACGCCGACATTGTCCGCCCCGACGAATCCGGCTTCTATCGGCAGGACATGGACATAAGCGCCCGGTGATATCCTGAGTCCCAGGTCGCGCGCCTTGATATCCACGGAATGGTGCAGGCTCGGTGTAAAAGGCGTCCTGCCGAGATGGCGAGGGTCCAGGTTGAGGAATATATGATGCATACAGGTATTACCGACAACCGCCATATCGATGATGTCCGAGCGCCTGATGCCTGCCCGGGCGGCGGCTCTCCTGGCGACCTGATTAAGTCCTTTAATGATAGCCCGGTTCATCTCCTTCAAGCCCGCATTACCTTTCACCGCGTAGCTTATTCGCGACATTACATCTTCGCCGTAAGCCACCTGCGGATTCATCATGGCATCGGTGGACACTATCTCGCCGCTGTTGAGGTCACAGAGATAGCCGGCTACCGTGGTGGTGCCGATATCGATGGCCAGACCGTAGTTGCCCTCAACATTTCCAGGCTCAACACCGATAATCTCCTTACCCTCCCATACGTACCCGGTAACCTTCCAATCGCCCTGGCGCACTACATTCTGCAGACGCCGCAGTACCGGATAGTCGATGGTCAGTTCGCGCAGTTTGAAACGTTTATGGAGTTCTGCCTGTAAACGTTCGAAATCACCGACAGAATCGTGCAGGGTAGCCGGTGTTAGCTCCACATAGTATTTCTTAACCGCCGGTTTAAGCTTGATTTTCCTGTCAGTGGCCTCCTTGCGTATTACCTGTTCCCCCTTGCGGCTTTCTTCCGGCACGAAGACAACGACATCGCCCTGTATCCTGGTCTGGCAGGCCAGCCGGTAACGTTGACGAAGCTGCTGCTTGGTCAGTAGCTTCCTGTCCCCCTCACTTATCGGTGAAACAGAAGTCAGCCCGGATTCGACTCCGTATTTATCGAAGTTTCCGTTCTCAATCCTGACTTTGCACTTGCCACAGGCAGCCTTGCCTCCGCATACTCCTTCTATATCAGCTCCGAGCTCCCGGGAAGCCTCCAGTATTGTCCTGCCATCATCAACTTCACCCCGTATACCCGAAGGTTGAAATATTATCTTGTATTCGTGTTTCGGCATTTCCCCACAATCTTATCATTATTAACTTTATAATACAAAGCTGGGACTTTGAGGAGGATCAAGGGGGAGGTTAAATAAACTGGTATAATATCCTGGCAGTGGGGAAATAATGGCGATTTATCTATATAGATTGACCTGCCAACTTTTCCAGATGAAAGTGGTTATCGCCAAAACTGAATTTACAGGCGCTGGCTTTCTTGGTGTAGAAATGCAGGATATGGTCTTCGGTAAAGCCGATGGCACCATGAATCTGATGTGCCGAGCTTACCACACGCTGGCAAGCCTGCCCTGCCCAGGCTTTAGCCATAGACACTTCCCTGTCTGCCGGCAGACCCTCGTTTATTTTCCAGGCCGCCTGGTAGGTTATAAATCTTGAACCGTCAACATCAACAAGCATGTCGGCACAACGGTGCTGAATGCTCTGAAAAGCACCGATGGGATGACCGAAAGCCATCCTCTCTTTGGCATAGTCCAGCGTCATATTCAAGACCTGCCGGGCTACACCGACCATTTCGGCGCACCTGCCCACAGCGGCTTTAGCCATTATCTTTTCTACATAAGGCCACCCCTCATCCACCTCCCCCAGAATATCTTCTCCGCTCACCTTTACATTATCGAAAGCGACCTCGCATTGTTTGTCTCCGGAGATGGTATCGAGCAAATTGACGCTCATTCCCGGTGTATTTATGTCAATTACAAATAGCGTAATACCATCCTCGGGGTTTGACGCTTCTTTTGTCCGGGCAACGCAGATAATGTAATCAGACACGTGCGCATCGGAAACGAAGAGCTTCGTTCCGCTGATAACAAATTGTCCATTCTCGTGTGAGGCTTTTACAGTAACGGCATCCGCCATATACCGTGCCGAGGGCTCGGTCAGCGCCAGAGTCATTATCAGCTTTCCCCCGGCTATCCGGGGCAGGAACCTCTGCTTCTGCTCATCGCTGCCAGCCTCTATAATCGCCTGGGCACCTAAAACCATAGTAGAGAAGAAGGGGCTTATCAGGCAAAATTTACCCATCTCCTCGAGGACTACGGTCAAATCAAGAAAGTCTCCAGCTCCTCCGTATTCTTCAGGTATGGTCAGCCCCGTGAGGTTTATCGCCGCCACCTTCTGCCATAACTCGTCGGTAAAACCCCTCTCGCTGGCAGCCATCTCCCGCAGAACCTTGTCGGAGTACTCTGTGCTCAGAAAATCCCTGGCCAGAGTCTGCATCATTTCCTGCTGTTCGTTAAGGGAGAAGTCCACTATTTTCCTCCGCAGTAAACCGCTTCTATCTTAATCTTGGCAAGCCCAGACCTCGCTGGGCGATAACGTCCCGGTCTATCTCATACGTACCCTGCTCCAGGCCGTGGCCGAAGGCGCGCAGATAGGTGGAAGGTACTCGACCGTACATAGGCACCCACGCCGACTTATCCGTTAGCTGGCTGTAATGCCCCAGTAACTGCATGCCTGTCTCGGTAACACGCTGGTGTACCTCGGATGAAAATAACTTGCAGATGGCCGATTCATAGTTGGGCACCAGCCCCTGTCCCTGCATCCAGGCCACGCGGTAATGAAGCAGCCGGGCCACCTCGCAGTCGGCCGCCAGTTCCGCCAGTCGTCTTTTCATTACAGGCGTCAGGAGATTATTCTCCCTGGCATATTCCGTCAGGTCTTCAAGAAGAGTGGCGGCGATGGCGTATATAACGTCACTGGTTCGCTCATAGTCGAGCAGGGACATAACCACATACCAGCCCTGGTTCTTCCCGCCTACGATGTTTTCTTTAGGAATGCGCACATCGTCGAAAAAGACTTCATTGAACTCATGGTGGCCCGCCATGTTTATAACGGGATTAACGGTTATCCCTGGCGTTTTCATATCCAGCAGGAAAAACGTCAGGCCCCGGTGTTTCGGTGCTGCCTCACGGTCTGTCCTGACTATCAGGGCATTCCAGTCGGCAAGATGGGCGTTAGTCGTCCATATTTTCTGTCCGTTGACCACGAAACAGTCTTCGTCTTCCCTGGCAAATACCTCTATGGCCGCCAGGTCCGAGCCGTGCCCCGGTTCGCTGAGGGTCTCACACCATATAACCTTCCCCCGGGCGATGCCTGGAAGATGCTTGGCTTTTTGCTCTTCACTTCCCTTGAGTAAAAGCGCCGGAGCGATTATACCGGCGCCGATGGAATCATATCCGGGCGAATGGTACCTGGTTAATTCTTCTCTGAGGATGAGTCTGTACAACGGGGAGGCACCCCGACCGCCGTATTCCTCAGGCCAGTGTATGGATAGCCAGCCTTTCTCCCCGAGCTTTTCCGCCATCTCCCGGTGGACTTTTATCCAGTCGGACTGGGCGGCCATATCAAAGAAGGTCAACCGCTTTTCCCGGTATTCTCCGGGTACTTCTTTTTCCAGGAACGCAGCTACCTCCCCGCGAAAAGCCTCTTCGTCGGGAGTAAACGCAAAATCCACGATTGATTCCTTACTTACCGGTAAATTTGGGCTGGCGCCGGTTATGCATTGCTGTAATACCTTCGTTCAGGTCTTCGGTTAAGGCGATATCACCTGATACCGCAGCCTCTAGGTACAGGGCTGTCCGCTGGTCAGCCTGCGCGCCGTAATACATAAGGCCCTTGGCCAGCTTTTGCGCTAACGGTGCGCCATTCGCCAGCCTAGCAGCGATTTCATCAACAAGAGCATTAAATTTTTCTGGCTCGGCAACGTAGTTAACTAATCCCCAGTCAAGGGCTTTATCTGCCATTACAGGGTCGGATAACAGCACCACCTCTTTGGCACGTGCCCAGCCTATCAAACGGCCGAGACGCTGTGTAGCACCCGCCCCTGGAAGAAGCCCAAGGGTAAGTTCCGGCAATCGTACTGTGGCAGTCTTATTCATTATCCTGATATCACAGGCTAAGGCCAGCTCCAGTCCCCCGCCCATGGCCGGGCCGTTGATGGCGGCGATTACCGGTTTAGGGCATGTTTCAATCCTGGTAAAGACCTCATGGGGAGCCTCGCTGAAGTTGATGGCAGCATCTACTTCTCCCGAAGCAAAGGCTGCGAAATCAGCGCCACCGCAGAAATTAGCTCCGGCACCCGTGATAACTATGCACCTCACATCGGCATCTTTTTCCAGTTCGTCAAGTGCCTTATCAATCTCCGTCATAAAGTCAGCGTTAAAGGCATTGGCGCGGTTAGGCCTGTTCAGGATAAGCTTGGCTACTTTGGTCTCTTTATTAATATCCAGCTTAACGAACTCGTATTCCCCCGGCCTGTAGGAGTAAAAACCCTCGCCGGTCTTTCTGCCCAGTTTCCCCTGCTTCACGAGCTTCGTTAATATAGAGGATGCTTTATACCTGTCTTCTTTCTTGTACTTTTTATATAGTCTGTCGAGTTCATTTACTATCTTATCAAGTCCGGTGCTATCGGCCATCCTCAGGATTCCGCGGGGGTAGTTCAGGCCGAGGAGTACGGCGGTATCTATCTCTTCCCGCGTGGTGGCGTCCATTTCAATCAGCTTGGCAGCCTCGTTAACGGCCGTCGCCAGCACCCTGATGGGGTCGAAATCATAACCCGCATTCATGGGGATTTCGTTTGTCTTCCCCTCCGCCCAGTCATAGTATCCTTTTCCCGTCTTCCGCCCGTAGTTACCGGCTTTAAAAAGCTTTACCAGTATCGGAGCGGGGCCATAGCTTTTACCCATCGTCTCGGCAAAATACTCCATGACATGGTACTGAGTATCTATAGAACCGCCGCCAAGAACATCCTGGAGTTCCAGCATACCCATGGGCAGTCCCAGCTTATATCTTATGGCCGAATCTATTTCAAAAGCGCTCTTACCCTCGCCCTGGGCCAGTGCCCAGTCGGCCTCGTTAGACATGTTACAGAATATCCTGTTGGCAACAAAGCCAGGAACGTCTTTCACATGAACGACCGCCCGGCCCATGGCTACCGCTGCTTTTTCAGCTAGTTTAATAGCCTCTTCGCTGGTATTGGTCCCGTGGACGATTTCCAGCAGAGCCATGCGACTGGGAGGATTGAAGTAGTGCGTACCCACTACCATTTCCGGTCTCCTGGCTACCTGAGCCATCTCGGCGATGCTCAGAGAGGATGTATTGGTGGCAAAGACGCAGTCATCCGGACACAGTGCGGTGACTTCCTTCAGGACACTCTGTTTTAAATCCATTATCTCGGGCACCGCCTCAATAATGATATCAGCATCTTTTACCGCTTCTTTAAGGTCAACCAAAAAGTTGAGGCGGCTCATATAATCCTTTTTAGCCGCCTCTGTCAGTCTACCCCGACTGATTCTCCTGTCGTAGTTATCTTCAATTGTCTTACGGCCGCGCTCCAGGAACTTTTCTTCTATATCCCTTATTTTTACATCGTAACCGGCTTCGGCAGCCAGGGCGCCTATCTGTGCTCCCATGGCACCGGCTCCGAGTACGGTTACGTTTTTTATATCTTTCACTTTATACAGCCCCTTTCCATCATCTCTGGCTAGAATCTCAAGCCACCTATTTTACACGCTCAAAGGCATAGAAAACCCTATCGCATATCTTGGTTTCTCTTTTGACCTCAATCGGATGCGAGGGAATATCGAAGACAACGATTTTGACCTCGTCTCCTTCTTTGAGCTCGCCTTCTTTGCAATTGATGATGCGTCCCAGCATTCTCTTTACCGGGCTACCCTCGCCGAAATCCAGCCAGGCCATGATTATGGGTGGGGGGAAGCCGATGGGGGCGCCAGCCTGAGTCTCGGTGAACGTGCTTATTTTAGCCTTTTTTGGTAGTTCCACCCACTCCAGCTCATCCTGCCAGCACTTGGGGCATATCACGCCCGGGGGAAAGGCTACATACCCGCACTTTTTACACTTGGTTGTGGTAAATTTACCCTCCCGCAGGTTGTCGTAAAAAGGATAGAGGCGGTTGAACTCCTGACATTCCAGAGGCCACATATCCATCTCGGCAATATAGGTGCCATCCAGGGCGGGGGTTCCTACTATCTCTGCTCTGTTTTCATCAGCCATTTTATTTCTCTCCTTATGTAAAACTATGGTATTTTCTAATCAACAGGTTCCCTACCGTAGATGACTACGGTGTGCTGGGCGCAGGTGCCGCTCAGGTTATGTGCCAGGCCAAACTTGGCGTCCTTCACCTGGTGCATGGCCCTGCCCTGCAATTGCTTGCATATCTCCAGCGACTGGCGGGCTCCGGAAGCGCCGAAGGGATGCCCCACGCTGATAAGACCGCCGTCGGTATTGGTCGGAATCTCGCCATCGAGTGTGATGGCCCCCGAGGCGACGAATTCACCACCCTCTCCCTTTTTGCAGAAACCGAGTTCTTCCATCTCGATAATCTCGGATATGGTAAAGCAGTCATGTACCTGGGCGACATCGATATCCTTGGGCGTAAGCTGGGCGTTTTTATAGGCCACCTCGCCGGCTATCTTCAGGTGCGGCCACTCTGCCGGTGTCTCGCCCGGCCACCCGGCCGACATACTGTGTGAAGAGTGCTGCCCCGTGCCGCGGATATAGACCGGTGGCCTGTCGGATAGCTCTTTAGCGCGCTCTTCAGACGCAATGATAACCGCCGAGGCGCCGTCGGAAAGCGGGCAGCAGTCATACAGCCCGAACGGGTCGGCAATTATCCTGGCTTCCAGTGCTTCCTGCAACGTGAGTGTCCTTCCGGAAAAATGCCCGTTGGGGTTGTCCGTCCCGTAGTTATAGTTGGCTACGGATACATGGGCCATATGTTCCTTGGTCGTCCCGTAGCGTTTCATGTGGTTGGTGGCAATCATGGCGAAGAAAGGCGGTGGCACTCCCAGTCCCATAGCGGAATCCCAGTCATGGTCGTTGACCATCAGCTGGGTATAGTTGGTCTCCCATCTCTGGGGCATATAGACCTTTTCAGCCCCGGTTACCAGGACTACCTCGGAAATGCCGCTTTCTATCAGTCCCTTGGCAACGATAATAGCGGAGTTAGAGCCGGCGCAAAGCGTATCCAGCCGAATACAGATAGAGGTCGGCCTCAATCCCAGCCGGTGCACCACGAGCGGGGCAGTGTTCAGTGCCGAGGAATGCCTCCCCGCCATGGTCGTGGCTACGATAAGACCGTCAATATCTGTGGGTTTCAATGCGGGTATGTCATCGGAACAGGCCTTGGCTGATTCCTGAATCATGTCAAAAAATGATGCCTGCCTGACGCCGAATTTGCTTACACCTCCGCCTACTATCACTGCATTCTTCTTCTCTGCCATACAAATATCTCCTTTTAATTATTTAATATGAGTCGTTCAGTACTGGAAACACTGGTCTTTGCATTGAGTTAAACGAATGCCACAGACACACATGAGGTTGCACAATGTGCAGGTTCACATTAAAATCTTAACAGAAATTACAGACCAAAGCAATATTGCATATCTCCAGCTGAACGCAGTACTTCAAGCCGCTCTCTTATTTGACAGGCGTGTTGCCGAACCTATAAAATTCATAATGTCCACTTTAGTATTATTGAGTTTTGTAAAGGAGATGACGTATGGCAAAAAGCGAAGATAAAGTTGTTCTATCCGCCATGTGGTCGGCCGGCTGCGGGTCGCATGGTGGGTGTGGAGCCGAAATTTACGTTAAAGACGGTAAGGTAATCAGAGTAGAGGGAGACAGGAAACATCCCTTTAACCAGGGAAGACTCTGCCCCAAGGGACTGGCGATACCACAGTATATGTACCACCCCAACCGCGTTACGCACCCCCTCAAGCGCGTTGGTGAAAGGGGCGAGGGCAAATGGGAACAAATCACCTGGGATGAAGCCTATGACACCATAGAGGCGAGACTCAAGGATATCCGAGAGAAACACGGTGCCGAGTCGGTAATTTTCTGCCAGGGTACGGGCAGGGATATCGGCGGCCCTATTACCTTTTTAATGTATGCCTACGGCAGCCCGAACTGGGTGCAGGTGGGACTGGCCGGTCATGCCTGTTACACCCCAAGATTAGGCGCTATGTTCGCTACCCAGGGTGCCTATTGCGTTCTGGACGCTTCTCAGTTTCTGGAAAAACGATATGATTCCCCCGAATGGACGCCGCCAAAGTACATTATTATGTGGGCACAGAACCCCATTGCCGGATGCCATGACGGCTTTTATGGCCACTGGATTATCGACTGTATGAGAAGAGGCTCAAAGTTAATCGTTATTGACCCCCGCGCTACCTGGCTTACCAGCCGTGCCGAAGTGCATCTGCAAAACCGCCCCGGCACCGATGGTGCCATAGCCCTGGGTATGCTTAACGTTATCATCAACGAAGAGCTCTACGACAAAGAGTTTGTAGAGAAGTGGTGCTATGGATTTGATGAACTTAAAGAGCGGGTGCAGGAGTATCCGCCCGAAAAGGTGGCTGAAATATCCTGGGTTCCCAAGGAATTGATTATTCAGGCCGCCCGGCTTTACGCCACCAATAAACCATCCGCCATCCAGTGGGGAGAGCCTGTTGATGCCATGCCGGCGGGAAGCGTTGTTGCGCAGGCCATTAACCATCTCTGGGCAATCACCGGGAACATCGACAACCCCGGCGGAAACGTTATCGCCCGCAACTCGCACGGCGTTACCACCTATCCCTTCAGCTCCGCAGAACTCACCTATCTCTACGGCGAAGAACTGGTCAAAAAGCTGAACGAAAAGAGAATCGGCGCTGACAGATATCCCATGATTAAGAACTTCAGGGGATGGGTGCAGCCGGATGTGCTCATTGAGCAGCTGGAGACCGACAAGCCCTATAAGGTACACGGTGCCTGGATACAGACCTCCAATATCCTCGGGGGACAGGCAGCCGACCCCAGGCGGCACTATGAGGCCATGAAGAAGCTTGACTTCATTGTCTGCGTAGACCTCTTCCAGAATCCCACCACCATGGCCCTGGCGGATATTTTCCTTCCCGCCGCCACCTTCTGCGAGAAGGAAAGCTTTCGCTCGTGGTGGCAACCCCTCTGCGTAACCGTCAAGGCGGTAGATGAGGTGGGAGAATGCAAATCGGACTGGGATATCAACCTGGAAATGGCCAAGCGTCTGGCTACCAATCCTATCAAATATGAAACGGCGAGAGACCTCTTTAACGACCGTCTGAAAGACGGCAATACTGACTATGAAACGTTGGCCAAGAAAGGCGGCTGGGAATATCCGCCCGAGGGTCATCCGACCAGGCCTTATCTCCGACACGAGAGAGGTTTACTTAGAAAGGACGGCAAGCCCGGTTTCGATACGCCTACCGGCAAGGTAGAGCTCTATGCCAAGAGATATGAGGAATGGGGACTTGACCCCCTGCCCTACTATGAGGAACCGGCGGAAAGCCCGGTAGCTACCCCCGACTTATATAAAGAATACCCCCTCATACTGACAACGGGCCGGCGCTCACCCGTCTTTTTCCACTCCGAACACCGCATGATTCCCTGGCTCAGGGAGCTTGACCCCGACCCCGTTGTTGAAATAAATCCACAGACCGCCAAAGACCTGGACGTAGTCAATGGCGAGTGGGTCTATATTGAAAACCACCGCGGTAGAGTAAAACACAGAGTCAAGGTTACCGCCACCGCCCACCCCAGAGTCGCCACCACTCCCCACGGCTGGTGGCTGCCGGAGACGGAAGGTAAGGCGCCGAACCTGTTCAGCACCTGGGATTATAATATCAACAACCTTACTACCATGGGCAACCAGGGCAAGTCCGGTTTCGGCGGGACCGATTACCGTTCCAGCCTCTGCCGTATTACCAAGATTAGAGATTGAAAGGAGTAGCCATGGCCCGCAACGGCTTACTTATTGAATACGAATACTGCACCGGGTGCCATGCCTGTGAAGTAGCCTGCAAGCAGGAGCATAATTTCTCCGACGGTATGGTCGGCATCAGGGTAGACGAGGTCGAGACCGTAGGTCCCGATAAAGTCCACCTTGATTTCATCCCATTTACCACCAGATTCTGCGACCTTTGTGCGGACAGGACGAAAACCGGAGATGTGCCCGCCTGTGTTAAACACTGCCAGGCAATGTGCATGATGTATGGCCCTGTTACCGAGCTGGTTAAAGCTATGGAATCCAGGCCGCGCTCGGCAATCATAGCTCCATTATAGCAAGCTCTTCGTAGCTGCCATACTAAAAGTCCGTCAGGCCGGTAAGATAGGCCCGCTGTGCTGTGTTAAAAAGGAGTACTTACTATGTATGGTTGGATGGGCAAGATACTTCATTTAGACCTGAGCAGTTCCCGGATAACGGAATTTGCTACACAGTCCTATGCTGAGAAATATCTCGGTGGACGCGGCATTGCCTCCAGAATCTACTGGGAGACCGTGAAGCCTGAGACCGGGGCATTCAACCCGGAGAATCGCCTGATTTTCATGACGGGGCCGCTGGTAGCCACCGGCGCTCAGGCCGCTACACGTATGTCGGTGGTCGGCAAATCGCCCATGGCTTACCCCGAAGGGTTCTGCTACGGCAATATCGGCGGCTTCTTTTCGGCAGAACTGAAGAAGGCAGGATTCGACGGTATCGTCATTACGGGGCGTGCCCCGGAACCCGTTTACCTCTGGATTAATAACGATAAAGCTGAGCTTCTGGAGGCGTCATCGCTCTGGGGAAAAGGCGCCTATCAAGTCGCTGAGATTCTCCAGAAGTCTCACGGTGACAGGGCACGATTTCTTACTACCGGCGTGGCCGGAGAAAACCTTGTAAGAAGCTCTGTAATTTTCGGTTCTCACCAGTCCACAACTACCGCCGGATTCGGGGCGGTGATGGCTTCCAAGAACCTCAAAGCCATTGTCGTTAGAGGTACCGGCAAACCGTCCGTAGCTCAACCTGACAGGCTCAAGGAGCTTAACCGCTATACTGTTAAGATATGCAAGCGTGTCCATCTGGCTGTTCCCCCTCTGATAACGGCGACACAACATGGCCATTTGCTGGAGGTCATCGGCAAGGGCGGCTGTTATCAGTGCGGTCTGGACTGCATTCGCAACCTGTACCGTTACGGCCAGCGTCTGGAGGGATACCGCCGGTGCCAGTCTATGGAATACTATATGCCCTGGAGGTATGACCGGGAAGATGAGCCGATAGAAACGCTGTTCGATGCACCAACTCTGGCTAATGACTACTCCATAGGCACCTTTGAACTCCAGAGCATTATTGACTGGCTCTATGCCTGCTATAAATCGGGAGCCCTGACTGATGAGGAAACCGGTCTGCCACTCTCAAAGATAGGCACCAGGGAGTTTCTCGAGAAGTTGCTTCACTCTATAGCTTACCGGGATGGCTTCGGTGACATACTGGCGGAAGGAATGGTAAGAGCCGGCGAGAAGGTATCAGATAAAGCCCGTGCCATGTTCAGTAATTCAGTCGCCCCAATCGGCCAGCAAGACCTCGCTCCTCCCAGGACTATTGTTGCCCATGCCCTTCTCTATCCCATGGAACCCAGGATACATCAGCCACTTATCCATGAAATCAGCTTCGTAAATGCGGCCTGGGGCATCGAACGTATGCAGCCGGGCAGCACCAACGTAACCACCACGGTTTTTCATGATGTAGCCAGAGCTTTCTGGGGCAGCTATGAAGCCGGAGACTTATCCAGCTACGAGGGTAAAGCACTGGCAGCCCTGAAAATACAGAACCGGACCTATATAAAAGACAGCCTCGGCCTCTGCGACTTCGCCTGGCCTATCACCTATTCTTTCGCTACGCCGGACCACGTCGGCGACCCTGACCTGGAAGCCAAAATTTTTACGGCGGTAACCGATATCAGCAGCGATGAAATACCCCCCTGCGCCGAGCGCATTGCCAATGTACAGAGGGCTATCATGGTGCGGGAGGGACACAAAGTCCCCGATGACGACTTTCCCCCCGGGTTTAACTTCACCGAACCTATACAAGCGGGAGCGCGCGGTGAAAAAGTAATGGTGCCCGGTCCCGGTGATGAAGCCACTGACGCCACCGGCAACGTCCTTGATAGAGATAAATTCACGGACATGCTGAAGGAGTATTACCGTCTGCGGGGATGGGACGAAACTACAGGAATACCCCGGTCGGACACGCTGCGTAATCTCGGTATAAAGGATTTATCAGCTTCTTTCCGGCGCCGGAGATAGCAATATAGAAATGTCCCGCCGGGACAAATCATCACCAACGGGACTATCTTTACCGTCGGGTCTATTATTATAGCTCAATCACCATTATGAAAACAGGACCAAAAATCACGGCTACCTTGCCAACAAGCTTGATAAGTATGTTCAGCGAAGGCCCGGCCGTATCCTTGAACGGGTCGCCCACCGTGTCACCAACGATGGAGGCTTTGTGAGCGTCGCAACCCTTGCCGCCACAGGCCCCGGCTTCGATATATTTCTTGGCATTGTCCCAGGCACCTCCCGCATTGGCCATCATCACCGCTAACAGGAAGCCGGTTAACAGAGCCCCCACCAGAAGGCCGGCGACACTCTCCGGACCCAGCGTAAAACCGAGGATAAGAGGTACCGCAATCACCAGTATTCCAGGCAGCAGCATCGCCCTTAACGCCCGGCTGGTGGCAATGTCAACGCAGCTTACGTAGTCTGGATTGGCGTCACCTTCCATTAATCCCTTAATCTCCCGGAATTGCCGTCTTACCTCATTGACGATGGCAAAAGCGCCGTCGCTGACGCCCCTCATGGCAAGAGCGCTGAAGACGAAGGTCAGCATACCGCCAATCAGCACCCCGGCAATAACACCGACATTGGTCAGGCTGGCAATATCAATATCAGCGACCTCAAAGTATGTAGCCAGCCATGCCAGTGATGCCAGCGCTGCTGAAGCAATGGCAAATCCCTTGCCCAGAGCCGCCGTGGTATTGCCGACAGCATCCAGCGCCTCGCAGCGTTCCCTGACTTCCTTCCCCAGTTTTGCCATCTCGGCGATACCGGCCGAATTATCCGCTATAGGGCCGTAGCAGTCCATAGCCAGCAGCATACCCAGGTTGATTAGCATCCCCATAGCCGCTATGGCGATGCCTAACAAACCACCAAAGATATAAGCAAGAACTGTGGCAATCGCAACCAGAAGAACGGGTATAACGGTACTCATCATGCCGGTAGCTAAGCCTTCGATAATGCACACGGCCGCGCCGCTCTCCGCCGACTTGGCTATCTTCTTGGTGGGTCCCTTTTCGGCTGACGTGAAGTATTCAGTTGCCTGAGCGATTAAGAAGCCGGCGATTAAGCCCGCTATCAGCGCCCAGAAAAGGTCCAGTTTATCTGTAAATGCCCTGATAACAAAGAAACTGGCTATTATCATAAGAATATTACTGACGTAAACGCCGGTATTCATGGTAGCATGCGCTTTGGCCACCTGCTTCTCAAAATCAGCGTCTTTCATTTCCTTTGGTCTGACGGAAAGGGCGCCGATAATGGATACGACTATACCTACCGCCGCCAGTGCCAGGGGCATAAGCATGCCGGTTGACGCGTCTAGAGCGATGACTCCCAGTACCATTGACGCCGCTATGGCGGAAACATATGACTCGTATAAATCAGAACCCATGCCGGCAACATCACCGACATTGTCACCTACGTTATCGGCAATCACCGCCGGATTACGGGGGTCGTCTTCGGGGATACCGTGCTCGACCTTGCCCACAAGGTCAGCGCCAACATCGGCGCTCTTGGTAAAGATACCCCCGCCGGCCCTCAGGAACAGGGCTACCGACGAGGCGCCAAAGGCAAAGCCCAGCCATACATGGCTATCTTCCCAGATAAAGGCGATGATTGATAGTCCCAGCAGCCCGAGGCCCACCACGCAAAAGCCCATCACAGCACCGCTGGAGAAGGCTATCTTCAATCCCTTCGCCCAGCTATTTATAGCCGCGTGGGCCGTTCTTACGTTAGCCTTCGTAGCAATATTCATACCAAGCCACCCGGCCAGAGCCGATGTAACCGTACCGCAAAGATAAGCTACAGCTACGAATGGTCTGGGTTCTATGAATACAGCCAGAACGATGAAGACTACGACTGTAAATATCGCCAGTGTAAGAAACTCACGGCGCAAGAAAGCCATAGCTCCCTGGCGGATAGCCAGAGATATCTCTTTCATTTTCGCCGTGCCTTCGCTCTCGCGCAGGATTGATCTGACCAGGTAACCAACGAAGGCCAGCGCCAGCACGCCTCCTATCAGCACCAGAATTTTAATAATCAATGGATCCATAAGCATACCTCCACTATACTATTTTCTCATCACAACAAAAAGAGAAGGAGGCTATTACCAACCTCCTTTATTTTATCAAACAGCGTCCTACCGTAAAATAACCTGCTCTTTAAGTTTTCAGCAGTTTAACACATTTATCACTACGGGTCAATAAAACCTTCCTTACCCGTTCACCTGTTTTTCCTGATAATGTCGATGATGTCTTTTCCGTATTTATTGGCTCTTCTTTCGCCAAATCCTTTAATTACCATCAAGTCCTTGGGTGTGGACAGCTGTAATTTAATTATTTCTTTCAACCACGAATTACGAGCTATGACATATGGAGAAAGGTTTTCCTCACTGGCCTTATGCTCTCTCCATTCACTCAACGCCTCATAAATATCCATCTGACTTTCATCCAGAACAGGTTCATCTTGCTGAACAGGTTCTTCATGTTGAATATCTTCATCCTGCCGAACAGATGGCATATCTTCATGTTTCACGCCTTGCAGTCTGGTCTCTAAATCTTTCAGTCTCATACCCAGGGTGAGGTCGCTTCGCGTTCTTTCCAGTACACCGCGGACCATATCGGTAGTTCGCCGAAGGCCACCGGTTACAGCATCCGGGTAGTCCATGGTAACCAGAACTCCATAAATATTATCCATAGCCGATAGCAACTCCTCACCGCGGGAAAGGTCACCCTGCCTCATACCATCAAGCAGGTAACGCCGCATTTCACCTGCGGCTTCACCAAGTCCGTTCAGGTAAGCAGCCGCATCAACACCCAGTTCGGCCGGCTCCGGAAGCGGCTTCCCGGTAACCAGCGCCAGGGTTATATTGGCTTCGGCAAGCTCCTTTTGCGCATCTCGTATTAGTCCGGCACTGCCAAGTTCTCCGTTATCCCGGAGGGCCTGCTCGGCGTCCGTGAGTATGCTGCGTGCCGTTTTTACCAGTTCTGCCGCCAGTTTAAACTCATGCCGATGGACAGCGCGTATGGCGTTACTGCTATAACGTATGGAATCACGGCAAAGCGGTAACATTTTCTCCCTGGCTTCGTCCTTAGCCGAAAGACTTTTACGTATCTGCTCTGAAATTGATTCCAGATTATCCAATGTGTTCTCCTTCTATTATGTTTACCAGATGTCTGGTTGACCCCTCAACGTCCCCGGCCCCCAGAACGGCACTGATTACCGCTATTGAATCAGCCCCGGCCTTAATTACTTCTTTAATGTTGTCCTTATTAATACCGCCAATCGCAACTATTGGCAGAGCTATTGCCTGCCTGATTTCCCTTAACATGTCCGGGCCTACTACCTCCGCGCCCTCTCTGGTGGTGGTAGGGTACATGGCGCCCACACCAATATAGTCTGCACCTTCTTCCCGGGCAGCAATCGCTCTATCTACAGTACGAACCGAGCACCCCAGTATTTTATCCATCGGCATTAGACGACGTGCTGTATCTACCGGCAGGTCATCCTGCCCCAGATGCAATCCGTCAGCATCAACCGCCAGAGCTATATCAAGGTAATCGTTAATAATAAACATGACATCCTGCTCATTACACAGATTTTTCATTTCTCCGGCAATAGATAATAGCTGCTTTTTACCGCACTCTTTATCCCGCAGTTGGATTACTTTCGCCCCACCCCTGATTACCTGGGAAGCTACTTCAACATGGCCTCGTCCATTCAGAACCGCCGTGTCAATGATAACATACAGTCCCTTCAGACGTTTTATCTTCTCTTGGCGCAGTATTCTGGAGAGCAGCGTTTTCTCTATTGTATAAAGGGAAAATCTGGCGTGTTTATACTTCTCAGTATCCAGACTAAGGCCGGGAGCCCTGGCTATTTCCTCCATAACCCTCAGTGATTCCTGCACCCTCCTCGCATTAGCCACCAGTATTGCCTGTATATCCCTTTGTTTACCCTCGCCGGGCACTTCCATATCAGCACCGACATCACCTTCCGAGTCACGCGCCTGAAGAAGTTTCCGCTGCAGTTCCGAATCGACCTGCACTATCTCGTGGCGCATATTTTTCAGCTGCTGTGTCAGGACGGTATCATCAAGCATCAGGCGAGCCATTTCCTCAAGCACGCGAAGTCCCTCGCTAATGCGGTTCAGGTTCGCATCGACAATGCGTAGTGTATCAACCGGTGTCGTTTCCATACCGTGAATACCTCGGCGACTAATTCTAGCACAGCCGTTTTAGGGGGTAAAGCATTCAGCGTAATTACGTTCCGCCAACGGCGTTCTCAATTAGCTCAATGCGTGACACTTTACCGTTCCTGTCCATCTGAATAGCAAGCACATCGATTCGCCACGAAGCCGGCAGGTTGTCCCGGTTTTGGCCATAGTGGGCGGCTACAGCCCTTAATCTCTTCATTTTAGTCGGTGTGATTGACTCCTCAGGACTGCCGAAACGGCGGCTTTTCTTGGTACGCACTTCAACGAAGACCAGCGTATCTTCCTGCCGGGCAATGATATCAATCTCGCCCTCGGGGCATCTGTAGTTGGTCTCCAGGATATAGTAGCCGTTCTTGCCGAGGAATTCCCCGGCCAGCTTCTCACCGAGGATACCGGTATCACGTCGTTTCATCTTTATCCTGTTTCACGAACACTCAAAAAATGTTTAAATATCAAATTGAGGATTTTCTGTCTACCTCACCCCCTTAATCCCCCTCTCCTATCAAGGAGAGGGGGAAATATTGGGAAGAGAGGCTTCGCCTCTCTAAAACACTCCTTTTTTATCGCCCCTCTTAAACGCCCTCTATCATTTCCCTGACCGGCCGGAAAGTTCGACGGTGTATCTGGCATGGCCCCTGGCGGTGCAGGCAGGCGAGGTGCTCTTTCGTACCATACCCTTTATGCCGGGCGAAGCCGTATCCGGGATAAGAACTGTCCAGTTCTTTCACCATTCGGTCACGGGATACTTTCGCTATGATAGAAGCGCAGGAAATAGAGAAACACAGCCTGTCACCATTGGTTATTCCCTTCTGCGGCAGCGATACCTCAGGCAGGCGCATATAGTCTATGAGAATATACTGCGGTTCCGGTACAAGCTGCTCTATAGCCAGCTTCATTGCCAGTCGCGTTGCTTTGACTATTCCGATGAAGTCTATTATCTCGTTAGATGATGCGCCAACACCCACAGAAATAGCCTTCTCGTTTATGCATTCAAACAGGAATTCACGTGTGGCCGGATTTAACAGCTTGCTGTCCCTCACCCTGTCCCTCCAGCGCGCTTTCAGGTTATTCGGTAGGACTACCGCCGCCGCCACCACCGGTCCCATCAGGGCGCCCCTCCCTGCCTCGTCCACGCCCGCAACGAACCGGTAGCCCCGGGCCTTAAGTGCCCTTTCCTCAAAAAACGACGGTATCTGGCGGGTATTTATTTGCCTCACCCCCAATGATTTAGGTCACCACCCTGCCTCTTCCCGTTGTTATCTTCTCCCACCCACCACCCTCGTATCATCCACATCTTATCCGTTAATATATCCCCCACCAAGTTTCCCCCTTTGAAAAAGGGGGATTAAGGGGGATTTATTCCACACCCCCTCTTAAACTTCCCCCTTACCTAGGGAGTAACTTGCTTACCCTCTGCCAGATTATATCTGCAATTTCTTCTTTGCTCTTTTCAGCATCTATTACCAGCCAGCGTTCCGGCTCAGCAACTGCCATCGTGAGATAGCCTTCTCTTATACGCCTGTGGAAATTAACGGACTCCACTTCAAATCGGTCTCTATTATCATTCTTACGGGCAAGCCCTTTTTCCACCGGCATGTCCAGCAGAAAGGTTACGTCAGGTATCAGTCCCAGTGTGCCTATCCTGTTAACCGCCGCCACAATGGGCAAATCAAGCCTGCGGCCGTAGCCCTGGTAAGCCGTGGTGGAGTCGGCATAGCGGTCACAGATAACTACTTTCCCACTTTTCAGATTGGGCTGAATAATCTCGGCAGTTAATTGAGCCCGCGATGTATTGAACAACATTAGCTCCGCTGTTGGTGATATATCTACATTCTGCGTCCACTTAAGCAAACGGGCTACCTTCCTGCCGAGTGAGGTTACCCCGGGTTCATGTGTCAATAGTGATGGAATGGCTAATTTATTCAACCGCCGGTACAGCAGCCTGGCCTGAGTACTCTTACCACAACCCTCACCACCCTCAAAGGTAATGAATAGGGACATAATCTATACCCTTGTTTGCTCTTTATAAATCCTTACCCGTCTCTCCGGGTCTTTTCCCAGGCTGTGCGAGGACAGGTCGCTGCGCTGGGCTATCAGGTGCTGCAGACGGCGTATATAGGAACTCTGTGGACTGAGCTCAATGACTTCCTCTCCGTCATTGACCTGCGCCACCGCAGCCTCGGCCTCACCTAATGCACTCCTGAATGAGGTCGACTTGTCAGCTCCGACCAGGGGGTAGATAGTGCCCAGCAGCTGCCTCATATGGGGCGGGGTATTGCTCCTCAGGACATATATCGGCATGTTAGCGCTTTCGGCATCTCTGACCTTCTGCGGCTTGCGCCTATAATAATTTTTAGATGTCACGAACACGCCGGCATCGTGCATGTTATCGGTTATATCCAGGTCCAAACTCATCTCCTTTGCCATCTGCGCCAGCCTGGCGCGGTTAATACCAAACAGGTAGAGCCTGGACGGCCTAGCTTCCTTCTCTACCCTTTTCCCCCTGACAGTTTTCTTCTTACCCGTCTCCGATTTTTCTATTTTTACCTCGCCCTTTTCATCCAACCAGCGAACCTCGGTGCTAAGAGGCATACCGCGGAGAAGGTCATCGACAGCCTCGCCCACATCAGGGTGAATAGCCACCTTGTCCCAGTCCTGCAACTCGACGACAATATCAAAAGTGGGCGGAGACCTGCGCTCCAGTATCGATTTCTGCGTGCCCCGCCTCCTGGCTTCTTCATCACCCAGGGTCACCGACTGAATACCGCCAATGAGGTCAGCCAGGGTTGGATTCATCATCAGATTGTCCAGCGTATTGCCATGAGCCGTACCGACAAGCTGTACGCCACGCTCGGCAATAGTCCTGGCGGCCATGGCTTCCAGCTCGGTGCCTATCTCGTCAATAACGATTACCTCAGGCATATGGTTCTCCACTGCCTCAATCATTACCGCATGCTGTAGACTTGGTGTAGCTACCTGCATACGCCGTGCGTGGCCGATAGCCGGGTGGGGTATATCGCCATCGCCGGCGATTTCATTCGAAGTATCCACAATAATAACCCGCTTCCGCATATCGTCGGCCAGCACGCGGGCTACTTCCCGCAGCATGGTCGTCTTCCCCACACCCGGACGCCCCAGCAGCAGGACGCTCTTACCCGATTGCACAAGGTCTTCTATGATTTTAATCGTACCGAAGATAGCTCTGCCCAGACGGCAGGTGAGTCCTACGATACGACCCTGCCGATTACGAATAGCCGAAAGGCGGTGTAGAGTACGCTCAATACCGGCGCGGTTATCGTCGCCGAAGTTGCCGATACGGGTGGCTATATAGTCTATATCACCTTCCTCAACCTCCCTGCCATCAAGCACCATCTCTCGCCTGGGAAAACGCGCTTCCGGGGGGCGGCCCAGGTCCAGAACTACCTCCAGCAGCTCACTGACGTCCTTCTGCTTAACCAGCGGCTGCCGTATGCGTGGAGGCAAAATATCGAGCATGGCATCCATATCATCGGTAACTACCTTTTGCAAAAGCCCCTCCCCGATAACTGCTGTTTAATTTTTACCCGTGACAATATCCAGAAAATAGCGGTGGAACCTGAGGTCCGTGGTAAGCTCTGGATGAAACGCTACGGCCAGCATCTTACCCTGCCTGGCAGCCACGATAGTACCGTCATTTAATCGTGCCAGAACCTCCACGGCGCCTTCGGTTTTCTCAATATATGGAGCGCGAATGAATACTCCCGGAAAAGGCTCTTTGCCAAGCACCGGTATTGATAGCTCAGTCTCAAAACTCTCTCTCTGCCGGCCGAAGGCATTTCTTCTGACCGTGATATTCATCAAGCCAAGAGGCTCCAGATTATTGTCGGGAATTTCCCTGGCCATCATTATCATTCCGGCGCATATGCCGAGTAGCGGTATTCCATCCTTCGCCAGAGCACCTATTGCACCCTTCAGGTTATATGCGGAGATTAACCGGCTGATTGTCGTGCTTTCTCCACCCGGAATAATTAGCCCGTCCACTCCCCTGAGTTCCTGCGGCAAACGGACGGGCACAGCTTCTGTATTCAGTTGCTTTAATATTGATATCTGCTCGGCAAAGGCTCCCTGCGAGGCAAGGACACCAATTTTCATATAGTCACCCACCCTGTGGTTTTTTATAACTGACTCACAGATTCCGCCGGATTACTGTTACGTCCTTCGGCTACCATCCCCTCTGCGCCAGCAGTTCCTCTGACGGAATTTGCTTGATATCAAGTCCGCTCATGGCTTCGCCAAGGTTCTTGGAGACCTCGACGATAATCGCCGGGTCCTGGTAATGCGTGGTGGCTTTAACAATAGCCCTGGCTCTAACCTCCGGATTGCTGGACTTGAATACACCCGAGCCAACGAAGACTCCCTCAGCACCCAGCTGCATCATCAGGGCGGCGTCCGCCGGAGTCGCCACGCCACCGGCAGCGAAATTTACTACCGGCAGTTTTCCGGTATTATGCACTTCTACTACCAGTTCGAATGGAGCCCCCAGTTCTTTCGCCTGCGTCATCAGTTCTTCCTGGGGCGTGTTCACCAGCTTTCTGATGCCATCCATGACGGCCCTCATATGCCTTACCGCCTCTACGATATTCCCGGTACCTGCCTCACCCTTGGTCCTTATCATGGCCGCCCCTTCACCTATCCGCCGCAGGGCTTCACCCAGGTCGCGGCAGCCGCAGACGAACGGAACCTTGAAGTCATGCTTCCAGACGTGATGACTTTCATCGGCCGGTGTTAAAACCTCGGACTCGTCAATGTAGTCCACGCCGAGTGCTTCCAGAGCCTGCGCCTCGACGAAATGACCTATACGGCACTTGGCCATTACCGGTATTGATACTGTCTTCATAATGGCTTCTATAACCGTGGGGTCAGCCATGCGTGCCACGCCGCCGGCAGCACGGATATCCGCCGGGACCCTCTCCAGTGCCATCACGGCACAGGCACCAGCCTCCTCGGCAATCCTGGCATGCTCAGGTGTAACCACATCCATTATCACGCCCCCTTTTAACATCTGAGCCAGCCCCGTCTTTACCTTCCACGTCCCGGTCTCCATTTTCTGCCTCCTCTTGAATAGTCAGGTTGATAATATAATTTTACTACTGTTCAGGGTGCTTAGCAACAGTACTTTTTATGTCTGCATCACTCCCTTTGTCCACCGCTTCTATCAAGAAAAGGTTGAAATCGACAATACTGGCTTACGGTTATCTACAATTACTCACTAAAATTACCATAAAAGAAGACAGGTTCTTGACATGGCATCAGCCAATGAGTAAATATACAATATAAATGGCAGCTTATATTGGTAGTTAAAAGGTATTCAACGAAATACAGCCGTTCAGTGAGTATTAATGGAGTACTTTATATACGCCCTGTTTTTATTAGCCTTGATTGCGGCAGCTTTCTATATCCGTAAAATCGACACCCGTACGAAAAATAAACATAAGAAAGAAGCCTACAGGCTACTGGAAATATCTACCCCTTCCCCCAAAGAAATTAAAGATACTATTAGAGGGTTACGAATATATTCCGGGCGATTAATAAAAGACAAAGAGGCTATGCAACTCATCAATAGCTTGCTGGATAAGCACGGCCATCTTCTTGACTAAATATACTTATCTGGATTACTGAGTTAAGACGTAATCGGTCTCTTGGCCGGTATGCCGGGTCGGCGGGGGTATTCTTGGGGAGTCAAATTCACCTTGTCAATGACAACCAGGCACCGCCTATCATCGAATTCTTCCAGATTAATGGTCATTACTTCACGCAGATTGCCCCCTAGCACGCTTATAGCCCTGGACGCCTGGCTGACTTCTTGCTCAATGGCTCCCTTCTTCTGCGCAATAAAACTGCCGCCCACAGCACAGAAAGGCAGGGTCAATTCGACCAGTGTCGATAAAGGGGCGACTGCCCGCGAGAGCACCAGCTCAGACCTCTCGCGGTATTCGGTATCATGAGCGACATCCTCAGCACGCCCGACCACGATTTCTACATTGTCCAGTCCAAGTCTGGCTATTAAATGATGCAGGAACTTAGCCTTTTTAGAGGTGGCTTCAAGCAATACCAGCCGGATGCCCGGATATAAAATCCGCAGCGGCACGCCGGGCAGCCCGGCACCGGTGCCCACATCAACAATATTAAAGCTCAGGTCATTACCATACAGCGGCTTTAACGCCGATACAACCGTAAGCGAATCCAGAAAATGCGTAACCTGCACTTCTTCATAACCAGTAACGCTGGTAAGGTTGATGCGTTTATTCCAGTCGATGAGCTCCTGATAATAAACCTTGAACTGTTCAATCTGCTCGGCAGTGATGTTAAGTCCCATTTTTTGCGCGCCTGTCTGCAGATTTTTCATGTTAGATAATATTATAACACCCTAAGCTGCACCCCCATCAACAACTGCAGCAATTGCAATTAACATAACTCTAAAAACAATTCAAACGTGTTTATCCCCTATCCACGATGGAATTGTTTCCCCTCAAAAAATTAGCGTAATGTTGCGTGGCTAAAGTACCACGAACCAGTAATATAGATATACCACGACGCCCGCAAAGACAATACTGTCCATGCGGTCAAGCAAACCGCCGTGCCCCGGCATGAGACTGCCTGATTCCTTGACACCGGCGTTACGCTTTAACATCGACTCTACAAGGTCGCCGATTTGACCGAATACGCTAACCAGCACACCAAGGAGTATCGCCTGCCCGTAGCCCAGGGGAACTTGCAGGGGCGTAGAAAGAGTGAAAAGCAGACTTATAATGACAGCTCCGAATAGTCCGGCGATAGCTCCCTCCCACGTTTTGGCGGGACTGATGCGCGGCGCCAGGTGGTGCCTGCCGAAGGCTCTGCCAACGAAATAAGCAGCTGTATCAGAAGCGAAGGTAGCCAGGAGGGCAAGAAACACAAAGTTACGGCCGGCCTCTGTAAAAGCCTCCGTCCCGGGCTCAAGCCTTAATGCCACCAGATAGCTCAGAAGCAGGCCTATATACAGAATGCCGGCCATTGCCCAGGCCCAGTTGGAAAAAGCCCCCTCTCTCCTGTGAATGACCACTATTAATACCAACGAAAGTATCACCGCCGATGTTAATAAAAGCGGCACAGAGAGTTCATAATCGAAATGGGGATGAATGATAAATAACAGGGTCCAGACCATGCCGAAACAGGTCAGCGGTATGACTTTGGAAACAGCCACCATCCTGTAGAATTCAAGGACTGCCAGTAGCCCCCAGACAGCCGTAAATACGGTAAACCAGGGTAATGGTTCATCAAACCAGATGGCGGCAATGAGAAGAGGAATGCCCCACAGTGCTGTTATGACTCTTTTCCTGAGCATTTGGCCTTCGATTACAGCCCGCCAAAGCGCCTCTGTCTCTGGCTATATGTCAGCAATGCTTTCTCCAGGTCCTCTTCTTTGAAATCGGGCCAGAGAACCGGTGTAAAATAATATTCGCTATAAGCCGCCTGCCATATCAGAAAATTACTGGTGCGAATCTCGCCACCAGTGCGAATGACCATGTCAACCTCGGGAAAGCCGGCCGTATAGAGATAATCCACGAACATCTTCTCATCTATATCCTGCGACGGCACCCCGTTATCCATCAACTGACGTACCGCGTCCAATATCTCGGTACGTCCTCCATAGTTTAAAGCCACACCGAGAGTCATTCCGGTGTTATCCCGCGTGAGGTCTACAGCCCTCTTTATGGAATTTCGTAACTCAGCAGATAATCCTTCAAGCTGTCCGATATGCCGAATCCTGACACCGTTTTTATGAAGCTCACGAGCCTCTCTGTCTATTATATCTTCCAGCATGTGAAATAGACCCTTAACCTCATCATCGGGTCGATTCCAGTTCTCGGTAGAAAAGGCATAGAGTGTGAGATATGCCACACCTCGTTTGTTGAGATACCTGATTATAGGGCGTATATTCTTTACCCCGGCATGATGGCCCTCCAGGCGGGGTAATCCACGCTGCTCCGCCCATCTACCGTTTCCATCCAAAATAAAGGCTATATGACGGGGAATGCTGGTAATTTTTGCCATGTTCTTAGATATTACCGCCATCCTGGCTATCACTGATTAAGGGCAACCTAATAACAGTCCGGGCTAGACTTCCTTTAGTTCCTTTTCTTTTTCAGCGCCGACCTGTTCAACTTCAGCTATGAAACTGTCAGTGATATTCTGCAGTTGTTCCTGAGCCCGTTTCTGTTCGTCCTGTGATATTTCCTTATCCTTCTCAAGCTTCTTAAGCTCATTAAGAGCTTCATGCCTCAGATTACGTACCGATACCCTTCTTTCCTCAACCCTTTTATGCACCACCTTAATCAATTCCTGCCTTCGTTCCTCGCTGAGTGGCGGGATACTTATACGGATAATGTTGCCATCATTGGACGGATTCAGGCCAAGCTCGGCCTTCAGAATAGCTTTCTCGATACTGCTTATACTGCTCTTATCCCAGGGCTGTATAACCAGCAAACCGGCTTCCGGTGCCGAAATACCGGCCAGTTGATTCAATGCAGTTGGAACACCGGCATATTCCACCTTAACGTGCTCAACAAGGGCAGGCGTTGCGTGCCCGGTTCGTATAGTCGCCAGGTCTTCCCGGAAAACCCTCTCCGAAGCCTTCATCTTGTTTTCAATGCCTTGCAGAGCTTCGCTTACCATATCAATTCTCACTTGATACAAGCGTACCTATTGGCTCACCAAGTACGGCCTTCTCCATACTACGGTTGGCCTCAAGGTTGAAGACAATAATCGGCAGCTTGTTATCGAGACATAGAGATAAAGCAGTAGCATCCATAACTTCCAAACGCCTGTTCAATGCCTCAAGGTGCGTAATCTTGTCGAACTTTTTGGCGCTGGGGTCTTTCCGGGGGTCAGCCGTGTAGATACCATCCACATTGTTCTTGGTCATGAGCAATACCTCAGCCCCAATCTCTATCGCCCGCAGGGCGGCGGCAGTATCGGCGGTCATATACGGATTCCCGGTGCCTCCGGCGAAGATAACCACTCTGCCCTTCTCCAGATGCTGTATAGCACGCCGTCTGATGTAGGGTTCGGCCACTTTATTGATTTCTAAAGCCGACTGCGTTCTGGTAATTACTTTTTCACGTTCTAAAATATCCTGAAGTGCCAGGGCGTTTATTACAGTGGCCAGCATTCCGGCATAGTCGGCAGTGACCCTTTCCATACCGTCTGCCTCAGCCTCGGCCCCCCGCCAGATATTGCCCCCACCAACAACAATGGCAACACGGACTCCCATCTCTATCACGTTTTTGATTTGCCTAGCTATCCTGGTCAATGTAGGAGTGTCAATTCCGTATCTGAGTTTGCCACTCAACGCCTCACCGCTGATCTTGAGTAATACCCGTTTATATTTGGTTTCAGGCATTTTTTCGGTCTCTAGCTACCTAACTCGTATCTGGTGAATCGGCTTACCCTGATATTTTCCCCTACCTTGGCTACGGTTTCCATGATAACATCTCTGACGGTCTTATTAGGGTCCTTTATATACGGCTGAAGAAGCAGGCATACTTCCTGGGATTCTACTTCAGCTCCTTCCGGTATTTCTTCCTCAGAGATAAACTGCGGTGATAATGCTGCCACCTGCATCGCCAGACAATGCGCCACCTCTTTAAATTCGTCCGTGCGAGCCACGAAGTCTGTTTCACAGTTGACTTCAATCATAGCTCCAATACGACCGGCCGTATGTATATAGGCTTCCACCAACCCCTGGCCGGTGGCACGTTCCGCTTTTTTCTGCGCCTTGAGCAGTCCTTTCTCTTTCAAAACCTCCAGCGCCTTCTCAATATCACCTTCAGCGTCAAGCAGGGCACTCCGGCAATCCATAATACCGGCACCGGACTGTTCTCTTAACTCCTTAATCTTCTTCGTCGAGATTTCCAAGTCTGCCTCCTTACTCCTCCTCTGGTGTAAAAATAAGGGGTTCCGTTAATTCCACAGCTCCAATTTCATCTTCCGATTCGCCAGCTTCTTCAACCACCTCGGCGGGAACCTCACCTATGCCACTCCTGCCTTCAATAACCGCATCGGCAATCTTAGTACATATCAGTTTTATAGCACGGATGGCGTCATCATTGGCGGGAACAGGATAGTCTATATCATCGGGATTACAGTTGGTATCCACTATAGCCACCACCGGTACTCCCATACGCCTGGCTTCAGCGAGCGCGATTCTTTCTTTGGTAGGGTCGATAATAAACAGGGTGCCTGGCAGGGCGGTCATTTCCTTGAAGCCACCCATCTGGCGGTTCATTTTATCAATTTTCTCGCCAAGCTTAAGGACTTCCTTCTTGGTCAGCCGGCCGAACTCACCTCTGGCCTGCTGGTCTTCCAAGCGCACAAGCTGGTCAACTCTTGCCTGTATCGTAGAGAAGTTTGTCAGCATCCCTCCCAGCCAGCGCTGGTTCACGTAGTACATTTCACAGCGCAGAGCCTCTTCCTCCACCGACTCTTGAGCCTGCTTCTTGGTTCCTACAAAAAGGACTGTTTTACCTTCGGCCACAATATCCCGAACAAAAGCGCAGGCTCCGTCCAGCATGACGGCTGTCTTTTCCAGGTCGATAATATGGATGCCATTACGCTTGGTAAAGATGTAGTTTTTCATCCGGGGGTGCCACCGGCCGGTTTGATGCCCGAAGTGGGCACCGGCTTCCAGTAGCTGCTTTATAGTTGCTGTATCCGGCAAGTTACTAGACCTCCCTTAGTATATTAATCATAAGTGTCAGGAATCTGGTCTTTAATAGTATAACATACCTAAAGTAAAGCCAGCAATGGAAAGGGACAAAAATGATACTATTTTTTCAGGGAAACAATTCCTTCGTGGTTAGCTTTGAATTGTTTTTTGAGTTATGTTAAGTTGGTTGGCGGGCGGGGGTGGGCATTTTTAAAAATGGCGACATTCAGGGGTTGACTTTTTCGGGTTTTATTTGTTCCAGGAAAACAATTATTTAGAAACGGGGGTTTTGTCGCGGTTTTAAGAGAAAGAGGGGCTGACGCCCCTCTTGGACTCCCCTATTGTCCACCCTACCTTAAGGGCGGTGGCCGGGAATAGATATAAGGACCTTTGTCTCCCTCCCTTGTTAAGGGAGAAGGGGTGGGTTGCGAAATATCATGGGGTGAGGTTAAGATGGCGAAACAACCAAAGCCGAACAGAAACCCGGTTCAGGTTCATTGAATTTGCCGGCTGGGCTACAGTATAATAACTGCGAAGAAATGCCCTGGCAGATTCACCCTCCCTTCCAGTCCAGTGATTCATCATACTGGTTCTCAACTTGCGTGAGGTAGCAGAAAGGGCAAGTAATGCTTGATATTGCCTGGAAAAATATGTGGACGCGTAAGACGCGCACGGTTCTTACCATCCTGGGCATTGCCGTGGCGCTGGAGCTGGTTATCATGATGACCACCATCGTTGATTTTACCGAGCGAAGCATGCAGAGTGAACTGGCTAAATACTCCGGTGCCGGCCAGATATACGTCCGCTCTCACGAAGTTGCCGGCATGGCCGGACATGAATTCCCACCGGTAAACAGCATACTGAGGGAAGAAGAAGGAAGGCAGATTATAGGCGAAGTAGCCGAACAGGTAGATATGGAACTGACCACGCCTTTAATATTCTATCAGCTGGCACCGCCTCCATATCCCAACGCTGCTCCGGAAGCGCTGCTGGTGGCCGTAGAAGAAGATAAGGTTAGCGCTTACATTGGTGAAGAACCGGTAGTCAAGGCAGGTATGCCGGCATTCAGCGGTGCGAATGCCCGCGAGGTAATCCTGGGGCCAATGGCCAGCCTTTATTTCGGGGAACCTGACGTGGGGGATGAAATCCAGATAATAGGCGAACCGTTACGCGTCATCAGTTTAATAGAAGGCCGGAATATGGAAGACAGACTGACCATGAATGTCGTACTGATGCCTATTGAAACCGCTCAAAGCATACTGGGACAGTCAGAATCCATCTCAGCGGTACTTATTACATCGGCACGGCTAGATACGGTTGGCAGTCTTGCCGAAAATATACGCAACAATCACCCCAAGGTAAGCGTGCTCACCCAGGAAGACATCGCCGCGAACCTGGATACAATCCTGGGGCAGACGAGATTCTTCTTCAACATGATAAACTACACGGTCTACATCATCGCTGCCGTCGTCGTACTAATCGTTATGATTATGGCGGTAACAGAACGCACCAAAGAGATAGGGACACTGCGGGCTATCGGGGCTTCACGCTGGCTGGTACTGCGCACCATACTCCTCGAAGCATTACTAATCGGTATTATCGGCAGTATATTTTCCATACCCGTTGCCTTTGTTATAGACGTGAGCATCGGGTACGGATTAAGGGAAATAGTAGACGCCTGGAGCCTGGTGCAGATATTGATAACGGCGGTGGTGCTGTCGGCTTTAGCCGCCGTCATACCGGCGCTGCGGGCTACCAGAGTAAATCCTATCGAGGCACTCAGGTATGAATGAAATAATACGAGCGGAAGGTCTGAAAAAGGTATATCAGCTGGACGAAGTAGAAGTACCGGCGCTTCGCGGCATTGATATGACGGTAGAGCACGGGGACTTTTTCGCTATCGTGGGGCCATCCGGCTGCGGAAAGTCCACCCTGCTCCATCTTTTCGGCTGTCTGGATAAGCCGACTGAAGGCAGAGTATTTTTTAACGGAAAAGATGTATCCACCATGGGAGATAGCGCCCTAACGCGCATTCGCTCCCGGCATATAGGGTTTATATTTCAGACGTTCAACCTCATGCCCACCCTTAATGCAAAAGAGAACGTGGCCCTGCAATTGCGGCTGGCCGGTATTAAGGGGGCCCGTGCATCAAGAATGACCGAAGAGGCACTGGAGAGGGTGGGACTCAGCGATAGAATGAAGCATTTACCCAAACAGATGTCCGGTGGAGAACGACAAAGGGCAGCTATAGCCAGGGCCATAGCTAAAAAGCCACAGCTCATACTGGCAGATGAACCGACCGGCAACCTCGACAGCCACCAGGGTATTCACATCGGCGAACTACTGGCCAATCTGAATACCGAAGGGCAAACCATTATCCTGGTTACTCACAACACAGAAATCGCCGCCAATGCCCGGCGCATCATTACCATGCGCGACGGACAGATTATGGAATAAGCCCTTGACCATACGGGGCGGGGATATAATTCCCAACCCGTCCGTCTTATTTATACCTGGCTGTCCTGGGGTCGTGGTTCCTGAAGTGGGCAATGCGGATGCGCTTCATCCTGCCGTTTTCATCGAGGTTGTAGATTACCCAGTTCGTCATGATGTTGATATCGCCCTTCTTCCACATCTGGCCGGCAGATGCCGGGGCGTCCTCGAAAGTATGGAACTCGGTGTAGAGCTCCACAAAGAGCAGGTCGCCTTCCGCCATGAAGTCGCCCAGTTCCAAGAATTCTTTAGTGTGCGCGTGAAGGGCTTTGTAGTTGGCGACGAACTCCGCGGCCCCGTGCAGCGTCAAGGCCGGAACCGGTGGGCCGTAGGGATTATCGAAGTACTCCACGGTGATATCCGGCGTGAAGTAGCCCGTCAGGGCGTCATACCGCTTGTTGTTGAAATGGTCCACGTATTCAAGATATTGCTCTCTGTTCATGGTGCGCCTCCATATATTTCATACCCGCCGAAAGTTTAGCCTATTTTGCTGGTTATGGCAAGGGTGGAAAATCCCCCTTAGTCCCCCTTTACGAAAGGGGGGAAACGGGGAGGGGTAATTCTCCCTTAATCCCTCCTTACGAAGGAGGGAGACTGGGAGGGGTAATTCTCCCTTAATCCCTCCTTACGAAGGAGGGAGACAGATTGGAGTAAGGCATTGATTTAAGGGTTTACATCAAAATCTTCTCCCTCTGGTAAAGGGAGAAGGAGAGGGATTTTGGGGCGGGGAGGCTATTAGCGGATTAGCCACGGATGATGCGAGGGCGGCGGTCCTTCACAGGTGAAGGATAAAGGTGGGAAAAGATGAGAATGGGGGGAGGGGTAATAAAAATAAAGATTTAACATCCCATCAAGTTATCCTCGATTTCTGTTGACATGCATATTAGAGCCTCATATAATGCACCTAGATGTATCAAATAGGAAGGTTAGCATATGTCTAGAGGTTTCCCACCTGGCTGCCCACTGACAATTAGTCTCAAAGCCACGGTACTTCGCGAAAGCACGGCACGTCGTGGAACGTGTAGTACCTGTATAAGAATGGATACAGCTACAAAACTGTTCCGTGATAAGCCATGCCCCCACATGAAAGGATATGGTAAGTATGGTTGGAAAGGCTTTAATAGATATCCTAAATAGAGAAACTAATTAACGGAAGCCTACATATAAATCTAAACTGAGAATACATCTTTAGCCAAGCTCCCTTGACAAATCCCCCTCACCATGATAAATTAAGAACAACTGAATTATGTAAAGGCTGCGAACAAGAGTAGTAAGCTCCAAAGCGGGGCCCAGAGAGTCGGGTAAGGTGTGAGCCGATGCCAGCGCCGGGGGTGAATGGACTTGGGAGCCGCAAACCGAGAGTCCTTCACGAGTGAAGGACAAGTAGGCTTTGCCGCAGGGGAAGCGTTAACGAATCCCAGGGTATCGTCCTCAACAGACCAGGACCGTACCCGAAAGAGATGGCCAAATACCTGTTTTATTCCGGTCAAGAAGGGTGGCACCGCGGGAAGCAGGCCTCCTGCCCCTTCAAGGGTAGGAGGCTTTTTTATTGGCATATAAAAAGGAAAGGATATGTATAATCTGACTCTGGGCGAAGTGCGCCTGCTGAGTAAATACGGCAACCTGGTACCGGTTTACCGTGAGATTAACGCCGACCTGGAGACACCGGTCTCGGCGTATCTCAAGATAGCCAGGGGCAACTACTCTTTTCTTCTGGAGAGTGTGGAGGGGGGCGAGCGCCTGGCGCGCTACAGCTTCCTCGGCACCGAACCGTCCCTTATCCTAAGCACCGGCGGCGATAACGCCGTCGACCCCCTGCTGCTGGTGGAGGAGGACTTCAAGCGCTTTCAACCAGTACCTATTTCCGGGCTGCCCCGCTTTCACGGCGGGATGGTCGGCTACCTCAGCTACGAGGTCGCCCGCTACTTTGAAAAGCTTCCCTCACCCGATAGAGATACCGTCGGCCTGCCCGAGTCATTACTGATGCTGGCAGATACGCTGCTTGTTTTCGACCACCTTGCTCACACCATCAAGGTCGTTTCCCATGCCCGCATTGATAACGATATTGAGACAGGATATCTTGAGGCGATAAAAAAGATAGACGTCCTTGTGGAGAGGTTGAGACAACCGGTACCGGCAACGAGTCCAGATTCACCAGCGCCAGCCGAACCTTCCATAACGTCAAACCTGACCAAAGCAGAATATGAGGCCATCGTATCCCGCGCCAAGGAATACATCTACGACGGAGATATCATCCAAGTCGTGCCGTCACAGCGGCTGTCACGTCCCACCAGCGCCAGCCCCTTCGCCATCTACCGCGCCCTGCGCTCCATAAATCCCTCGCCGTACATGTATTACTTTCACCTTAACGACTTCTGTATCGTGGGCACCTCGCCGGAACTGCTGGTGCGCGTCGAGGACGGCGTGGTATCCAACCACCCCATTGCCGGCACCCGCCCCCGAAGTCAGGACAGCGCCACGGACAGAGCCCTTGAAGAAGAACTCAGAAACGACGAGAAAGAGTGCGCCGAGCATCTGATGCTGGTGGACCTGGCGCGCAACGATGTCGGCAGGATAAGCGAGCCGGGTACGGTAGAGGTTACTCAGTTCATGGAAATCGAGCGCTACTCACACGTGATGCACCTGGTTTCTCATGTTCAGGGTAAACTCAGGAAAGGGTTTTCCCAGTTCGACGCCATGCGCGCCTGCTTTCCGGCGGGCACGGTCTCCGGAGCGCCAAAGATACGCGCCATGGAGATTATCGCCGAGCTGGAACCGGATAAAAGGGGACCGTATGCCGGGGCCGTCGGCTACTTCGATTTCTCCGGGAATATGGATACCGCCATCGCCATCCGTACCATCGTTATCAAGGACGGCATCGCCTATGTCCAGGCGGGGGGTGGCATTGTGGCCGACAGCGTTCCGGCCAATGAATACCAGGAAAGCCTTAATAAAGCCCAGGCATTGCTCACGGCTATCAGCCAGGCGGAGGCGGGCTGACCATGCTTTTATTGATAGATAACTATGACAGCTTTACCTACAACCTCTACCAGTACCTGAGCGAACTGGGAGAAGAGATAATCGTGGTCAGAAACGATAAGATGACCCTTAAAGAGATGGAGGAATTATCTCCGGAGCGCATCGTCATATCACCGGGTCCGGGCACGCCGGAGCAGGCCGGCATCTCCAATGATGTCGTCAGGCACTTCGGGAATAGACTCCCCATCCTCGGCGTCTGCCTGGGACACCAGTGTATCGGTTATGCCTATGGAGCCAAGATTAACCACGCCGGTGAAATAAAACACGGCAAGTCATCGCTTATCCACCATGACGGCAAAGGCGTTTTCAGCGGACTGCCCAGTCCTTTCCCGGCCATTCGCTATCACTCCCTGGCCGTAAATCCTGAAAGCGTACCGGACTGCCTTGAAGTTAGCGCCCGGACGGATGATAATATCATCATGGGAATTCGCCACAGGGAATACCTGGTGGAGGGGGTACAGTTCCACCCGGAGTCGATAATGACCGGGGTGGGGAAGGATTTGTTAAGGAATTTTTTAGGAATGGGGAAATTAAATCCCCCTTAGTCCCCCTTTACGAAAGGGGGAGACTTGGGTGGGGGAATATTAACGGATAAGCCGAGGATGATGCGTGGGCGGTGGGTGAGGGGGTAGAAAATCCCCCTTAATCCCCCTTTTACAAAGGGGGAGACGGGGCGGGGAGGCTATTAACGGATTAGACATGGATGATACGAGGGCGGCTGTCCTTCACAAGTGAAGGATAAAGGTGGGAAAAGATAAGAATGGGGGGAGGTAATATGAGTAAGAGAGAAATAAATATAATTATTACCGCTCTTATTCTTTTAGTGATAGTTATCACACCTCTTAAAATAATAAATATGATAGATACGCCTCAAACTATAGAAATTATTATACTATTTGCTTTGGTGCTAGTTACTACTGTATATGTCAAGAGAACTGCTGATATTGCCAAAGCAACAAAGGAACAAGCAGAAGCTAGCGTGAAAATGGCTGAGGAAATGAAAGAACAACGTTTAGGTGAAGCGAGACCTTACCTCCTTCTGAGATTAGATTTAGAGCCTAATGAGCTTCTTCAGTGGGATACCTACCAAGGTAAGACACCAACAGGTGAGTTTACGGTAATAATACGAAATGCAGGTAAAGGACCAGCTATAAACCTTTGGGCAGCGCGGTGGAGTCATGAAACATCATGCTTCGGCGATAGCAAAGGTTATTTAGCACCTAATGAAGAATGGGTAACAGGCATATCAAAAGCTTCCACAAGCGCTATTGAGTTAGGATTTGAAAAAGACATTTGGCTTCCTGAATTGAGAAAGGTTATAGAGAATAAATACCCTGGTATTGTTGCCGTAAAATATGGCGACATCCATCACCGTACATGGGCTAGCTACTTATGTCTTGAAAGGCATGTTGACATAGAGGCATTTGTGATGGAAGAAGAACAAAATATAGTGGAGATAAAATAAGGGAGTTAAAAATAGGGCGGGGGTATAAAACTACAGGCCAAGACGCAGATGATACGAGGGCGGTGGGTGGGAAAAGATAACATAGTGGGGGAGGGGTTAACTAGATAAATGAATTTAGTGAAACCAATTACAATAGCAATAATACTAATAATAATCGGTGTCGTATTTTTTATATTGATGTTTTTCAATCCGATTTCGGATATTGCCCTAGCATTAGCTGGACTAGCATTTATCTTGCCAGGGTTTATACTACTGGGACAGGTCCGCAATATCAAGCGGGATGAGGAAAAATTCGAACGGATAATGAGCAAGCTGTACGAGATACAACAGGAGCTTGAAAAGGTAGAGCAGCCCAGCGGTACGGGAGTGGCTATCGCCGACGTGATAAGCTCCGGGCTGAAATACTACGCCGAACATATGTCCAAGCCAAAGAAGGAAGAGGAAAATGATTAAAGAAGCCATAAGCAGTTTAGTCGAAGGGCGTTCACTAAGCTTCGACGAGGCTTCGGGGGCGATGGAGGAGATAATGAGCGGCGAGGCCACACCGGCTCAGATTAGCTCGTTTGTGACCGCCCTGCGAATCAAAGGCGAGACCGCCGATGAGATTGCCGGACTGGCCAGCGTCATGCGCGCCAAGGCAACGCCGGTTAAAGTATCCGGTCCCACTATTGACATCGTGGGGACGGGCGGCGACGGCTCGGGCAGCTTCAATATCTCTACCGCGGCCGCTTTTATCGCCGCCGGCGCCGGACTCAGGGTAGCCAAGCACGGCAACCGCGCCGCCTCCAGCCGGTGCGGGGCTGCCGACGTCCTGGAGGCGTCAGGGGTCAAGATTGACCTCGGGCCGGAGGCAGTCGCCGAATGCGTCGAGAAGGTCGGCATCGGCTTCATGTTCGCCCCCATTTTCCACCCGGCGATGAAGTACGCCGCCACACCCCGCCGGGAAATCGGCATCCGCACCGTATTTAATATTCTCGGTCCGCTGACAAATCCCGCACGAACCGAGCACATGCTGCTCGGCGTGGCCAGTGAAGAACTGGGCGACAAGATTGCCGCCGTCCTTCAGCGTCTGGGCACAAAGCACTCCCTGGTGGTGCACAGTCGGGACGGCATGGATGAAATATCAATCAGCGGCCATTCGCTGGTATGGGATGTTACCGAAGACAGCGCCACGCCTCCCTATGAGGTCGCCCCCGACGGCTTCGGGCTGGACGAGGGAAGCGTGTCCGATATTAGAGGAGGCACACCGCAAGAAAACGCCAGTGCGCTGCGCAGAATCCTTGAAGGTAAAAAAGGCTCCCTGCGTAACGTGGTGGTCATGAACGCCGCGGCCGCGTTTTTCGCCGCCAATACGGCTTCAGACTTTAAAAGCGCTACCCTCCTTGCCGAAGAAACCATCGACAGCGGGCGCGCACTGGATAAACTTGAAAAAATGATAGAATTAAGTCATCGTTTGGAGTAATCATGCCAACTGGTATATTGAACAAGATTGTCTCCGAAAAGAGGCAAGAAGTCGAGCAAAAAAAGCGAAGCCTGCCCACAGTCGCTCTCAAGGAGCGAATCGCCCAGTGGGAGGCACCGCGTGATTTCAAGCATGCCCTCGAAGGTGACAGCATAAAACTGATTGCCGAAGTGAAGAAGGCATCACCTTCAAGAGGTGTTCTCTGCCCTGATTTCGACCCGCTGGCAATAGCCCGAAGCTATGCTGAAGGCGGCGCGGCGGCTATCTCCGTGGTGACCGAGGTAAACCACTTTCAGGGCAGTCTTGAACACCTTAAAGCGATTAAAAAAGCAGTAAGACTGCCTATATTGCGAAAAGACTTTATCTTCGATGAATACCAGATATATGAGTCTGCCGCCGATGGCGCCGATGCCCTGCTGCTGATAGCAGCTATACTCAGCCGGGAACAGCTTAAGGAGCTACTGGAACTGAGCCATAGCCTCGGTATCAGTTGCCTGGTTGAGGTGCATAATGAAAAAGAGCTGGAAAGGACACTTACGGATGATGTTGAAATAATCGGCATCAATAACCGTGACCTGAATACATTCAAAGCTGATATCGACACCACCCGCCAGCTGTGCTCTCTAATCCCCCGTGACAAAATCGTGGTAAGCGAGAGCGGAATCAGGAACAGACACGATATAGTAAAACTTAAGAAGTGGGGAGTTAATGCCGTTCTGGTAGGCGAATCACTGGCCACCGCCCTGAATATCCCGGTCAAGATAAAGGAGTTACTGAAATGACGCACATCAAAATCTGCGGCATAAAAGAGGAGGCTCATGCCCTGGCGATAGCGGAGGCAGGTGTCGATTTTATGGGGCTGAACTTTGCCACCAGTTCAAGACAGGTAACCCCTTCCCATGCGAAAAAAATCGTGTCAGCATTGAAAGACAACCGGGCTGCCATCGATGTCGTCGGTGTCTTCGTAAACGCGCCGGCATCAAGAGTCAGAAAGATAGCAGATTCCTGCCAACTTGACTGGGTGCAGTTGAACGGCGATGAACCCTGGGCATACTGCCGGGAACTCGACATGCCTGTAATTAAAGTTATTCGGGTAAGCCGCAACTATAAACCGGAGAAAATTTGCGACGACCTGGCTTACGGTGCCAGAATCCTGGCCAAACAGAAACATCTTTTCCTGATTGACTCCAATGCCCCGGAGAAATACGGCGGGACGGGAAAGACCTTCGACTGGAAACTGGCACACCCGATAGCCGAGCAGTTCCAGGTAATTATTGCCGGCGGCCTGACCCCGGAAAACGTTACCGAAGCCATAAGGATAATTTCACCCTGGGGAGTTGATGTCTCTTCGGGGGTGGAAACCAGAGGCGTTAAAGATATGAACAAAATCAATAAGTACATTGAAGCGGTGAGGAAAGCCGATGAACGATAGACCCGATTCACGCGGATACTTCGACAATTACGGCGGCAAATTTGTGCCGGAAACATTGATGGCAGCCCTTGAAGAGCTGGAAGCGGCCTATGCTGCGGCCAAGGCGGATGCGGTATTTCAGGAAGAGTTCAACCGGTTATGCCGCGATTATATCGGGCGTCCAACACCCCTCTACCATGCCCGTAAGCTTTCAGATAGTATTGGCGGAGCTACCATCCTGCTGAAGCGTGAAGACCTCGCTCACACCGGCGCTCACAAAATCAACAACGCCCTAGGGCAGGGACTGCTCGCCAGGCGTATGGGTAAGACCAGAGTAATAGCCGAGACGGGGGCCGGTCAGCATGGCGTGGCCGCTGCCACCGTATGCGCCATGATGGGCCTCGAGTGCATCATCTATATGGGGTCTGAGGATATGCACCGTCAGGCGGCCAATGTACAGCGCATCAGGCTCATGGGTGCCGAGGTGCGCCCGGTCAACTCGGGCAGCCGCACCCTCAAGGACGCCATCAATGAGGCCATACGCGACTGGGTAAGCAATGTTCAAAATACCCATTATCTCCTCGGCTCGGTGGTCGGCCCTCACCCTTATCCCATGATAGTACGCGACTTTCAGGCGATAATCGGGAGGGAAACGAAAGAGCAGGTTATGGCGGACTATCACCGCCTGCCCGACTACCTGGTGGCCTGTGTGGGCGGCGGCAGCAACAGTATCGGGCTCTTCCATCCATTTTTTAATGACAAGGATGTTAAATTTATCGGCGTGGAGGCGGGGGGTCGGGGACTGGAAACCGGCGAACACTCGGCGGCCTTACTCACCGGCAGGACCGGCGTGCTGCACGGAACGAAGTCTTACCTGATGGAGGACGAGCACGGCCAGATAAGGGAGACGCACAGCATCGCCCCGGGGCTGGACTACCCGGGAGTAGGCCCGGAACACAGCTTTTATAAAGACAGCGGGCGCGCCACGTATGTGTCCGCTACCGATGAGCAGGCACTGGAAGGTTTTAAGCTGCTGTGCGATACCGAGGGCATAATCCCGGCACTGGAGCCGGCTCATGCCATCTACTATACCGCCAAACTGGCTGCCGGCCTGCCACGGGAACAGATTATCATCGTTAATCTGTCCGGCCGCGGCGATAAAGACCTGGAAATAGTCACCGAAGCCCTGGGAATGGAGACATGAATAAGATTCAGGACGTTTTTAAACCGGGTTACAAGGCGCTGATTGCCTATATTACCATGGGCTACCCTGATATAAAGGATACCCCCCGGATAGCCGCCGCCCTGGCAGACAACGGCTGCGACATTATAGAGCTGGGCATTCCGTTTTCTGACCCTCTGGCCGACGGCGTCACCATACAGAAGTCCAGTTACCAGGCACTGCAAGGAGGCACCACCCCCCAGGTATGCCTGGAGGTAGCGGCTGAGATAAGACAGAAGATATCCAGGCCACTGGCTTTTATGACCTACTATAATCCGGTGCTCAACTACGGACTGGATGAGTTCTGCCGGGGTTGCATCAAATCAGGGATAAATGGTTTAATAGTCCCTGACTTAATACCGGAAGAAGGGCGAGAGCTGGAAACAATAACGCAAAAGCATGGCCTTGACCTGATCTATTTCCTGGCGCCTACGAGTACCGGGGAACGCATCAGCCTGGTTTCGGAAAGGTCACGGGGGTTTATCTATCTGGTATCGCTCACCGGTGTTACCGGAGCCAGAGACAGTCTGCCGCCGGAGCTCGAGGACTTCGTCAAACGGGTCAGACAAAAGGCAAAACAGCCTCTGTGCGTCGGGTTTGGAATATCTCAACCGGAACAGGCACAGCGTGTAGCCGCTATAGCCGACGGCGTCATCGTGGGCAGCCGCCTCATTCAATTGATAGAGGAAGATACCACCCTTGCTTCGTTAAAGTCATTTACGTCGAGCCTGCGTAAGGCTCTGGATTAAAGGAATAATTACTAGGAGGTCGATTAATATGCATACTATATCCTGGCGCAGTCCACCGACGGTAGCCAGGGCGCAAAATTAATCTATATATCTAAAATTAAAAGGAGGAGAAATGAAAAGGACAAAGTTCTTACTCGATGAAAAGGATATGCCGACCCAGTGGTACAACATCCTGCCTGATTTGCCGGAGCCGCTGCCGCCGGTTCTGCATCCGGGAACCGGCAAACCGGTAACCCCCGATGACCTCGCACCGCTTTTCCCCATGAGCCTAATCATGCAGGAGTTCAGCCCGGAAAGATACATTGATATCCCGGAAGAGGTACAGGAAATATACCACACCTGGAGACCCACAATCCTGCACCGGGCATATCGCCTGGAAAAGGCATTGGACACCCCGGCCAAGATATTCTACAAATACGAAGGCACCAGCCAGGCGGGGAGCCACAAGCCCAACACTGCTGTCGCCCAGGCCTACTACAACAAGAAGGAAGGCATCAAGCGCATGACTACCGAGACCGGCGCCGGTCAGTGGGGCAGCGCCCTGTCTATGGGCTGCATGTTCTTCGGCATCGAGCTCAAGGTCTACATGGTCAGGATTAGCTACGACCAGAAGCCCTACCGCCGTGTCATGATGGAGACCTGGGGAGCTACCTGCGTGCCCAGCCCGAGTCCGGATACCAAGGCAGGACGCGACATGCTGGCCAAAGACCCCGGCTGCACCGGCAGTCTGGGGCTGGCTATCAGCGAGGCGGTGGAGGATGCAGCCACCCGTGATGATACCCACTATTCACTGGGCAGCGTCTTAAACCATGTCCTGCTGCACCAGACCATAAACGGTCTGGAGACAAGGAAACTGATGATGGAGCAGGCAGATGCCTACCCCGACATTATCGTCGGCTGCATCGGCGGTGGCTCCAACTACGCCGGGTTGTTCCTGCCCTTCGTCAAGGACAAGATTGAAGGCAGGAAGCCAGACCTGCGCATCATTAATGTTGAGCCAGCCAGCTGCCCCACCCTGACCAAGGGACCTTACACCTATGACTTCGGAGATGTGGCTGGTCTTACCCCACTGCTCAAGATGTACACACTGGGTCATGATTTTATCCCGCCACCGGTTCACGCTGGAGGTCTTCGCTATCACGGCATGGCGCCCATCATCTGCCACCTTTACAACCTCGGACTGGTTGAAGCCCGGGCGGAGCACCAGCTAGCCACCTTTGAAGCGGGGGTACAGTTTGCCCGCACCGAGGGCATTATCAGCGCACCGGAGACCAACCACGCCATCAAGGTCACCATCGACGAAGCACTAAAGTGCAAGGAGTCCGGCGAGGCCAAGACCATCCTGCTGGCCCACAGCGGACACGGGCATGTCGATATGGCTGCCTACGAAGCCTATCTATCGGGCAAGCTGGAAGACTATGCCTACCCCGAAGACAAGGTAAAAGAGGCGCTGGAACACCTGCCCAAAGTACCAGGCACATAGTATCCCATCTCATTGCCTTGACCCCGATACCCCCTCTCCCCTGAAAAGGAGGGGGGGGGGGGGGGTCGGCATTTTAATAATATCTTAATAATTCTCAAGTATGCTATATATGCTATAATTTATATAGACATCTATGAGAAGATTAGATTTAACGGCATTATTAACTATATTTGTCCTCGTGCTTTCGCTGACATTACTACTGGGACCCGGCTGCATAACTATCGAAACGCCTGAGTCACCGGTGTCACCAACACCTACAGAACCTTCAGTTACACCCACGCCTATCAACACCTCCTGGACGCCACCACCAACAGCCAATCAAACCGAGGAACTCCCCAGTATTGCCGATGTCGTCGCGCTGGTTAAACCTTCGGTGGTTGCCATCAGTACCGAAGTGGTCGGTCAAAGCATCTTCGGGCGTTTTACGCAGGAAGGTGCCGGCTCCGGCTGGATTATCGATGAAGACGGCATCATTGTAACAAATAACCATGTCGTTGTAGACGCTCAGACTATTACGGTAACGCTGGACGACGGCAGGACTTTCCCGGCAGATACCGACTCCATATTTACCGATGAGCTTAATGACCTGGCCATATTCAGCATTGAGGCGCAAGACCTGCCCGCCCTTAAAATAGGCGACTCCTCAACATTGAGGGTAGGCGACTGGGTAATAGCCATCGGGAATGCGCTCGGCCTGGGAATAAGGGCTACCGAGGGGATAGTAAGTCGGCAGGGTGTTCCCATACCGTTAGACCAGGGCCAAACACTCTACGACCTGATTGAAACCACGGCAGTCATAAACCCGGGCAATAGCGGCGGTCCGCTGGTGAACCTTGCCGGAGAGGTAATCGGCATTACCAGCGCCAAGATTGCCCAAATCGGCGTCGAGGGTATGGGTTATGCCATCAGTATTGATACAGCTATACCAATAATCCAGGAGCTTGTGAATAAAGGGTACGTAGTCCGACCCTGGCTGGGGGTGGGACTCTATACGGTTGACCAGGTCGCGATTCGGCAACTGAAGCTGGCTGTAGAAGAGGGAGTCCTGCTTGTGGAAGTAGTCAGAGACAGTCCGGCGGCTCAAGCTGGACTGGAACCAGGGGACGTTATCGTTGAACTCGGCGGCGAAAAGGTTAGCGATGTAGAGCAACTGACACACGTCCTCCACAAGTCTAAAATCGGGGAACCGCTTGATGTAGTATTCTGGCGGGGCGATACCCAAAATACCACTGAAGTTATTCCCGTCGAGAGTCCACCGCCACCCTAGACTACCCGGCTCTTTTTACCCCCAGCAACAGGTTGTGGCCGCCTATCTTATATGTCTCCTGGAAATCGGCGTCCTCAGGAACTCCTTCATCAATATCACGCGAGAGCGTTTCCTGCCTAATATAGTCGGCGAAGGCTGAAATCGACTGGACGAACGAGGCGTCCCCCTCGTAGTAGGTAACGATATGGTCGGCGATATCATATCCGGCGGTACGGCGCATCGTCTGCACGCGGTGGACAATCTCGCGCGCGATACCCTCGGCCTCCAGTTCGATAGTAATGTACGTGGACACGGCTACATTATTGGACGCCTCGCTGACGACCACATAACCGGAGTCTTCCTTACCAGCCACCTTCCCAACAGAATCGGCATACAATTCCTTTATGTTAAGCTCTTCCAGAATGAGAGGCTCGACTCTCTCCAGAGCCTGCTTTTCCCAATCAGAGCTAACACCGACGTAAATTTCTGCCAAAGGCTGGCGCACCTTGATGCCTGCCTTACTGCGCGCCGCCCTACCCATGCTCGAGACCTTCATGGCCAAGCGGTTATCATCGGACAACTGTTTGTCAATCCGGCCCTCGTCGGCTACCGGAAAATCAGCCAGGTGGACACTTTCCGGTGCTTCCGGGAACGCAGACCTGACCAGGTTCTGATACAGCTCTTCGGCCACGAACGGGGTAAACGGTGCCAGCAGCTTCGACAGGGTGACCAGGCATTGATAAAGCGTATTATACGCCGAGAGCTTATCGGCGTCATTCTCGCTCTTCCAGAAGCGCCGCCGACTCCGCCTGACGTACCAGTTGGAAAGCCCGTCGACAAAGCCCTCTATCTTTCTGGCGGCGTCAATGGGATTATAGCCATCCAGCGCCGACACCACATCTTTAGTCAACTGGTTAAGCTCGGAGATAATCCAGCGGTCAAGCTCCGCCTCCAGTGACGCGGCTATCTCCGACTCAGGTTCGTAGTTATCGATGTTGGCATAGAGGACGAAAAAGGAATAGACATTCCACAGCGTTGACAGAAAGCGGCGGGATGCCTCCTGCACCTGCTTCTCATCGAACTGGCGCGGGTTGCCGAGCGAAGTACCAACATACAGATACCAGCGGAGGGCATCGGCGCCATATCTGGGGATAATGTCCTTCGGCAGGACGACATTACCCTTACGCTTGCTCATCTTCTCGCCCCTGGCATCAAGGATATGCCCCAGGCAGATAACGTTGCGGTAACAGGGACGCCCGAAGAGCAGGGTGGATATGGCATGCAGGCTGTAGAACCAGCCCCGTGTCTGGTCAACAGCCTCACAGATATAGTCGGCCGGGAAACGCCCGTCCTCAAGCATGGTCTCGTTTTCAAACGGGTAGTGTAACTGCGCCACCGGCATAGCCCCGGAATCAAACCAGCAGTCGATAACCTCGGGGACACGCTTCATTTTACCGCCGCACGCGGGGCAATCAAATGTCACCTCATCAACATAGGGCCGGTGCAAATCTAATGGCTCTTTAAGTCCCGAAAAGCCCTGCTTACCACTCAGGTCGGCAACGCCACCAACACAGTCCGGCTCTCCGCAGGACTCGCAGCGCCAGACCGGCAGCGGCGTGCCCCAGTAACGCTCGCGGGAGAAAGCCCAGTCGACGTTATTCTGGAGCCAGTCGCCGAAACGGCCGTTCTTAATATGCTCCGGATACCAGTTTATCTCATTATTCCCCGAAATAAGCTCGTCTTTGAGCGCCGTCGTCCGGATATACCAGGTCTGCTTGGCGTAGTAAAGCAGCGGGGCCTCGCAACGCCAGCAGAAGGGATAGGTATGCTTAATCGTCTCACTGCGGAGGAGAAGGCCCCTCTTCTGCAAATCCTCCAGCACCAGCGGGTCGGCGTCTTTAACGAACCTGCCGGAGAACGGGTAATTGCCGATGATATTTCCCGCTAAATCAACCTGATGGACAAAGTCCAGAGCATTTTCCTGTCCTGCCTGATAGTCCACCTCGCCATAGGCAGGGGCGATGTGGACAATGCCGGTGCCTTCTTCCATAGAAACGTAGTCACCCGCAATGACTCTGTACCTTAACTCTGCATCCGCTTCCTGCGGCTGCAACTCACCATTCTCCTGGAAACGCCAGCGTTCCACACCGAAATCATGCGGACTAAACAGCGGTTCGTATCTTACGCCAGCCAGCGCTCTCCCCTCCACCTTAGATACAACCCTGTAGTTATCAATCTCGATGGCACCAAGCAATGCCGATGCTAAAATAAGATAATCCTTCTCACCTTCCACCACCACATACTCTGCCTCAGGAGCAACCGCCAGTGCCGTATTGCCCGGAAGTGTCCACGGAGTGGTCGTCCATGCTAAGAAATAGGCGGGCTTCTCCGGTGCGATACCGGCAATATTACTTTCCACAATCTTGAACTTTATGTAAACCGAGGGGTCTTCGGTATCTTCCTGATAGCCCTGGGCGACCTCGTGAGAGCTCAGCGAGGTGCCGCAGCGGGGGCAGTGGGGGGTAACCTTATAGCCCTGGTAGACCAGCCCTTTATCCCACATCTGCTTTATCGCCCACCAGACGCTCTCAATATAGCTGTTGTCCATGGTGATATAGGGATGTTCCAGGTCAATCCAGTAGCCACATCGTTCCAGTATCTCCTCGAACTCTCGCATGTAGTGATTAACACTCTGCCGGCACATCTCGTTGAACCTGGCAATGCCGTACTCTTCAATCTGAGCCTTACCGGAAAAACCAAGCTGTTTCTCTATTTCCAGCTCTACCGGCAGGCCATGCGTATCCCAGCCGCCAATACGCGGCGTACAGTACCCTTTCATCGCCTTATAGCGCGGTAGCAGGTCTTTGAAAACAGACATGTAAACATGGTGAATGGCGGGGCTGCCGTTTACCGTGGGCGGCCCATCATACAGAATAAAAAGAGGTCCGCCCCGCCGGGAATCTATACTCCGCTGGAAGATACTATTGTCTTTCCACCAGCCCAGTATTTTCTCCTCAAGCTGAGGAAAACTCACCCTACTATCGACAGGATTAAACATTTTTGCTCCCCCGATACCATAATTTGCTGGCTACTTAATTTTTTAAGAGCGAAGAAATCCCATCGAGACGGCGATAGAGATTGCTTCGTCGCTACGCTCCTCGCAATGACATATTCATATAACAAAAAAGCCTCGTCTTAAAGGGACGAGACTCTTTATAAAGTTCCCGCGGTACCACCCAATTTCTCCTTCCTAAGAAGGAGCACTCTTTCAGGGCACAAACCTATACCCCCGTCAAGGATAACGGTTGACGAAACCGCCCAAGCCTACAAGTCCTTCACAGGCGAAGAACGTTCGGTTGGTAGCTCAGGAGTGATTTTCAGGGAGGAGGGCACATCCGCTCTCACCCTACCGGACTTCGCTGGGTACTCTTTATCTCCCTTACTCTTCTCCGTCACTGCCTTTACAGATAAAGGTTAGCACAGTTCAAGAAGGAAATCAATAGTATTATCAACTTTTAGGTATAATAACCACTTTCCGGCTCTCACCGAAGCCGGTGCTCTCGGTGGTAACATCAGGATGGTCAGCCAGGGCAAGGTGAATAACTCGTCTATCAAAAGCTGACATCGGTTCCATGGTAAAAGGAGTATTCCTGGTACTTACCTGCTCGGCCTGTCTCAGGGCTAAAGCTCGCAGTCCTTCACAGCGGCGCTGTTTATAGCCTTCCACGTCCAGAACTATGGGCAACCTTACCTCCATCTTGTGAGCCATGATAATCCGGACAATATGCTGTAGAGAAGCCATAGTCTGGCCCCGGCGTCCGATTAGAATGCCAAGGTCCTCACCTTCAATATTGAGACCCACCGAAGAGGGATTGCCATCGTCATCATTAACCGTGAATTCATCGGAAAGAGTAACGGAGGCTTCTATGTCCATCAGGCCCAGAAGTATCTCCAGTATATTTTTCGCTTCTTCAAATATCTCGCTCTGTGAATCTGAATCATTCATAGTTACCATAACCTCTTCCTGCTAACGGTCTCGTTACAGCCGCATGGACATGATACCATGCCTATTTTTTACGTCGGCGTTGAGCCCTGTCCTGGCCCGGCAGATACCTCATCTTGCCAGGCTTCTGCTGTTTATCCGTTATAACAATATCAGCGCCAACATCATCTACGGATTTATCTTCTTCCGAGGAAATAAGCTTCACATACCTTTTATCTTTGTCAGGCTCCTGACCGGCTCCCCTGCGGATACCTCCCCAACCGCTAATACGGTACTGCATGACTATTCTCACGACACTGGAAGCCACCCAGAAAAGAGCCAGGCCGCTGGGAAACGACAGCGCCAGCAAAGTAAACATCATCGGCATCATCCACAGCATCATCTGGCTCTGCTGCGCCTGCTTGGAGTCGCCGGACGTCGTCATGGACATCTTCTGCTGCAACCACATAGTAGCCCCAACCAGGATGGCCAGAATAAAATTGCGTTCGGCCAGGTCCAGTCCGATGAAACTGCGGCTCAGAGGCAAAGCCTCGTATAATATCGGCCACGAATACAGATATTTTGACAGATTCAGCAGACCTTCGGGCGCTATGGCAAGGGTAAGCATGATTGACTGATAGAGGGCAATCCAGACAGGCATCTGGATTAACATCGTAATGGCGCACCCGGCCGGCTTGACGCCTGACTCCTTGTACAGCCTCATCTGCTCCTGAGCCAGCTTCTGCCTGTCCTTGCCATATTTCTTCTGAATCTCAGCCAGCCTGGGTTGAAGGTCCTGCATCGCCTTTGTGGAGCGAATCTGATTCAATGTCAACTTAAGCATCAGGAGATTGACAATAATGGTCAGGGCAATGATAGCCAGCCCAAAACTACCACCCAGGTAATGCGACATGACAATAAGGACGTTAATTACCGGCTGCTGAATTATCAGTTCCCATACATTCAATGAAATCTACCTCATTCACCGCTCTTTAAAGAGACAGTCCCTATGGCACCGGTAGTGGCATTTATCCGATGCAGAGTCAGGTCCTGGGTATGAACATAAACGGTGCCATCACCAATGCAGAGCGGACCGTATATCTCCTCCTCTATTTCGGCAAGCTTCTTGACCCTGTTTTCAACGGTATCTATGGCATGCACCACGCCATCTCTTGAAGCAACGATAACTTTGCTATCAAATAATACCAGCGAAGAGGATACCGGACTTCCCATGTCAAATTCGGTCAACTTATCGCCTGTATCCGCCTTGAGGGCATATACCTTATCATCAAGACATCCGGCATAAACAGTGCCGTTATAAATCAGCGGTTTGGCCCAGAACCAATTTTCCGCCTTATATTTCCATTTCAGGCTGCCATTATAAGCGTTTATAGCATACATATGCCTATCAAAAGACCCGATGTATACTGTGCCGTCGCTAACTAAAGGCTCGGATACGATGGCGCCTTCCGTCTCAAACTCCCATTTCTTACGGCCATCGGCGGCATCCAGGGCATATAGCTTTTTATCAAAAGAGCCTATATATATCGTACCTTCGCTTACGGCCGGTGTTGCCCAGATTCTGTCCCCGGTCTCGAATTCCCACTTCCAGATAAGGTTATCCGCATCCAGGGCATAAAACATCCCGTCGGAAGCGCCAAAATACAACATGCCCTGGTCTATTACAATGCCGCCAACGATGGGTTCAAGATTGCCCTCAGGAGGATATATGTCATCCATCTGGAGTGAACTGTAATCATAGGAATATACTTTGCCGTTGTAGCCGGCTATATATACCCTGTCTCCCATGACTACCGGCGTCCCGTATATAGCTACCCCTGAAGCACCGCCTCCGCAACCACCACCATACGCCGGCGAACAACCAAATAGTCCGCCCCCCTGGCCTGATGCTTTAAGCGGCTCGGTCCAGTGCCGACTATTATCATCAAGACCAATGGCCACCAGCCTGCCTTCCTTGGACCCCACATACAACGTGCCATCGGATACTACTCCACCTGACCACCCAACAGGCGCCAGACCCCGAACGCAACTAAAGCCAACCAGTCCAATGACAAGAAGCATAACAATCAGGAGCCATATCCTGCCGACTCGCCACTTACCCTTCTTCAGAGGCACTTAGATACCCTCCTCCATAAAAAGCCGATGAAACTCTGTGTACTGCCTTATATTTAACAAAGCTATTATCCCTGATATTATCATTAAAAAGCGAGATTGATTAACAGTCCGGACCGATATATTAATCACGCCCACCCATTATGGTACCGGGTCATAACCACCCGGATTTAAGGGATGGCAACGTGCAATACGCCTGACGCCTAAACTTATCCCTTTAATAATTCCAAACTTGGAGATAGCCTCGCAGGTATACTGTGAGCAGGTTGGCGTGAAACGACAGGATGGCGGCATAACCCGCGATAGCGTTACCTGATAAAGCTTAATCAGTTCCAGGGCTAACCCCTTCATACTCCCCCACTATCAGTCCGGCTTTAAACAATAAATTCTCTACCGCCTTCACCAGACCAGAGTAATCTGCCTTCGCCGCCGAAGCACGAGCGATAATTACAATATCATGTCCCGGTTGCAGTGGTGTTTGCCTTAATATTTCACGCAGCCTGCGTTTTACTTTATTTCTAACGACCGCTTTACCCACGCGTCGGCCAACCGCGAAGCCATATCTTGAGACATCAAGGCCATTAGGCGAGACCCTGATTACTATCTCTCTACCTGCCCAGGAACTACCTCTATCATAAACCGATTCGTATTGTATTTTCCTGTTTAGATATTGCTCTCCCCTCACTACATCCACACTTAGCCATGTTATGTTATTTTTACACAACCGTCAGTTTTTTTCGACCTTTTAATCGCCTTGATTTCAAGACGGCCCGGCCGCCTCGCGTGCTCATTCTAGCCCTAAAGCCATGCTCTCGCTTCCTTGGAATACGCTTGGGTTGGTAGGTTCTTTTTGGCACTTTATCTCCCTATTAACAATGAATCATTTCTCCTTGGGTGATGCAGGAAAGCGAAATAGAGGCCAATACGGCTAAACTAGCTTTTTATACCAATGCCCCCCGTCTTTCGCATATGTGCTGACACATACGGCAATAAAGCCAGGTGCCGCGCCCTCTTTATAGCTACTGCCAGACGGCGCTGGTGCTTGGCACAGGCACCGCTTTTACGACGAGGCGCAATCTTACCCCTGTCAGATATATAAGGCCGTAACACAGTTGGGTCCTTATAGTCTATATTTTCAATCTTATCCCGACAAAAGAAGCAAACCCTGCGCTTGGGTACATATTTTGACCGTCCCGGTCTTCTTGGCCTGGAATCTCTAGTTTGTGCCATCCTGCCCTCTAAACTAATTATATTATATATTCCTGTTGGCGGCTAAAACTGGATGTCTTCCGGTTCCAGTTCTGCTACTCCGCTGTCTTCTATCTTGTCCTCAACCTTTTCTTCCGGAAGCGCTGATGCTCCTCGCCTCTCCAGGAATATAACTCTGCTGGCTATCACTTCAATTCGAGAATGCGGCTGTCCATCCTGACCTTCCCAGTTACGAGTGTGTATCCTGCCCTCTACATATACCAGGCGACCTTTAGCCAGAAACTGATTGCATTGTTCCGCCAACCTGTTCCAGGCTACTACATTAAACCACTCGGTCTCCTGACGTCGCTCCCCCTCAGATGATGTATACAGCCAGTTAGTAGCCACAGAGAAAGACGTTACCGGCTTTCCATTGGGAGTAAAACGCATCTCCGGTTCATTGCCAACATTACCAATAATTGCCAATTTGTTCAAACTGGGCATTGTCTCTTCACCTCCCCAATTCGTCTCAGGAGCCGGACAATCTATAAATCTAACCGTTCAATTTTATCAGCAGGTGTCTCAGAACCTCTTCAGATATTTCCAAATTCGCTTCGAGTTCCTTACAGCGCGCCGGGCTGATTTTGAATCTGGCCAACATGTAGTAACCCTCTAAAAAGTGTTCTATGGGATAGGCCAGTCTCTTCTTGCCCCATCTTTCCATCTCGTTGATAACACCATTATTACTGGTAATAAACTGGTTGATACCTTCTATTTTGTTCTCCAAAGACTCATCGCTTACCTCTGGACTGACAATGAACACCAGCTCGTAATCCTGTAACCTCTTATCTTCTACTACTGTTACCTGTTTTTTTCTGGGCACCATCTTATTCCTTAACGAATTTCACGCTATTATACCATAATCCAATTGCACAAACAATATAAAGTCTATGAGGCAAGTTTCCTTGACACGGTATCCTGCCTTTGATAGACTTGAATTAAATAGAATACAGACTCACCGCAGCATATTAGCTTTTAATGAGCTTATTAATAAGAATGGCCCCGTAGTGTAGCGGTCTAACATGCCACCCTGTCACGGTGGAGATCGCCGGTTCAAATCCGGCCGGGGTCGCCATCTCACTGTTAAAACAGTATTCGCCTCGGTCAAAAGTCCGAGAAAAATCGGACTAAAGTCGGCCACACCAAAGACCGATAAGTCGCCGGAAACGGCGCACTGGTCGGCCTTTACCACCCTTCACCAAAGTCCGATTAATCGGTCAGAAGTGCCCCACACTTTTTACCGTTTCGCATCCGCCGAAGTGCTGCTATGCTCTGTTATGTCTCTACATAGGAGGCATCATGAAGACAGAGCTGGCACTCCGGGAGTTCATTGCCAGCCGCATCGCGGCTAACCTAAGCAAGGCCACTATTTCCTGGTACGAGGACAGGCTCCACCCCTTCGCCGAAGCCTGCCCTACCCTGCCGCGGCGTCCCGAACCTATCGAATGTTTCCTGGCAACCGTTCATGGAAGCCCGGAAACGAGGTGGGACGTTTACCGCGCCCTGAAGACCTTTCTCAAATTCATCGGCAGCCGCCACCGGCTTCCCAACCCGATGGATGCCATAAAGCCACCGCGTCGCCCCAAGACGCTCATGCCCACCCTTGAGTCCGGCGAGATGATGAGGCTTCTCCATTCCGCTGAATCCCCGCGGGACCGGGCAATACTAACCCTGATAATGGACAACGGGGTGCGGGCTGGCGAGGTGTGCTCTCTCCTCAAGCACAACATCAAGCAGGAAACGGTGGTCGTTCACGGCAAGACGGGCTGGCGCGAAGTTCCCATTTCCGATGAAACAAGACGTCTACTACTCCAGATAGCGGCTACGAGAATGGACGACCACGTGTTTCACGGTCACAAAGGTCCGATCACCAGACACCTCATCTACGCAATAGTCCGCCGCCATATGGAGAAAGCAGGTATCAAGGGGCCGAAGATGGGACCCCACCGCATCCGACACGCCTTCGGCAAAAACTACCTGGTGGAGGGCGGCGACCTGCGCTCCCTCCAGGAGATAATGGGACACGCCGACATCAAGACGACTGAGAAATACGCCTCTCTCAACCTCACCGACATAATTAAGAAACACCGGAAGTTCAGCCCGCTACGGGCGGCTCACGCTGCGGCCCAGGAGAGCCTGTTTGATACCAGCGCAGCACTGAAAGAAGCCGAGGCCATATTGTTAAAGGCGAAAGGGGTAAACGACGAAGGAGAGGGACATGAAGAAACCAACTAGGTCTGGGCAGTGAAGCAAGCATATATTTGCGAATACAGGAGGTGGCGTAATGGCGACTGAGGTTCAGATTAAAGGCCTAGGCGAATTTGCACACCGGGGATTCACATTACGACATCCCGATGACCACTTGCTGCTGTTGATGCATGAGGGTGAGCAGGTGGCCGTCTTTAGTTAGACGGGAGCGACGTAGGAAAGCCTGCAAAGATGCAAGGCACTTGGAAGAAAAGCATTATCAGCGAGCCTAAAGAATTCAGCATGCCGACCATTAAGAGGCTGAGAGAACTCTATCAGAAAGTGGCTGACGACAGTTGCCCCCTAGTGAGATGGAGAATGCCAGTCTCGGGAAGTATAGATGAAGGCCTACGTTGAACTAAATGAGGTAGCCCTGATGGAGGAGGCAACAACTAACCTGAGAGACAGGCTGCTCATCAGTCTCTTTTTCCGCCATAAGTATAAGTAGTATAAACAGTGACTTATATAACACCGATTACACCGTTTAACCGTGTACACCAAGGGGAAAACTGAAATGAGAAACCTTAGTGGCTATGAAAAAGAGACGATCATTACCTGGAATGAGGCTGAGGCTACGGCTCACATTTTCACGTATTCCCGTACCTGGCAGCGACACTTGGAAGGTAAACTTGGACTTCATCCGGAGACGGATAATGGCTGTGGTGGCAAGGAATATCAGCTTGATAAGAGGCTGATACGCCTGCCACAACCGAAGAGGCGGTTATCCGAGGCAACCAAGCAGCGGTTAGCTGACAACCTGGCAGCCACCAGAAAAGGCAATCTTAGTGTCAAAAACCGCAGTGCGATGGCGAAATAGGCAGAGAAAAGCAGTGGTGAATAGTCCAGCACCTTTGGATTATTGCACAGGTGAAATTCGCCACTGGAATAAGGATTCTGGCAGTAGAGTAGCGGTTATGGGTAAGGCTAAACAGAAGGGATAAAAATAGCAGAGATAAGACGACGATGCGGTGACTAGGGTCTCCCCATTTAAAGTAAGGAGGGCAATAATGGCACCAGCACAGATTCCACTCCAGCCAGAACGAGGAAGGTTCTTAAGGCCTTTCCACACAGGCATATTCATTCGGGATTACCTCCTGGGTAAAGGGCCTTTTGGCTCACCGGTTATTGCCCCTGAGCGAGGAGCAGCTACAGAGGACATCAGGTATGCCTACAAGAATGCTCTTTTCAGAGAATATG
>Ga0315549_1000021_pt1 | contig 152900 bp, 114 predicted proteins | sample SalMarSW160200MG_FD_203101 | JGI IMG/M metagenome (GOLD analysis project Ga0315549, IMG submission 203101) | Salt marsh sediment microbial communities from the Plum Island Ecosystem LTER, Massachusetts, United States - Salt Marsh Sediment SW1601-200 ... | reverse complement strand
AGGCGGTTGGTGTAGCCCTTGGACCGATCGTTCGGCTCTGCGAAGCAAAAATCCCCTGAGCATCGCAAAACCGCACAGAAAACGAAACGTAGTGCCAAGAGCAGAATCGAAAAACACAACTGCCTTTTGCGCAAGAACTTACAAAATCGCGGTGTAGAAGAGTAGCTTGACTGGCAGACTTGCTCTTCGCCCGTGTTTCCCCAGGTAATGCAGTTGAGAATAAGGCGTCTGCAATAAGCCACTCCGCCGCCATTTTCAGCCGAGTTGGACTGCCGGGGCAAATCAACCCCCGCCAGCGCCAACCTTACCTTTGGTCAATAGGCACGTATTCCGTCTCCAGCGCTCCCACATATTCCGCTCGCGGACGGAAAATCCTGTTCACAGGCATGTACTCGAGCACACGGGCGCACCATCCGGCAACCCTGCTGACCGCAAAAATCGGCGTGAACATCGCTGGCTCTATGCCGAACGCGTAGTAGATTGTGCCCGAATAGAAATCCACGTTCGGGAATATGCCCTTTTCTCCGTAAGCTGCAATGACCTCATCCTCGACCCTTTTGGCGATGCGATAAAGGCGCCCCATCCCCTTCTTTTCGCTTACATCCTGCGAGTACTTGCCGAGGATTTTGGCCCTGGGATCGTAAGCCTTATAGACGCGGTGCCCGAAGCCCATAATCTTCTTCTTCTGGGCGATGCACTCTTTGACGTACCTCGCGGCGTCCTCCTCGTCGTTCAACTTCAGCAGGTCTGCCAGAGCCCGTTCATTGGCTCCACCATGGAGCGGCCCCTTCAAGCTGCAGATCCCTCCTACAATCGCAGAGTACATGTCGGAAAGGGAGGAGTGGATGACCATCGTGGTGAATGTCGAGGCGTTCATGCCGTGGTCGGCGTGCAGAATGAGTGCCACGTCCATTACCTTGGCCATCAACTCATCCGGCTTTTCCCCGGTGGTCATCAGAAGATAATTGGCGGTGTGATCGAGGCTGGGGTCAGGGTCAACAGGTTCCAGACCTTTCCGAGTTCTGGCCACGGCAGCGGCTATCGTCGCGGTCTGAGAAATCAGCTTGATCGAAATCTCCGTCTCGCTCTCGATGGCGCATTTGTCAGCGTTCGGATCAAGGCATCCCAGGACCGAAACTCCTGTCCTCAACGCCGCCATGGGATGGGTCTCTCTGGGGAGAGATTTCAGCGTGTCAAACACTGACCCCGGAACGGCACGATACCCCATCAGCTTCTGCTTGAATTTGTCCAGCTCTTCTTGTTTGGGGAGCTTCCCGAAGAGCAAGAGGTAAGCTGTCTCCTCATAGCTGGAATGCTCGGCCAGGTCGAAAATGTTGTATCCGCGATAGACCAACCACCCCTTCTGGCCGTCCACGTAGCCGATCGCCGATTCTCCCGTGATCGCCCCTTCAAGCCCTTTTCCGAGCTGCACCGTGACGGGCCACTCCACTTTGCCCACAAATTTTGGTTGCGCCATATCCAAACCCTCCTTTCTCAAACCGTCGTCGCGGTTTGCCATACTCTTCCGCTTCCCTACACTTATCGTGAAAAACCGCTGCGGCGCTCAGCCGTCAGGCTCGTTACTACCATAATCCATGTTTGCTAAGTCCCCTGAAACTCTCATACATGGAGGACTAATTAGCACTATTCTGGATTAGAGAGAGTAGTCTATCTATATCCACGTATTTCTGTATCAAGCGCTCTGTCGCGGTGATCTTCTTTGTGTCGTTCGGCCTTATCTTAGTTATGAGACTATTGATCTTGGAGGCGGCCGTATAAGTATCGTCTTTGATGGCTATCAACGGGATCGGAACCCGCTCCATGAGTTTCAGTACGCTCTTATGAGGAATGAACCCACATGTCGCCACAATCCCTGACACACACTGCGTCTTCGTGATAGCGGCAAGGCAACCCCCAATTGCCGCCAGCATGTTGTCTTCTCTATTACCAGGCGTAATGAGCAGCGTGCCGGGCCCAAAATAGTTCAGCGCCTCGTGAGGAGGCATGGCGCCCACTACAATTTTGGTTACGGAATTATCCAGGTGCCCTTTTCCATACAGCAGCGTTCCTCCGATATCTTCAAGAAGATCGGAGACTGTTGGACTGGAAAGAACCTGATCGAACGGAACCACACCCAAGACTTCGATGTTTTTCTTCTCCAATCCTCTTCTGACAAAAGTATCGATCTTGTTGTATTTCTTACGAAGGACTTTATTGATAATCACTCCCAGTATCTTCACAGCCCGGGTATCGAAGGTTGGCTTGTTCAGCATTATCTCGTCGATTGGCCGTCCAATTCCACCACAGGTCACCAAAATCACTTGCGCACCGAGAAGATGGGCCACGTCCGCGTTTGACATATCGAAGGTAGAGCCGACTCCTGCGTGTCCTGTGCCCTCGACAACAACTATCTCTTTGTCCTTAGCTATTCTGTCATAGGCTTCGAGGACTTTTCTTCGGAGCGCCTGCGCGTTCCCATGGAGAATGTAGTTCTCTGTGAATCCCCTCGGCACGGCGATGGGACTCATGTCTCTTAAATTCTCCTCAAGCCCATAGATCGACTTCATCAAGATCGCATCTTTATCTACTTGCTCGCCGTCCACGATACGAAACTGCTGGCCGACTGGCTTGATATAACCCACCTTATTATATCTTTTTAGAAAAGCCCTCAAAAGCCCTATCGAGACTACGGTCTTTCCGTCATTCTGTCTCGTAGCTGCAACGTAAACCCTCTTCGTCATGTTTCAATCTATCTCTTGGATTGCGGTTCTAAGTTCCGCGGCAATCTCGTCAAGCTTCTCTTCCAATTCCGGGCTTAAGTCCTCGCAGAAGGCATCAAGTCTTTTCGCCTCAACTGCCAGAACTTCCACGGCAGGCATCTCTTGCCCCCCCAACATCCCTCCCATCTCCACAACCTGCCCCAGATTGATCGTGTGAGAGAAAGGTAGATAGGGGGCGACCTTCGAGTCCTGCCAATCAAAACGGTAAACTTCACCTGGCACACCTTCGGGAGTTCGTATAGCATCTATGAGGATTGCCCTGCGATAGCCCAGGATGGTCTCCATCAATTCCAAGCCCGCCGTGGCCGATTCCTTCACCTCAAACCTTGGGGGCAGCACTTCTCTCAATTTGCGCACCAGGCGGATTGCGACACCATCGTCTCCGCGAATCGGATTCCCAATCCCCACGACAACTGTGCGGCCCTTTTGTTTCACAAGAATCACTCGAAATTGACCATTGAGTCTATCGGCTCTCCCTTACTGTCATACAGCGTAATTTCTAACGCTGGACCCCCTGCTATAGCATGTGTTGCACAGGCAAGACAAGGGTCATAAGCCCTGAAAGCCATCTCCACCATGTTGAGTAACGCGTCGTCCGCCTTACCTTTCTTGATCAGGCTTCTCGCTGCTTTCTCGATAGACATAGATATCGCAGCCGCGTTGTTTACTGTGGCAACGATGAGATTTACGTGGGTGAGGATTCCTTTCTCATCTGTCTTGTAGTGATGGTAGAGTGTGCCTCTCGGCGCCTCCACAACTCCGATCCCTTCCTCGGGCACGGCCGAAGGAATGTTTAGAACGTGGGGATCGAGTATTTCCTCGTCCTGGGCAAGCTCAAGGAGCCGTTCCGAGGCGTAGAGAAGCTCTATAAGCCTTGCCCAATGATTGGCAAGTGTATTATGAGATGGCTTGCCACCCAATGTGCTATACATCTTCTCACACTCTTCCTGGGCAAGCGGAGTGGCCATTCCATCCGACGCGTTGAGTCTGGCCAACGGGGCAACCCGATACACCCCGCTATCTTTGCCATCAACAAAACCCTTCCACCCTACGTGTTTGAGATACGGAAACTTCACATAGCTCCACGGCTCTATATGTTCCTCGATGTTGTCCAGGTACTCTCTCGGACTGAATTTCGCGAACTCTTTCCCATCCGGGTCAACTACCCTGATTTCACCGTCGTAGAAGTTGACCTTGTTGTTTTCATCCACAAGCCCCATGTAGTAGGTCCTGTGGCGGTAGATATCGCCGGTGATAAGATCGAGATATTCCTTGTTCTGAACGACAATATCCTCAAAGGTCTTCAGCGCAAATCGCGCGAATTCTACGGCTTCCTTTCCCGTTTGAATGTACTCCTCCCTGTCCTCCTTGCTGACACCCTTGGAAACCCCACCCGGCAGGTTACAGACTGGATGAATGACTCTCCCCCCCTGTTTCGCAATCAAATCACGCAGCCGTTTGCGGATGTGTATGACCTGCTTGCCGGCGTCGAGCCCAACTTTTTCAATCACACCCAATATGTTTCTCTCGCTCGCCGGTGCCCGAGGGCCCACAATGAAGTCGGGCCCCCCCAGAAAGAAGAAATGGAGCGCGTGATCCTCCGCAATGAACGCCGAATTGACAAGCTCCCGAATCTTCTTTGCTGCCGGTGGAGGGTTGACCTCGAACAGATCGTCCAGGGCTTTTCCGGAAGCCATGTGGTGCGCTGTGGGGCACACGCCGCATATCTTGGGAGTGATCCGGGGCATTTCCTCGGCGAGCCGTCCCTCGCAGAACTTCTCGAATCCACGAAGTTCCGGAACCTGGAAATAAGCGTGACTGACGTTGCCGCGACTATCCAGAAAGATCTCGATTTTGCCGTGTCCTTCGAGTCGTGTTATGGGGTCTATTGTCAATCTTTTAGACATGCTAACGTCGTCCTTTTCCGCCAATTACTCTTTTATCTGCTCCATTTGCCTTCTTCGGAGAACGGAGGCGGCAAGGCTGTACATGTAGAAAACGCCAACCGGATCGTCCACCTGATTCACGATCGCCTTTACTTCTTCATCGGAGATCTTGTCCTCATTCTCAATTCCAAAGCAGGCGGCAATCACGCTCAGCATCTTAGCGCCTTGGTCGGCCACTTCCCTCGTAGGTCCGAAGCAACCCCGGCAGGGCATGTTTGCATTTATGCACCTTTCTCCACATCCCGACCTCGTTACCGGGCCCAGACATATAATGCCCTGTTCCAAAAAACACTTCTCGGGGTCGGGAGCAACCTGGTGGACTCTCCGTATCTCTTTGATGGCGAGCTTTTCCGGCTTGCTCTTCGCTCTGGGACATGTATCACAAAGGCTTTTCTCAGGCGCCAGCACACTCCCCTTCGCAGGAAGTTTCCCTTCTAAGATGGCGGTGAAGGCATTCATGATGAGATCAGGTGGAGGGGCACAGCCCGGAATGTAGTAGTCAACGTCTATCACCTGATCCAGAGTGCGCACTGTATCATAAAACTCCGGTAGAGTGAGTTCGTTCCCATTGATGTCCGTTGTCGTTTTCGGATAGACGTTATCCGGATTGTTGACTGTGGGTACGGTTTTATACACGCGCTCAAAGATCGATTCTTTGTTCCAGAGATTGGCAAGGCCGGGAATTCCACCGATGTGGGCGCACGAGCCAAACGCGAACACGAGCTGCGATTTTTGCCTGAGAAGATTGACCATCTCCTCCTGTTCTTCCGTCCGCACAGCCCCGTTAATGAAGCTGACATCAATCTCTCCGTCCTCGAATGCTTCGACGTCCTTCCGCTTGAAATCCAGGGCGACCGGCCATAAGACAATGTCCACAGCGGCGGTCACTTTGAGTAAATCTTCTCCAAGATCAATTATTGCCTCTTCACAACCGCCACAAGAGGCGCACCAATAGAACGCAAATTTCGGCTTGCCCATCGCTCCAACCTACTTTTTTAAGTTACCTTAGCGTTCCCTCGTAATGAGCTGTAAGTTGTCTCTCTTTTACTGACTCCGGCGTATAAAGCGGAAGGAGTATAGGTGAAATCCTGCTGGTCTCAATACCTGCGTCCTTCATTTCCGATTCATAGTTCCGAACATGCCCGAGCGATAACTTACCGGGTTTATGTTCCTTCGCATACAGCGCGGCATAAGTACCCGCCCTCCTGCCAAAAACGTTGTAATCCAGTATGGAATTCCCCATCAGTCTGTTTCTTCCATGAACCCCGCCCGAAGCTTCGCCCGCCACAAATAGGCCGGGAATATTTGTTTCGCACCTTGCGTTGATTTCGATGCCGCCATTCTGATAATGAAGCGTGGGGAATACAAATAGTGGCTCTTTGGTCATATCAATATCAAACCTTTTAAACTGCCTCACCATCGCCGGGTAGCTCTTGACTATGAATCCCTCTCCCTGGATTTGATCCACGACCGGAGTATCCAACCACACCCCGCACCTTCCATAATGGGTGATGATACCCATCTCTCTTTCCGCACATTCCCTCATGATTACTGATGTCTCTACGTCCCTTGGTTCCATGGGGTAGACGAAAATCTCCGCCTCCTTATTGAGCAGTTGCCCGCCGGCGCCTCTCACCTTTTCCGTGACAAGGAATCCCGCTATCTGCTCAGGATGCGCCGCACCTGTCGGATGATACTGGACGGAGTCCATGTAAAGCAGCCTTGCGCCGGCCCTATAGGCTATAACGGGCCCATCGCACGTCGCTCCGTAGTGATTCGTGGTATCGAATCCGTTAATGTGAAGTCTTCCGAAACCCCCTGTGGCAATGATAACGGCCCCGGCTTCAATGGTGAAGTATTCCTCTGTCTCCAGGTCATACGCCACCGCCCCAGCAGCGCTACCGTTGCTGCCAAGGATGAGTTCTATGACGGGGCAGAACTCCACTGTCTTAATGTCATCGGGGTGATTCCTCACCTCGTCCATGAGAGTCCTCATAATAGCCATGCCTGTATAGTCTCGGGAGGATAACATTCTTTTTCGAGAGTACCCCCCGAAGGACAACGTCTCAAGCTCGCCGCGGTCGTCTTTATCAAAGATCACGCCCATTTCCTGAAGCCAATCTATTACGAGCGGGCCATCGTTGACTAATGCCTCGAGGAGCTCGGGTTTATTATCGAAGTGGCCCCCGCCGACAGTGTCAAGGTAGTGCCTGGCAGGTGAATCCTGCGGGTTAACTGCTGCTTGGACACCTCCCTGGGACATTATGGAGTTGGCATCACCAAGCCTGAGCTTAGTAGCGATTATGGATTTCAGACCTTCCTTTTGGGCCATTATGGCAGCTGCACAGCCTGCCCCGCCTCCCCCAATAATCAACACGTCCGCTGCAAAATCGGGTTGTTTCAGATCAAAATCATCCACATCTATCCTTGAGTGAGACTCAAGAATATCTGCAATCTGGCTGGTTAAGAGTTCTCCCTTATTGGGACCCACCCGAACAGCCCTTTTGCTTCCTTCTCTGTAATCAGGATGAAACTCGTTCAGAATCTGCTCCCTCTCTTCAGCAGACATCATGGGGAAAATCGGCCTGCCGGATTTTGCGAGTTTCAGCCTCGCGGGCCGCGTTCTCTCCACTTTCCGCAAGGAGTCCTGCATATATTTCGGATACATAGCCTCGTCTCTCCTTTAATCGGCTTCAATTTTTCTATATTGAGGTTCAATATCACGGCTATCATACATTTTCATCAAACTGGGCCGATCCATCCTCTTCAGTTCCTGAAGCTCTTCTTTGTATTTGCCCTGTTCAACCTCTCTTACGCGATTTTTTAAGTTTTGTCCCCGTGGATTCAAATACTTTCCATAGAGTCTTCTTGCCAACAGTCCGATGTTGTGTTGCACCATTTCCGCGGGGCACCTGATCGCGCACAAACCGCAGGCAACGCAGTCGAACGAAAGGTCAGCGCATTCAGAAACGTTATTTTTAATGATGGCTTGGATGTAATCCATCACCTGAAGGTCCTGGGGACAGGCCTTGGTGCAACTGTTACAAGCCACGCACCTAAATACTTCCGGGAATTTCTTTTCAAAGGCCGTGTAGTCCGGCTCTAACTCATCTATGTTGTACGTAGGCTTATCGGTCGGGACAAAGGGAATTTCCGCTATGTACATTTGGTCCTGAACCAGAGTCGAGCAAGCGGGTGCCATGTGAAATTTGTAATCCCCAGGCAGACGATAAATGGTCGCGCATGAACCGCAGAAACCCTCCCGGCAACCAACTCCCCTGATCAATTGATATCCTGCGTACTCAATTGCTCCCATGATCGTCTGGTCAGCCGGCACCGCGTACGCCTTTCCCATAATGTATACAGTTACTTTCTCAATATCTTGTGTATCCATGTTTGGTCCTCACCATCTCACGGGCAATCGCAATACCCAACACGAAGGTCAAAAGTTTGGAAGTATGACCTCAACTTTTCTCGCCATTTCTCCTTAAGGATCCAGCGCTAACGCTGTAGCGCCAGGGGACCAAGAGCTCTCACCGAATCAATGAAGTCGTTCATCGTGTTTCTAAACTTGGCCCCTTCTGCGGCTGAAATCCACTCCAGTCTCAGCCTGGCCGGCGAAATTCCCATTCCGCTCAGCAGCTCATGTAACAGGATGACCCTTCTTCTTGTCTGATAATTTCCGACCTGGTAATGGCACTCCCCGGGGTGACATCCTCCCACGAAAACGCCGTCCGCGCCGTGTCGGAACGCCTGGAGAACGTGAACGGGGTCCACCCGCGACGAACACATCACCCGGATGGTCACGGCGTTCGGTTGATATTTCAGCCGCGTGACCCCCGCAAGGTCTGCAGCAGCCGAGCTGCACCACTTGCAGAGAAAACTCACGATCTTCGGCTCAAAATCGTGCTTGACGTTCATGTTCGTCCTCGGACAAGATCGCCTTCAGCATGGCGGTTATCTGCGAATCCGCAAAGTTGAGTTGCTGAGTGGCGCCGCTTGGACAAGCCACAACGCAGGAACCACATGCCTCACATCTCGCTGCATTGACTTCTACAACGTTCTTCGCTGCGTTAAACTCCCTGGCGTCATACGCGCAGACGGAAATGCACGTCTTGCATCCGCTACACAGGTCTTCATCAACTTTAGCAATGATTGGGTCTCTCTCCAGAATATCACTCGCAATGAGACCCATAACCTTACTTGCTGCGGCTGAAGAATGCGATACAGTATCTGGTATATCCCGGGGGCTCTGAACACAGCCTGCCATGAATATCCCCGCCGAAAGGCTTTCCACAGGCCTTAGCTTGGGATGGGCTTCCTGGGCGAATCCATATTCATCTACATTCAACTTCAGCTTTGTTGCCAGTTCTCTAATCCCTGGAGAAGGAACCATAGTTGTAGCAAGAACCACAAGGTCTGTTTTAATGTCTACTTTCTTCCCCGTCAACGTATCTGCTCCCCAAACTACAACCTTGCCATCTTCCTGGAAAATCTTTGACACCTTTCCCCTTAAGTAGGTAACACCCTGATCTTCCCTAACTCTTTGAACGAACTCCTCATAATCTTTGCCATTGGAACGTATATCAATGTAAAAGACGTAAACCTGACCGTCAGGGACAGCGCTTCTATATAACATCGCATGCTTGGATGTATACATGCAACAGACCCTCGAACAGTATGCATTATGCATCTCAGGATCGCGAGATCCAGCACACTGAACGAACACAACATCTTTAGGAACCCTCCCATCTGACGGTCTTCTTACTCCACAACCCGTTGTTGCGTTCAGATAGACCAGTCTCTCAAACTGCATGCCGTTAATAACATCGGGTATTCGCCCCGCTCCGTATTCCTGCAAATTCAAGATGGGATACAGTTCGTACCCCGTGGCTACTATGATTGCGCCGAACTCATCTTCAACAAATTGCGGCTGCATGTCATAATCGATGGCTTTGGGTTCACAAACCTTGACACACTCACCGCAGGCAATAGGCAGAAGCCCCAAACAAGCATCTATATCTAATGTATAGGTGGCAGGTATTGCCTGAGGAAATGGTATGTAAATAGCTTTCCTTTTTATAATACCTTCATCATGCGCACTATCTACCTCTACAGGACATACCTCGGCACACTTATTACACATGTTGCATTTCTCGGGGTCAACGTACGTTGGTTTCTTCTTTATTTTTACCCGGAAATTGCCAACGTAACCGGAAACGTCTTCGACCTCGCTGTAGGTCAATAATTCTATGTTCTTATGGTTCGCTACCTCGACCATCCGAGGAGTCATGATACATTGAGAACAATCCAGAGTGGGAAACGTTTTGGAGAGCTGGGCCATGTGCCCTCCAATAGATGCCCGCCTCTCTACCAGGGTAACTTTGTATCCTGCATTACCTATATCGAGAGCTGCTTGAATGCCAGCAATGCCCGCGCCAATAATGAGGACCTTTTTAGTGACGGGCACCTGGATGGGCCAAAGGTCCTCATTCAACCTTATCTTCTCTACTACGCTTTTGATAATGAGAATGGCCTTTTCCGTGGCTTTCTGGGGGTCGTCATGTACCCATGAATCATGTTCTCTAATGTTTGCTATTTCCACCTGGTATGGATTGATGCCGATTTCTTTTGCCAACCCACGAAAAGTTGATTCGTGGAGGTTGTGGGAACATGCGGCGACAATGTAAGCATCCAGGCCATGTTCGGATGCCTTTTCTTTTATCAAATCCTGTCCCGGGGCCGAGCACATATAGTCGTACGTGGTTGAAAACGCAACTTCCGGAACCTTTCCTACAGCCTCCGCTACGGCCTCCACGTCAACAACGTTGGAGATATTACCGCCACAATGGCAGATGAATACGCCGATTTTTTTCAACCACAACCCCCGTGTTTGCCATTTTCTTCTTTGGGGAGAGAGAAGATCGCAAAGTCCGGACAGATGTCTTCGCAGACCTTACAGTTTACACATCCCTCTTCGTCAACGACGACCGGGTAGTGATAGCCTTTCTCATTGAACTCTTCAGAAGGCTCGAGTATCTGTTTAGGGCAGTACTCGATGCAGAATCCACATCCCTTACACTGCTCCTTGATTATATAGACGGTTCCCTTAAATACCCTGGGCTTGTATTCCTTAAGTTTACTCTCCGCTGATTTCACTGGCATATTCGTAGCCTCTTTCGAAAGCTTTTAGATTAATCTCAACGAAAGCCTTTTTCACAGAAGTTTTAATACTCTGCACCATAGCCTGTTTGGAGATAATATTGGTTATACCGGAAAAGAATCCAAGCATGATGACATTGGCAACAATCTTTTTACCCATAGATTCAGCGAAGCGTGTCGCGGGGATTCCGAATACCTTCTTGTTGTCCACATGCGCTTCTTTCACAAGGTCGCCATCAACAAAGGTCAAAGAATCGGGGGCTACCTTGGCAGCGTATTTTTCATAACCTTCCTTCGATAAGACGATAAGAAAATCAGCCATTCTCACCAGCGGATAGCCGATTCTTCCGTTTTCTATGACCACGGTTGCGCTACAAGCCCCACCTCTTGCTTCAGGGCCATAACTCTGGGTAAATGCCGCATCTTTATGGTCGTATAGAGATGCGGCCTTCCCAATTACATAGCCACTCAATATAATGCCCTGGCCACCAAAACCAGAAATCTTTATATTGTATCTATTCTTTGTTCTGCTCAATTTGCGCCCCCTGATAATCGAGGAATGTCGGTTTGTCAATATCCACAAACTTCCCGACCACTATCTCCTTGTTCATTGAAAGGGGAACATCCTTGGTATTAGCCCAATTCTCTATGCGGCTGTTTTCGCGGTAGTATTTAATCATAGCCAGGCCGTCCCCCAGGCGATTGTACCGGGAGTACACGGTGGGACAAGGCGAGACAATCTCGATGAATGAAAATCCTCGCTTACTTATCGCCTCCGCCATTGCATGGGTCAGCCTTCTTATATGAAGGGGTGTCCACCTTGCAACATATACTGCACCGCACGATTCTGCTAAGTAGGGAAGATTGAAGGGTGGTTCAAAACACCCGTATGGTGAGGTGGAAGTCCTCGCTCCCAAAGGCGTGGTAGGCGCCGCCTGCCCTCCTGTCATACCGTATATAAAGTTGTTTATGCAAAATACTTTTATGTCAACGTTCCGCCTTGCTGCATGAATAAAATGGTTACCTCCGATGGCAAACAAATCGCCATCGCCAGAGAAGACGATGACTGTAAGGTCAGGGTTTGCCAATTTGACCCCTGTGGCAAAAGGAATGGCCCTGCCATGTGTGGTATGGAAAGAATCGAACTTCACATATCCCGCCACTCTGCCGGTACAGCCTATTCCTGAAACCACAACTACCTTATCAGGGTCGATGCCTGTCTCATCCAACGCCTTCAGAAAGCAGGCTACAGCGGTTCCGATACCGCATCCGGAGCACCATATATGCGGCATCCTGTCCATCCTCAGACAACGCTCAAGAGGATGTTCTGGCATCTGATTCACTGAATCGCCTCTTTGATAACCGTATAGATATCGTCAGGGTCATGAACATCCCCGCCCGCATGAGAAACGGGGATTACTTTTGAGACCCTACCAACCGCTCTTTCGACCTCTCTTACTATCTGTCCCAAGTTTATTTCAGGTACGACCCATGCCTTTACTTTCTCTGCAATCTGGGCAATCCTTTTGTCGGGAAAGGGCCAAACTGTCAATAATCTGAACTGCCCTACCTTTATCCCTTCGCCTTTTGCTCGCTCGACAGCAGGCGGTACCACGCGGGAGGTAACTCCGTAAGAAACAACGACGACTTCAGCACCCTCCAGGTCTTTTTCCTCGACCATGATAATGTCATCGGCATTGTGGCGAATTTTATTTACGAGACGTCGAATTAGTTTATCCTGCGCCTCGATGGTCATATCGGGATACCCTCTTTCGTCATGGGTAAGACCTGTTGTATGGAGTCTGTACCCTTCGCCGAAATTGGCCATTTGCGGGACGAGATCGTCTTCGGCTTCATAAGGCAGATATTGACCGGGAGGTTTCTGTGTTTTCCGGCGGTCAAACACTTCAATCTCTTCAGCTTCAGGGACGACAACTTTTTCCGTCATATGACCGACAAGACCATCAGCAAGAATGAACACAGGCAATCTATATTTCTCGGACAAATTGAAGGCTTTTATAGTAAGGTCGAAGCATTCCTGGGGCGAATCCGGCGCTAAGGCAATAACCTCATAATCTCCATGTGTACCCCATCTCGCCTGCATCATATCCGCCTGACCAAAAAATGTGGGCAAGCCCGTGGACGGCGAACCTCTCTGCACGTTCACGATCACGCACGGCGTCTCCGTCATGATTCCCAGGCCAAAATTCTCAAGCATTAGCGAGACACCGGGCCCACTGGTCGCCGTCATGGATTTGACTCCACTCCAGGAGCCCCCCAAAATGGCAGCCATGGATGCAAGCTCATCTTCCATCTGGATATATACTCCCCCTATAGGCGGGAGTCTTAATGACATTCTTTCTGCAATCTCCGATGCTGGAGTAATAGGGTATCCAGCAAAAAATCTACTACCTGCGGCTATAGCTCCCTCGGCAATGGCGATATCACCCTGCCAGAAATGTTCACCAGTTAAAATAGATGTGTTATCTTTATAGTGCGGCTCACTTACAATTGATTTTCTTATACCTCTACTACGGACTTCCACAAGTCACCCTCCGCACCGACTAATTATAGTTTATCTTTTTCAACTTTTCTCTATTTCAGAAGATAGCTTTTGCCCTCAAAGTGAACATGGGGTTAGCCGCTAAACCAATTCATCTAAAACACCTACACGGTTCTCTATATTCACTTGCTACCGGCCTCTTTAGCGGCTGAAACATGTTTATTTTCTAATATGGTGAGGGGATCAACCCAATTCAAATCAAACCTCAAGGCTGCTTCATCAAGCCCCATCGCCAACGCCAAAAGCTGGGTAAAGTACAAAACTGGAATCTCTTCGAACTCAGGATATTTCTTTTTTATTTCCTTTTGCCTGTCATCAAGATTGAATTGACAAAGCGGGCAGGAGGTTAAAATGATGTCAGCACCCGCCCTCCTGGCCGATTCCAATATTTCATGAGAGCGTTCCGCGACGAGGTCTCTTTCACAAACAGTAAGATATGCCCCGCAACATTCGGTCTGATGCGGGAACTCAACTGGGACTGCCCCCAGCGCCTCGATGAACTCTGACATAATGGTGGGACTCTCCATATTGGGGTCGATACTCACCTCCTGCGGACGTAAAAGGAGACATCCATAATACGGGGCAACTTTTAGATCACCCAGGTCAACCGTTATTCGTTCCCTTACGGTTTGGAACCCAACCTCTTCTTTAAGGAGAGTCAAGAGGTGATATACTGAGGCCTTTCCATCATAAGTAATCTCCTCCTTATACATCATGTTATTTAACTTTTCTAATTCATCAGGATTCTCCTTTACCCTTAAGTTGCTCAGCTTTAATGTATGATAGCACATAGCACAAAGAGTAACGAGAGAATCGCTACCTTGTTCCCTGGTGCGAAGAAGAATCCTGATAGGGGCGAGGTGGCGCATTAAATCGTCAGATGCTAAAGAGAAAACTGTCCCGCAGCAGTTCCATCTGGGGAGTTCTTCCAACTCGATGCCTAATTCTGCCATGGAAGCGATGGCGGAATCCTCAAAGTTCTTCGCGTGTGATTTAAGTGTACAACCAGGATAATATGATATCTTCATCGTTTACTCGCTAACCTGCCGTATGCTTCCTAAAACAGCTTACTACCGCAATAGGGGGAAGCTTTTCGTCTAACGTAGCACCCAAAGACCTAACCTCAAAATGGTCCACATTATCCCTATCCCTTGACTGAACCAGCCTCGCTGCTTCCATTATGGAGGCGATATCAATTCCCTTAGGACACCGGACCGTACAAACAAAGCACGTCAGGCAGACCCAGGGCGTATTCGACTTCCTTACTTCATCTTCCATTCCCAGTTGAATCAGTTTGATAAACTGACTTGGTACGTTGTCCATCCGGTCCGCGGACGGGCAACCTGCGGAACATTTCCCGCATTGATAACAAGCGCCAAGGTTCTGGCCGCTTATTTCAGCCACTTTCTTAACGAATGGACTGCGGACCGTTTTAACGGAGACTTCCATTTTCTTAAACTAATCCTTAGCGTTTTCAAGAAGCACTTACAACGTTCGGCGCGATGGATGCCAGCCAATCGTGGACCTCAGGAGGCGTCTTTGCCATTGCGACTCCGGCTGAAGCTAAGGCTTCTATCTTCTCTTTGGCTCCTCCGTGTCCTCCTGAAATGATGGCGCCAGCATGGCCCATGCGTTTTCCGGGCGGGGCGGTTACCCCAGCTATGTAGCCCACGACCGGTTTGGTTACATCGCTTTTTATGAACGCAGCGGCCTTTTCCTCCATCGTGCCGCCGATCTCTCCTATAATGACCAGAGCGCCAGTCTCGGGATCGTCTTCAAACAGTTTCAGAAGATCGATGAAGCTTGTCCCGGTTATCTGGTCTCCGCCTATGCCAACACAGGTGGATTGCCCCACGTTCCTTCTCGTAAGTAGATAGGCGATCTCGTAGGTCAGGGTTCCGCTGCGAGAAATGATCCCCACGCGGCCGGGCTTATGAATGGGCCCCGCCATAATTCCGATCTTGCATTTGCCCGGGCTGATGATCCCCGGACAGTTAGGACCAATCAACCGGGTCTTCGTCCCTTGGAGAACCTGCATGACCCTGATCATGTCCAGCGTAGGGATTCCTTCGGTGATGCAGACTACCAGCTCAAGTGCCGCCGCCGCCGCTTCCAGGATTGCATCGGCAGCGAACAGCGCCGGTACGAGGATCATGGAGGCGTTCGCGCCCGTTTCTTCCTTGGCTTCGAAAACAGTATCAAATACAGGAACACCATCAACCTTTCTTCCGCCTTTCCCGGGTGTCACGCCAGCGACAACCTTTGTTCCGTAATCCAGGCATTGCCGCGTGTGAAAGGAGCCGCTATGGCCCGTTATTCCCTGGCAAATGACTCGGGTGCGCTCATCAACAAGTATGGACATGAGTAGCTATTCCTTAATAGTCAACTCCTATAGGCCAGCTCCACTGCTCTTTGCGCCGCGGCCTTCATATCCGGTTCGGAGCTGATATTCAGTGCGGACGCGTTCAGAATCGCCCGCCCTTGCTCGACATTAGTTCCTTCCAGTCTGACTATCATGGGGACACGCGGTTTTACTTCCCGGCAGGCAGTGACAATTCCCTCAGCCAGTACGTCACATTTTAAGATACCCCCGAAAATATTGACGAGAATCACTTTGACCTTCTCGTCGCTCATCAAGATGCTGAAAGCTTTAGAGATCATCTCCGCAGAAGCACCCCCACCAACGTCGAGGAAGTTCGCAGGTGTCCCTCCATAGACCTTTATGGTATCCATGGTAGCCATAGCCAAGCCTGCGCCATTTACCATGCACCCAATGCTGCCGTCTAAGGCTATGTAGTTCAAGTTATTCTCACGTGCAATTCTCTCCGCTGGCAGCTCTCCTTTCAGATCCCTAAGTTCAGCAACTTCCGGGTGGCGCGAAAGTGCGCTATCGTCAAAACTGAGCTTGGCATCCAAAGCCACAATCTCAGCCTGTCTGGTCACGACCAGAGGATTTATTTCAACAAGAGCGCAGTCGTATTGAACAAAGAGGTCGTGGATGCTCATCATGGCTTTTACGGCGCGCCGTGCTACATCCTTGTCCCGGATGCCAAGTCTGAAGGCGAGACTTCTGGCCTGGAAAGGCATCATGCCTGTAGTGGAGTCAATATATTCTCTAAAAATTGCGGAAGGGTTATTCTTCGCAATCTCCTCAATTTCCACGCCTCCTTCCGAACTCGCTACGACAACAATTCTTGACTGGAGGCGATCGATAGTAATGGCAAGATACAGCTCGTGGGCGATTTCGCACCATTCCTCAACCAATACCTTGTCCACTTTCTTAGCCGAACCGCCCGTTTGATGCGTCTTGAGAGGAGCGCCAAGAATCTTCTTGGTGTGCTCCTTAACCTCATCGAAGGATCTCGCAATTCTTACCCCACCGGCTTTGCCCCGTCCGCCAGCCAGGATCTGCGCTTTGACTACCCATGCGACGCCGCCAATCTCTCTGGCAACGTGTTCCGCCCCCAGGGAGTCAGAGGCAACTCTGCCTCTCGGAACTTGAACGCCATGCTTTCTCAGTATTTCTTTCGCCTGGTACTCATAGATATTCAACTGAGCACTCCCTCACATTGGCATCGTATGGCGATATCCCTCAGAACTCATAGCCAACAATTCAGCCTTCGGCTCTGTCCGTATCAGAAAGCTTACGCAAATCCTCCATTGTGGACTTCACGTGTTCGGCCGATTGCTTCAGCTTCTCAGAGTCTTCCGGGGAAAGGGGTACCTCGACAACTTTCTCGACCCCTTCCTTCCCCAAAATCACCGGCACGCCGACGAAGACGTGGGACAATCCGTATTCTCCGTCGAGCTTGGTGCAGCATGGGAGGAGCTGCTTTTGATCCAGGAGAATGCTCTCCGCCATCGCGGCTACGGCCGCCGCCGGGGCGTAGTACGCGCTTCCTGTCTTGAGCAAAGCTACGATCTCACCGCCGGCTTTCCGCGTGCGGGAGATCATGCGGTCAATGGCTTCCTTCGGGATAAGCTCCACAATCGGAATCCCCGAAACCGTCGAGTAATCTGGTAGGGGGACCATGGAATCTCCGTGCCCTCCAAGAACCATAGCTGAGACCTCTTTCACCGACACACCAAGTTCCATAGCTATGAAACAGCGAAACCTCACCGAATCGAGCACACCAGCCATCCCCAGAACGCGCCTCTTGTCGAAGCCGCTTCTTTGGTAGGCGAGGTAGGTCATCACATCCAGCGGGTTTGTAACCATTATTATAATGGCATCCGGCGCGTGCCGGAGCACATCGTCAACCACCTCACCAATGATATGCGCGTTTATCTTGAGCAGGTCATCGCGCGACATCCCCGGCTTGCGAGGGACGCCAGCCGTTATCACCACAATATCGCTGCCGGCAATCTCTTTGTAATCGTTCGTGCCGGTTATACTGACGTCTATCCCCGACAGCGGCGCCGACTCCATCATGTCTAACGCCTTCCCCTGAGGCATGCCCTCGACGAGGTCGGTCATTACGATATCAGCGATATTCAGCTCGGCGAGTTTCAGCGCCGTGGACGCACCGACATTCCCGGCTCCTATTATTGCTGCCTTCATGTTGGCCATTTTCTCCTTCTCCCTGTGTCTATCCCGGTTGACTGAAAAAACCTGCTTAGGGCAGCGCCGTGGACCCTCCACGGATCCGTCCCCCGTTTTGCGGGATGTCACACATCAAACTGGGATGGGGGACACAAATCTTCCCTGGAGGCGCGCCTGTGGCCGCGTGATGACTTATCCCGGACACCCGCGTGGAAGCAGGTGCGACTGTGAGCAACATAGGCTCCATCAGAATTTGCTTTGATTTGACGGCTTCGTTTTCGGAACACGAGATTGGATATGTGTTGTGTACACGTATGCCCATTTCATACAAATTCGCGTTGTTAGCGTACTTTCTCATTCTCCTTCCCTACTTGTCAACAAAAATCTGCGAAAAACTACGCTTCTGCAAGCTATGCAGGTCCATCGCAACTTCAGTTACCCTTCTGGTGAACCGACCGCGTCCCTCAGGGAGACTGGGAGGACACCCTCATGCGGGCATGACGTGGCGAAAAACCGAACCTGCCGGTTTCGAAGCCGAACGTGGCGTATCAAAAAGCACTACATGTCCAGCGCCTTTACCCCCCGAACTCAGAGGCAGGCGGTCCTCCATTACCGGCGGCCGATGAATGTGGTGCTCTGGTCTCCGCTGTCCCGAGGGCGTCCATCCGAAACCACGAGAACAAATGCGGATATCCCAGCTTTCCCTGCAAGGCTCGCAGAAGCCTCTTCTGGACGCCTGTGCCAGTACCTCTCTCGCCGCTGTCAGAACAGGACGCAACCCATCTTTCTCAAGTTGCTGCTCCTGTTGGGACGTTTCGGACAGGCCTTCTTGGGGACGCCCGCTCCGGGATTAGCGATTGAGGGGAGCGACATCGTCTGCGGAAGTCGAGCTAAACGGCGGAATGCGTGCCGACCTCATCGCAATCCCTGATATGGGAAGGTGTTGTGAAAACTCTGCGTCTTACAAATCGAGACAAGCGTCTTTTGCCCGTTATCCCCACCGCCGAGGAGGAGCGGTGTCCGCGACAGCGATTCTTTTCACCCACATCGTGGTGGAAGTGAAGGCGGTGGCCTGGGAGCTGCCCCAGGGAACACCTGCCGTCCAGCGTGACATCACGGCCTCCGTCAGTAGGAGCACGGTCTGGCGCTGCCTCAAGGCCGACGCCATCAAGCCGTGGTTGTATCGCAGCTTTATTGTTCCGCGCGAGCTGCCTTTGGGTTTGGATGCAGGGTGAAGGTGTGAGGTTTCGCCCAGGCAGTTTGAGCTCTTCCGACGTGCCGCCCGGAATACTGCGTCTCAGGCATCTCTGATCTTCAATGCTTCGGAAATGTGACACATGGCGTTTTCGGGCCGGTTTTGGCTGCGACTGAGTCTGCCTTATTTAGACTTTGGGGAAAAGTTTTTCTTGACAGGCCGGTTTGGGAGTGTAAAACTACGCTAATAACGCAAGGGGTGTATGATTGGCCCATAAGCGCTGACAATGTATGCGAAATATATTCAGTCACAGCCTCCGGGTGAATAGCTGACCGTGAAGTACAAGGACATTCTTACTACAGGGGACGTGGCGACTATCTGCAAGTGCTCGCACGACACCGTCAAGAGGTGGCTTGAGAGGGGGCATCTGCCCGGCCACAGGCTGACTCCCCAGGGTCAATGGCGTATTCTCCCGCAGGACATTGTGGAGTTCATGGAGAGGCGAGGGCTTCCGATGGGCGAGAGGGCGAGGGTGATATTGGGTCTTCCAGAGCTTGCGGTCAAGGACTTTGTGTACTGCTGGGAGTTCCACGTCCGCAACAAGACTCACCCCGGCAAGGAGGAGAGGCGGTGCGAAGACTGCCTGGTTTTCAAAACGAAGGCCAAAGAGTGCTACGTTCTTAGGGATCAGGCCGATCCCAGCCTGTTTCTGTGTCCCGGGCCTTGCGAGGAGTGCGAGTACTATCGCTTTTTGACAGAAATGCACCTGCCTGGCGGCGGCCCTGAGGCTTGAAAGGGCTGAGCGAAGATAGGCGCCGGCGATTGCCGGGTAGAGGTTTTGCAAAGGACCAACATTTAATGAGCGATAACCGTCAACGAAGAAACGGCAAAGTTGGCGCCGTTCTTGTCGTGGGCGGGGGGATCGGTGGTATGCAAGCCGCCCTCGACCTCGCCGAATCAGGATTCAAGGTTTATCTGGTGGATAACAAACCCAGCATTGGGGGGGTGATGTCCCAGCTTGACAAAACCTTCCCGACGAATGACTGCGCAATGTGCACTATGGCCCCCCGTCTCGTGGAAATCGGGAGGCATAAGGATATCGAGGTGATTACCCTGGCGCATGTGGAGAGGCTTGAGGGAAGTCCCGGACGCTTTCAGGCAACCCTCAAAAAGCGTCCCCGCTTCGTTGAGGAGGACAAGTGCACCGGCTGCGGGGAGTGTATGGGCATCTGCCCTGTAAGGAACCAAATATATGTGCTGAAGCCAGAGGAGAAAAAGAAGGTTGAGCTCGCAGCGGAGGACCGGGTGAGGGTGGACGAGATTCTGCATGAACACCGTGGCGAAAAGGGACCAATAGTGTCCATCTTGCAGAGCATCAACTCAAGCTACAACTATCTTCCCGAAGATGTCTTGCGCTATTTAGCTCGCCAGCTTGATATCCCTCTAAGCCTGATTTACCGGATAGCTACTTTTTACGCCTCCTTCAGCCTCAAGCCGAGAGGGAAACACATCGTCACCGTTTGCATGGGGACGACCTGCCATGTTAAAGGCGCTCCCCTCATTGTTGAGACGCTCGAGCGAGCACTTGGCATAGCAACCGGTGAGACATCGGAGGACATGGCTTTTACCCTGGAAACTGTCAACTGCATCGGGTGTTGCGGCCTGGCGCCGGTTATGACCATCGGAGAGGACCTCTATGGCAAGCTGACCCAAGCAGAAGTGCTGAAGATCGTTGAAAAGTACAGGTAGGGGAACAAGGGATGTCCAAGATAAAGATCGAAGACCTCGACAGGATTGCCGAAAAGGTAAGGAGGGCTACTCTACTCCGGCAGGGGGCGGGGAGAGCCAAAATTACCGTCCACATGGGGACCTGTGGTATCGCCGCAGGAGCAAGAGAAATCATGAACACGCTTCTGGACGAGTTCGAGAATAAGGATATCAAGGACGTTATCTTGACCAGTAGCGGATGTGCAGGGCTATGCAGTCGCGAACCCATGGCGACAGTCGAATTGAAGGGAGAGGCGCCTGTCAAGTACGTGGACCTGACTCCGGACAAGACCCGCAGGATTCTCGATGAGCACGTCTTGGGCGGAAAAGCCGTGACGGAGTACGCATTGGCCAGAGGAAGTGAACGGCAGTCTTAGAAACCATTAGGGAATCGGAAAAAGGGATTGAAGAGATATAGAACGCACTTGATGCTTTGCGCGGGGACGGCCTGTGTTTCGAACAGGTCGTTCCAGGTCAAGGAAGCGCTCGATAAAGAACTGGCGAAACAAGGTCTTGAAGACGAAATTGCAGTGGTCATGACCGGGTGCAACGGCTTTTGTGCGGTGGGCCCTGTCATGACAGTCATGCCGGAAGGAATCTTCTACCAACAGCTCACCGTGGAGGATATTCCGCACCTCGTAGAAGAGCATTTCTTGAAAGGGCGTCCCGTTGAGCGCTTGATGTACTCTCCGCCTCCAGAGGACAAGCCGATTCCCAGGATGATGGATATCGGCTTTTTCGCGCGCCAGACACTCGTGGCCCTGAGAAACAGGGGTCTAATTGATCCCGAAAAGATAGACGAGTATATCGCCCGGGACGGGTACAAAGCTCTGGCAAAAGCGCTGAGTGAGATGACCGCGGAGGAGATTGTCGAGACGATCAAAGCTTCCGGGCTGCGGGGCAGAGGAGGGGCAGGGTTCCCCACCGGGCTCAAGTGGGACCTATGCCGGAAGGCTCAGGGCCAACCGAAGTATGTTGTATGCAACGGCGATGAGGGGGACCCGGGGGCGTTCATGGACAGGAGCATAGCGGAGGCAGACCCGCAGTCGGTCCTGGAGGGGATGCTGATTGGCGCCAGGGCCATCGGCGCCGAGGAAGGGTTTATCTACATCAGAAGTGAATATCCCCTGGCCCTTGAAAGGATCAAAATCGCCATCGAGCAGGCGAGAGATTACGGACTTCTGGGCAAAAACATATTCGACACCGATTTTAGTTTTGACGTCGAGGTTCACGTGGGGGCAGGAGCCTTCGTGTGCGGGGAGGAGACCGCGCTGCTGGCGTCCATCGAGGGCCGACCGCCGGAGCCGAGGCAAAGACCTCCCTACCCTGTCGAATGTGGGTTATGGGGGAAGCCCACGAACATCAACAATGTGGAGACCTGGGCAACTGTACCGACGATCATTTTGCGAGGAGCCGACTGGTTTTCGAGCATAGGTACGGAGAAAAGTAAGGGGACGAAGGTTTTTTCTCTCGTGGGTAAGATTAACAATACGGGGCTGGTTGAGGTGCCGATGGGGATCCCCTTAAGGGAGATCGTCTTCGATATCGGGGGCGGTATCCCGAACGGGAAAAAGTTCAAAGCGGTGCAGACCGGCGGCCCCTCGGGCGGGTGCATTCCGGCAGAGCTAATAGACCTTCCTGTGGATTACGAGCGCCTGACGGAAGCAGGCTCTATTATGGGCTCTGGGGGAATGATCGTAATGGACGAAGAAACATGTGTGGTGGACGTTGCTCGCTATTTCATACGGTTCACGAATGCCGAGTCGTGCGGGAAATGCACAGCTTGCCGCGAGGGCTCGGAGGCTCTCCTGGAGATCCTGACCCGCATCTGCGAGGGGGAAGGCAGAGAGGGAGACCTCGAGCTCCTTGAGGAATTGGGCAATGCCATTAAGGATGCGTCGCTGTGCGGACTGGGTCAGACTCTTCCCAATCCGGTACTGAGCACGCTGAAATACTTCAGAAGCGAGTATGAGGCACACATAAAGGAAAAGAGGTGCCCTGCGGGGGTCTGCAAAGGCTTGATCGAGTACCTAATTGACCCCGAGAAGTGCACCGGATGCATGCTCTGCGTCAAGAAATGCCCCTCGGAGGCCATCAGCGGCGAAAAGAAGGAGCCGCAGACTATTGACCCGGCAAAATGTATCAAGTGCGGATTGTGCTACGAGGTCTGCAAGTTCGGCGCCGTCACCAGAAGGTGAGGAGTCTTTCATGAAACTCGACGAAGTGGAGCGAATTCTGGACGCGGAGGTCATCTCCGGCGGCAATGGTTTGGATACAGAGGTCGGCATGGCTTGCGGGGCGGACCTGATGAGCGACGTGCTCGCCTTCGTCAAGCAAGGGGCGCTCCTCATAACGGGACTAACCAATCCCCAGGTTATTCGCACGGCTGAGATGGTTGATATCAAAGCTATCTGCTTTGTTCGAGGAAAAAGACCCGGTGAGGAGACTGTGCGGTTGGCAGAGAACAAGGGCATACCTCTGTTGTTGACCCAGTTGCCCATGTTCGAGACGTGCGGGCGGCTTTACAAAAACGGTTTGCCGGGATGTTCCGAAGTGAACTGATGTTCCTGATGAAGAGGCGGAAATGGGCAAGGACCGGGGAATCGGCAGGGTTCAGGAGCTGACATACGAGCTGAAAGTGGGAGAAGTGATGACCAGGGAAGTGATAACAGCCCGGCCTGATTGCCCTGTCGGTGAGCTGAGAGAACTCTTCCGTGTGAACAAGATTTCCGGAACTCCCGTTGTTGATGGCGAGAACTTGGTGGGAATTATCAGCATTGAAGATTTCATTAAGTGCCTGGCTGGCGGGGAGATGGATTGCTCGGTGGAAAAGAAGATGACCAGGAAGCTGGAGGTTCTCTATGCCGACGAGCCGGTGGTTCATGCCATCAATAAATTCGAGCGCTACGGCTTTGGGCGATTCCCGGTGGTTGACCGCAAGACCGGACAGTTGGCTGGCATTTTGAGCAAAGGGGACATCATCAGAGGACTGTTGAACAAATTAGAGATTGACTACCGGGAGGAAGAGATTCATCGCTACCGGGCCAGCCACATTTTCGAGGACATCCTCGCTGATAAAACAGTCATAACCCTGCGATACAACGTGCTGGGAGGAGATTTCGACCGGGCAGGGATTTCTGCGAGTACGCTGAAGAAAACGCTCACTCGGCTCGGGTTTGCCCCGCAGGTGGTCCGCAGAGTTGCCATTGCGACGTACGAAGCAGAGATGAACATCGTGGTGTTCGCAGAAAAGGGGGAAATGGTCTCCCACATTTACCCGGAATACATCCAGATTCAGGCGAAAGACAAGGGCCCCGGGATTGAGGACATAGAACAAGCGATGCAGCCGGGCTTTTCCACGGCGCCGGAATGGGTGCGGGAACTGGGCTTCGGCGCAGGGATGGGACTTTGCAACATTCAGAAAAGTGCGGACGAGATGGTATTGAAATCGAAGGTCGGGAAAGGGACAGACCTGCAGGCCACATTCCATTTCCCGGATTAGGAAAGGGCGCAGATGAAATTAGAGGAGGCAGTCCGCGAGCTGAAAATGGAGGTGAGATCGGCGGCCGGGAACCTCTCCCGGGAGGTGAGCGGCGGTTACGCCAGCGACCTGTTGAGCGACGTGATGGCCCATGCGGGTAAGGACTGTCTCTGGGTGACGGTTCAACTTCATCAGAATATCGTAGCTGTTGCGGTTGTCAAAGAGCTCGCGGGAGTAGTTATCGTCAACGGAAGAGAGCCGGATTCAGAAACCCTGAGCAGGGCTGAAAAAGAGGGAGTACCGATTCTGGTGACGAGCCTGCCAACCTTCGAGGTTGTGGGCCGGCTGTATCAGCTTGGACTTCGCGGAACGGCCTCATGCTGAGAGGGTTCCGGGCGGACTTGCACATTCACACGTGCCTTTCGCCGTGTGGAAGCTTGGCCATGGTCCCCGGAGTTATCATCGAAGAAGCCCAGAAAAGGGGGTTGGACGTCATCGCGATATGTGACCACAACTCGGCGGAAAACGCGGCGGCAGTGAGGAAAGCCGCCGAAAAAACCAGAATAGCAGTGCTGGGAGGAATGGAAATAACGTCCGAAGAGGAGGTACATGTGCTGGCGCTGTTTGATCGGGAGGAAAAGCTATTGAAGCTGCAAGAAAGAGTGTATGACAGTCTCCCCGGCGTGAATGATGAAAGGGCCTTCGGCGAGCAAGTGGTTGTCAACGAGAACGATGAGGTCGTGGAGATAAACGAGAGACTTTTGGTAGGTGCAACTACTTTGCCCCTCGACAGCATTGTCCAGGAGATTCACTCGCTTTCCGGGATTGCCATCGCGTCGCATGTGGATCGCGAGAGTTTCGGCATTATAGGGCAGTTAGGGTTCATCCCCGAAGGTCTGGAGCTGGACGCTCTGGAGGTCTCTCCGAGGAGCACACTCGCCGAGGCCAGGTCCGCATTCCCGGCGGTGCAGGCTTTTCCCCTTGTGACTTTCTCGGACGCTCACTACCCCGAAGATATTGGGAAGCGGTGGACCGGCTTTCTTGCCGAAGCAATGGAGTCGCAGGAAATAAAAAAAGCCCTCCTGGGCCGAGAAGGAAGAGGAGTTTTCTTCGAGGAATAGTGGAAGACCTTTCTTTGCACGTTTTGGACATAGCCGAAAATGCAGTGGCCGCAGGGGCGAGCAAGGTGGACATTCGAGTCACGGATGACGAGAAAAGGAAACTTTTAACTATCGAAATCGAAGATGACGGAAAAGGGATGGATGAGCAGACTGTGAGGAAGGCCACCGGCCCCTTCTTTACCACGAGAGAAGGAGGAAAAGTGGGCCTCGGTTTATCGCTTCTCTCCCAGGCGGCTAAAGAGTGCGAAGGAGATTTCGAGATTACGTCCGAGGCCCGGCGGGGGACGGTAGTGAGGGCTACATTCAAGACAAATCATATAGACATCAAGCCGCTGGGGGACATGGCCCAGACGCTGGAGGCACTAATTGCGGGCCACCCCGGAATTCGCTTCACGTATGCGTACCGCAGGGGAGAAAAAAGATATCTACTGGACACGGCTGAAATTGAAGGCGGGGGCGCTTTGAGTAAAGAGATGGAGTAAGAAGGTCCAAGGTTGAAAGGTATTGGCGTGATAAGCCTGACTATTGACGGACAACAAATTGAAGTGGAAGAGGGAAACACCATCCTCGAGGCTGCTCAAAAGGCTGGCATCAAAATACCCACTCTTTGCTACCACAAGGCTTTGAAGCCGTACGGCTCGTGCAGGGTCTGCCTGGTGGAGATTTCAGAGGGGAATCGTTCGGCAGTCCGCGCATCGTGCACGTACCCTGCCAAAGACGGCATGGTCGTCAGCACCGATACCGACAGGGTCCTCAGGGCGCGAAAAATAATGATTGAACTTCTCCTCGCGAGATGCCCGGATGCCGAGGAAATACAAAAGCTGGCCGAAGAATGCGGCGTCAAAGAGACGAGGTTCAAGAAGAAGGACGAGGACTGTATGCTTTGCGGCCGCTGCGTGCGAATGTGTGAGGAGAGAATGGGCGCGGCTGCTGTAAGCTTCGTGAACCGCGGCTCCAAACGAGAGGTCAAACCTCCCTTCGGGGCGCCCACGGATGTCTGCCAGGTCTGCGGAGCGTGCGCCTTCATTTGTCCTACGGGGAGAATTAACCTCTCGGAGGTGGCCACCAGAGAGCCCAGGCCCATTCTCGACGAATACAACGAGGAGTTGATCGCCCGGCCCGCCATTTACATTCCCTATCCTCAGGCTGTCCCGAACCGCGCGCTGATTGATAGGGAACACTGCGCCCACATGCTCCGAGGCGGAGAGGTATGTCAGATATGCAAAGAGTCCTGTGAAGCCGGTGCCATTAACTACGAACAGAAGGAAACGGAAGAGAAGGTGGATGTCGGAGCGGTCATTCTCTCGCCAGGGTACGAACGATTCGATCCCGACCTCAAGCCCGAATACGGCTACTCCTATTCCCCCAATGTGCTTACGGCCCTCGAGTTCGAGCGCCTCCTGAGCGCGACGGGGCCTTATCTGGGCGAGATGCTTCGTCCATCGGATCACAAGCCGCCAAAGAGGGTCGCCTTCCTACAGTGCTTCGGTTCGCGGCAGGCTGATGAGGGATGCTCTTTCTGCTCTTCTATCTGCTGCATGTACGCCACCAAGGAGGCGATCATCGCCATGGAGCATTCTCCCGGACTGGCGTGCGATATCTACTATATTGACCTAAGAGCTTTCGGGAAAGGTTACGACGATTATTACGCTCGGGCTCAGGAGGCGGGCGTGAGGTATATCAAGTGCCGACCGTCAGCCCTGAGGGAGATTTCCGATACGAAGAACATCGAGGTGCGCTACGTAACCGAGGAAGGCAAGACGCATCTCGAGGAATACGACATGGTTGTTCTCTCAACCGGCGTCAAGCCGCCCAAGGGGGCTGAGGAACTTGCGAAGAAGTTCGGGCTGGAGTTGAACGAGTTCGGATTCTGCAAAACGGCGCGCTCTTGCCCGACAAGCGTTGACAGTGAAGGCATTTTCGTGTCCGGTCCCTTCACGGAGCCGAAGGACATTCCCGAAACCGTCGCCCAGGCCAGCGGCGCCGCGGCGCACGCCATGGCCCTGCTCTCTGAGGCGAGGGGCTCCTTAATCGTGAAAAAGGAGTACCCTCCGGAAATTGACGTCAGCGGCCAGGAACCACGCATCGGCATTTTCGTGTGCCATTGCGGGACGAACATTGCGGCCGTGGTTGACGTGCCGAGCGTCGTCGAGTATGCAAAGGGACTGCCGAACGTTGTCCACGCCGAGGACAACCTGTATACCTGCTCCAACGATACGCAGCAGAGAATCAAGGAGATGATCAAGGAACACCACCTCAATCGCGTCCTTGTGGCCTCCTGCACACCTCGCACGCACGAGCCCTTGTTCCGCAACACAATCCGCGAGGCTGGACTGAACGAATACCTCTTCGAGATGGCCAACATCCGCGACCAGTGCTCCTGGGTGCACAGGCACGAGCCGGAGAAAGCCACCAAGAAAGCAAAAGCGCTAGTAAGAATGGCCGTAGCGAAGGCCGCCCTCATCGAGCCGCTGCAGAAACTTACCGTGCTGGTCAACCAGGCGGCTCTGGTCATCGGCGGCGGTATCAGCGGCATGACCGCAGCGCTTAATCTCGCGGAGCAGGGATTCGACGTGCATCTACTGGAAAAAGATGAGGAGCTCGGGGGAAACTTCCGGAGAGTCCGCTACCTGCCGGAAGGGGAAGACCCCCGGCAAATCCTCGCTGACCTGGTCGAGAGAGTAACGAATCACCCTCTCATCAACTCCTTCACGTCATCACACATAACCGCCATAGAAGGTTCCGTGGGCAGCTTCACCACGACTTTTCAGCAAGACGGCGAAGAAAAGCAAGTGGAGCATGGAATTATTATCGTCGCCATTGGCGCGCGTCCTCTGCCGGAAACGGGCTATTTCCACGGCGAGGACCCCCGGGTGCTCACGCAGTTGGAGCTGGAGGAGAAGCTCTCCTCCGGGGAAGTGGACGCGGGGACGGTCGTGATGATTCAGTGTGTGGGGTCGCGGGACGAAGAACGCCCTTATTGCAGCCGAATCTGCTGTCAGCAGGCGGTCAAGAACGCTCTGGAACTGAAACGGCAGCGTCCGACCGCCAACGTTTACGTCCTACACAGAGACATGAGAACTTACGGCTTCCGAGAGATGTATTACACCCAGGCGAGAGAAGCGGGCGTCAAGTTCATACGTCACCCCGATGACCACGCCCCCGGCGTGGAGGTTTCCAGGGACGAAGACAGGTTGACCGTTCGCGTATTCGACCCTATCCTGAACGCCAATCTGGAGCTCGCCGCGGACCTGCTGATTCTGGCGCCGGCAATCGTTCCACGGGAGGACGCCGAAGAGATCGCAAAAATATTGAAGTTGCCCCTGAATAGAGACAAGTTTTTCCTCGAGGCGCACATGAAGCTGAGGCCGCTCGATTTCGCTACTGACGGGATTTTCCTGTGCGGGCTCGCTCATTCGCCGAAGGAGCTGAGCGAGAGCATCTGCCAGGCCGAGGGTGCTGCGGCCCGGGCAGCAACCATCCTGTCCAAAGATGAAATCGAGCTGGAGGGCACCATATCCGAGGTCGTTGACGCCAATTGCGACGGCTGCGCATATTGCATTGACCCATGCCCTTACAATGCCCTGACACTGATCGAGTACATGCGCGACGGCGCGATAAAGAAGACGGTCGAGCGAGATGCTTCGGCATGTAAGGGATGTGGAGTCTGCCAGGCCACATGCCCCAAGGAGGGCATCTTCGTCCGGAACTTCAAGCTGGAGCAAATCGGGGCCATGGCCGAGGCGGCGCTGATGGAGTGAGCCGATTATGGCAAACGACGAGTTTGAACCGATCATTATCGCTTTCTGCTGTAACTGGTGTTCGTACGCTGGGGCGGACCTGGCGGGGACATCGAGGCTTCAGTATCCGCCGAACATTCGGATTATCAGGGTGATGTGTTCGGGGATGGTTCACCCCAACCTGATTATCAATGCCTTGACCAAAGGCACGGATGGCGTTCTGGTCCTCGGCTGCCATCCGGGAGACTGCCACTACATTGACGGCAACCTCAAGGCGGAAAAGAGAGCGGAAGCCATCGAACTAATGCTCGAAGATTTCGGGCTGGAGCCGGAGAGGTTCAGGCTGGAATGGGTCTCCGCCTCGGAGGGACCAAGGTTCGCCCAGGTGGCTACGGAAATGGTCGAGCAAATCAAATCGGTAGGCCCGAGTCCCTATCGGGCATAAGGGGGAGAATCTATGGAAGCTGAGCTGGCCAAGTACGTGGACAAGGACAAATATATGTGGGACGGCGCCATCTATGAGACAGAGGAGGAGGCGAAGAAAAAGAAGAGTGAGTACGAAGAAAATGATTTCCAGGTTCAACTCTTCGAGCAGGAAGGCAAGTACCTGCTTTACACAAGGCGGGTGGTGAAGGAAATCGTTCTGGAGGGAGAGGCGCCGCCTTGAGCAGGAGGAGGTTTTCGATCGCTGCTGGGTTCATTTATTCTGACACGACAACAGGACAGAACACGCTTTCCGAATCCTGTCCTCAAATCGTTCATACAACCTGAGGAGGTGCAGAATGCCAGTGAAAGTCGCCGAAGAATGGCTCAACATCTGTGGAGGGTGCGAGGTGACGATCCTCGACATCGGGGACAAGCTCCTCGACCTTCTGCCGGAGCTTGAGTTCGTGCACATGCCTGTCCTGATGGACCACAAGTATTTCGGACAGACGGGCGATGGCACCGAGTTGGAGATTCCGGAAGCGGACATCGGCCTCATCAGCGGAGGCGTCCGAAACGAGGAGGAAAAGCACATCACAGAGGAGATGAGGAAAAAAACTAAGACCCTCATAGCCCTGGGTTCATGCGCGTGTTTCGGTGGCATTCCCGCCATGGCAAACATGTGGACGCTCGAAGAGCTTTACGACAAAGTTTACAGAGGCTCCAAGACCACCGACTCCGCGGATACGCCGTCGGAGAATCTGCCGCCGCTTCTTGACCGCGTGTATGCCGTGGATGAAGTGGTCAACGTTGATGTCTACATCCCCGGATGCCCCACCAACCCAGACCTCGTCGCCGAGGCGCTCACCTGCCTGTTGGAGGGAAAACCGTTCGAGCTTCCCGAGAGGAGCGTCTGCGACGATTGCCCGCTGAAGAGGGAGAAAAAGGCAGCCGGCGGACAGATCAAAAGAAGCCTCGAGCCGATGGAATTCAAGCAGGGGGAACCGTGGGATAACACGCGCTGTTTCATGGAGCAGGGTTTTCTGTGCTTGGGCCCGGTAACTCGTTCGGGATGCGCTCGGACGATTGACGGCGGGGTGAAAGTCCCCAGGTGTGTCCAGGGCGGTATGCCCTGCCGGGGCTGCTTCGGGCCGATCCGAAAAGGCGCCAATCCCCTGGTGGACATGATGGGGGCGATTTCATCCATCGGGCTGAACGTCAGAGACGTCGTGGACAGGAGGGCTTTGTTGAACCGGTACGTCGGCGCCCAGAAGCGGCTGCGTCCGCTCCCAAAGAGGCCCGCAAGATAAGGAGGAAAGACATGGGAAAGACAATCACCATTTCGCCGGTTACAAGGATAGAGGGACACGCCAAGGTCACGATTTACCTCGATGATTCCGGCAACGTCGCCGATACCTTCGTGAACGTCGTCGAACTGCGAGGTTTCGAGCAGTTTGTCATCGGCCGGCCGGTGGAAGAAATGCCGCGAATTGTCACCAGCATCTGCGGGGTATGCCCCTGGCACCACCACCTCGCTTCCGCAAAGGCCAACGATGCGGTGTTTGGAGTGGAAATACCGCCTGCCGGCAGAAAGCTGCGAGAGCTTTGCCAGAACATCGCTTACTGCTCGGACAAAATTCTCCACTTCTTCTTCCTGGCGGGGCCCGACTTCGTGATGGGCCCGGATGCCGACTACTCCGTTCGCAACGTGTTCGGCATTTTGCAGGCGAACCCCGAAGTGGGCAAAAAGGTCGTCCACGCCCGATACCTCGGCACTCAGATGCTCAACATCATCTCCGGCAAGTCCATTCATCCGGTGACCGCCGTGCCGGGAGGTTTCAGCAAGCCTCTTCTTGAGGAAGAGCGGCAGAAAGTCCTGCCCATGGCGATCGAGGTACTGGAGTTTGCGAAGTTCGCCATCTCTTTCGCCAAGGAGAACCTGTTCTCCAAGTACCTCGATGCCATCAATAGCCTCGGGGTCATCGAAACCGGCTTTTTGGGCCTGGTGGCCGATGACGGCAGTCTGGAGATCTATGACGGGAAACTCAGGTTGATGAAGCCCGACGGCAGCTATGAGGAGTTCGAGCCCAAGGACTACACGGAGTACATCGGCGAGCATATCGAGCCGTGGTCGTACCTGAAGTTCCCCTACGCGAAGAAGTGGGGCGATTTCTCCATGGACCTGGATTCGCCCAGCGGCATTTATCGCACCAACGCGCTGGCTCGCATCAACGTCTGCGAGAAGATTGCGACACCGCTCGCTCAGGCCGAGCTGGAGGAGTTTCGAGAGAAGTTCGGGCGGCCCGCTCAGCAGACCTTGCTCTACAATTGGGCGCGGCTTATCGAGCTGGTCTATGCCGCTGAGCGTGCGGTGGAGCTGCTGAACGATCCGGAAATCACAAGCAAGGAGACAAGGGTACCGGTGACGCCCCGCGCCGCGAGGGGAGTCGGCTGCGTCGAGGCTCCAAGAGGAACCTTGATCCACGATTATGAAACCGACGAGAACGGTCTGGTTACCAATTGCAACCTCATCGTCGGCACAACGCATAACAACGCGCCGATCAATATGTCCGTCAAGCAGGCGGCAATGTCTCTGATCAAAGACGGAAAATACGATCAGGGCATTCTGAACCGCGTGGAGATGGCCATCCGCGCGTACGATCCATGCCTCTCCTGTGCGACGCATGCCTTCGACGAGACACTCTCGGTGAAGATGGATATCGTGGACGCATCCGGAAACGTGCTGGCGAAACTTGAGAACTGATGCTCTGCCCGTCTGCGGTGAAGAATGTTAAAGATGTGGAACGGTGAGGCGCAAAGGCGCGCAGGCAAATGCGGAGAGTGAAGTGATAAGCGATTTTATCCCGGAGTATTGCTCCAGTCCGATTCTGGTGCTGGGGTGCGGGAACATTCTATTCGGAGATGACGGCTTTGGGCCAGCCGTCGCTCAAAGCTTGCTGGCGAAGGCGGACCTGCCCGAGGGATTATGTGTCATTGATGCAGGCACTTCGGTCAGGGAAATCCTTTTCGATATAACTCTCAGCAAGACGAGACCCCGGAGAATCATCATTGTGGACGCCATTGACAAGGGGTTAAAGCCAGGAGTCCTGTTTCGGCCATCGCTGAAATCGGTGCCCTTGAAAAAACTGGACGACTTCTCCATGCATCAGGTTCCGACGTCCAACCTGCTTTACGAGCTGAAGGAATTGTGCCGGTTGGATGTGGAGTTGCTCGCCTGCCAGGTGCAGACTATTCCGGGGAAAGTTGCTCCGGGTTTGTCACCGCCCGTCCAGGACGCCGTTTCAAGGGCAGTAGAAATGATTCTCCGGGCGGCGAGTGACGACACTCACCGAGGCGCCAACGCCCAAGACCAGCTAAGCGATTTGCGTCGGATATAAAGCAAGAGGTGAAAACATGGAGTCTGAAAAAGAAACGAGCGAAAAGACCATCGTCGTTGAGGAACTTGATCCCACTTTCTGCGATGAGGTGGCTTCGCAGCCGGGCGGCCAGCATGTCAGGAGATGTTTCGCCTGCGGCACCTGCGCCGCTGGCTGTCCGGTGACCGATATAGACGAGGAATACAATCCCCGAAAAATCATCCGGCAGATTCTCTTCGGCATGAGGGAGGAGGTTCTCGGCTCGCCCCTGATCTGGTTCTGCATGATCTGTTACCGTTGCTACGCCCGATGCCCGCAGAAAGTCAACTTTACCGACGTGATGCGGGCGCTGAGGTATCTGGCGATCAAGGGTAAGCACGCCCCGCCGGATATCCTGGACAGAATGGATGAGGTGGAACGGTTCTCCCAAATGCTTCGCCACGACCTCGTCACGCACAGCTTCGATGGCAGAAAAGAGATCCTCAACGAACTCAAAAAGAAGATAGACGACTATGGGAAAAAGCACTCCAACACTTGACGAAGTGAAGACCTTCCGCGACCTGATCGTGGAGGTTCAGGATAGAGGTATCTGCGGCAGATGCGGAGGATGTGTCTCCTTCTGCTCCGCGGGTGAGTTCGACGCCCTCGAGACAGGCGAGGACGGCTCTCCACGGTTCGCGGACGAGGAAAAGTGCGTCAAGTGCGGCATCTGCTACCTCATTTGCCCGCAGATAAAGGCCCTCAACAACGAGCTCGATGAGAAGATGGGATGGAAGGCCCCCATCGGGCCTTACCGCAAGCTCGTTTCCGCCAGGACGACTTCCCCGAAAATCATGGACGTTTGCACCGACGGCGGTGTCGTCACCTCCCTCCTGACATACGCCCTCGAGAAGAAGCTGATTCAGGGGGCAATCGTTTCCAGGAGAGTCGGCCCCTTTGCCCGTCAGCCGATGGTGGCCACCAAGCCGGAGGATCTCCTCGAAGCCGCGGGTTCCCATTTCGAGGAAACCTTCCATCTCGACGAAATCGGCAAGCAATACACCAGCTTCGTCCCCTCCATCCGGGACATAAAACGTCTCGGAGAGCAAAACTTCGACCGGATCGCTCTGGTGGGGACACCCTGTCAGATCTATACCTTTCGCAAGATGCAGCTATTGAGGGTCGTTCCTTCCGACACCATAGCCCTGACGATAGGTTTGTTCTGCATGGAAAACTTCTCCTTCGACGAAAAGGCTCGAAAAAAGCTGGAGAGGAATATCGGCGTGAGGCTGAAGAGCATCCGAAAACTTAACATCAAAGATAACGTCATCGTCACGCAGGAGAACGGCGAGGTTGTCCACGTTCCTTTCGAGGCGGTGGATGATGTTGCGAGGCCGGCTTGCTTCGCCTGTTCCGACTTCGCCTGCGATTACGCCGACATATCTTGCGGTGGGCTGGGCTCGCCCGACGGATACACCACCACCATCGTCCGCACAGGTGTCGGCGAGAAAATCTACAACGGAGCCAGGCAGGAGAAGTACATCCGGGAATGGTCGCCCCGGGGCAAAGATCAATCACGTCTTCATAAGACACAGATGATGGCCAAAATTGTGTCGTTTGCCCTGCGCAAGAAGAAAAGGGCGAAACGCACGCTTGGTGAGCAGAGATGAAGAAAAGTGCGCTCGTTATTGGCGGGGGGATTGCCGGGATTCAAGCGGCGCTTGACCTGGCGGAGATGAACGTCCAGACGTGGCTGGTGGAAAAGGGACCCAGCATCGGGGGGAGAATGGCCCAGTTGGACAAGACCTTCCCCACCAATGACTGTGCCATGTGCATTCTCTCTCCGAAACTGGTCGAGGCGGCAAGCCATCCCTATATCACCATCGTTACCAACGCCGATGTCCAGAGCGTAGAGGGGAAGGCGCCCAACTTCCGCGTCAGGGTCCTCAAAAGGCCCCGCTATGTGAATGAGGAGAAATGCACCGGCTGCGGCGTGTGCATGACCAAGTGTCCGGTAAGAATCCCTGACGAATACAACAAAGGCCTCACTAAAACCAAGTGCATTCATATTGCTTTCCCGCAGGCGGTCCCCGCCATCCCCGTCATTGACAAGGAAAGCTGCATCTACCTCCAGAGGGGGAAATGCCGCGTCTGCGAGAAGTTTTGTGAGCTAAATGCCGTGGATTTCGAGCAGAAGGAGCAACTGCTCGACCTGGATGTCGGAGCTATCGTCCTGGCGGCGGGCTCGGCGGAATTCGACGCCACTCTCAAGGATGAGTACGGCTACAAAACGTTTCCCAACGTGATGACCAGTATCGAGTACGAGCGGATTCTCAGCGCTTCCGGTCCCACCGCAGGCCAGGTTCGTCGTCCTTCGGACGGGAAGGAACCGGAGAGCATCGCCTTCTTACAATGCGTCGGCTCGCGGGACATGCAGCTCGGCAATAGATACTGTTCCGCCATCTGCTGTATGCAGGCAGCCAAGGACGCCATCATTACCAAAGAGCACTCCTCCGATGTGGACGTGGCCATTTTCAGTATGGACATCCGCGCCTATGGGAAACACTTCGACAACTTCATTGATCGTGCCAGGGACCAGCACCACACCCGCTTCATCCACGGTCGCATCTCCTCCGTGGAAGTGGACCCCAAAACCGAGAACCTCATCATTCGTCACAGTAGCGATGATGGACGTCTGCTCGAGGAATCGTTCGAGCTTGTGGTTCTGTCCGTGGGGTTGGTGACCTCGCCAGCCCACAAGGAGCTCGCCAGGAGACTGGGCGTCAACCTCAACGACGACGGGTTCATCGCCAGCGACATGTTCGCCCCCGTGGATACCGACAGACCGGGCGTTTTCGTCTGTGGAAGCCTTGCCGGGCCGAAGGACATTCCGGAGTCGGTCATGCAGGCGAGCGCGGCGGCGTCCGCTGCCGCGGCCACGGTGGCTGGTCAGGAAGTCAGAATAATCAAGAAGGAATTTCCACCCGAACGGGACATCCGGGGCGAGCCGCCCCGCATCGGCGTGTTCGTCTGTCACTGCGGCATCAACATCGCCAGCACAGTGGATGTGGAGAGCGTCTCGGAATATGGTCGGTCATTGCCCCACGTTGTCCACGCCGATCATCTCCTTTTCGCCTGCTCGCAGGATTCCCAGAAGGTCATTGGAGAGGCTATCAAAGAAAAAGAGTTGAATCGTGTGGTCGTGTGTGCCTGCACGCCCCGAACCCACGAGCCTCTGTTCCAGAGCACTCTCAGGGAATCCGGGTTGAATCCCTATTTGTTCGAATTTGCCAACATAAGAGAGCAGTGCTCCTGGGTCCACCAGAAGCAACCGGAAGCAGCTACGGAAAAAGCCAAGGACTTGATGCGCATGGCGGTGGCCAAGGTTGCTCGGCTTGAGCCGCTCCATAAGATGAGCTTGCCCGTCGTGCAATCCGCCCTCGTTATTGGGGGCGGATTAGCGGGTATGACTGCCGCTCTCGACTTAGCCGCGCAGGGCTTCCCGGTGACTATCGTCGAAAAGGAAAACGAGCTGGGCGGCAACCTGAGGAAAGTTCGCTACACGCTCGACGGATTGGAAACTGGTCCTTTCCTGGAATCCTTGATAGAGAAGGTGACCGCAAACGACAGGATCGCCGTCCATGCCGGCGCCAGAATCAAGGAGATAGCGGGCTACGTTGGGAACTTCAAAACTGCCCTTGAGGGTGTCGCTGAGCCTATCGAGCACGGCGTAGTTATCGTCGCGACCGGCGGGTTACCCTACGAGCCGCAAGAATACCTCTACGGCGAGGACTCCCGCGTGATGACCCAGGTGGAACTCGAACAGATGTTCCTGAAGAATGGTGATGGCTCCGACTCCTGCTTTAGCGAAATGAAATCGGTGGTGATGATTCAGTGCGTCGGCTCCCGCGATGAATCTCATCCCTATTGCAGCCGCGTCTGCTGCGGTACCGCCGTGAAGAACGCCTTGAAACTCAAGGAAATCAATCCCGACCTGGCGGTTTACGTCCTGTACAGGGATGTGCGCACGTACGGTCTGAAGGAAGATTACTACCAGAAGGCTCGTGAGAAGGGTGTCGTGTTCATACGCTACGAGGAGGATGCCAAGCCCACCGTCGGCAGAAACGCCCAGAAACTCCAAGTTCAAGTGAAGGACAGAATCCTGAGTCGCGTTCTCTCCTTCCATCCGGACTTGGTGGTACTCAGCGAAGGCGTCGTCGCCAATCCGGACAATCCCTGGTTATCGCAATTGCTGAAGGTGCCGCTGGACGCCGATGGATTCTTCCTCGAAGCCCACGTGAAACTGCGGCCCGTGGATTTCGCCACCGACGGTGTGTTCGTCTGCGGGCTGGCTCACTATCCGAAGGACATTCCCGAGACTATCTCTCAGGCTCGCGCCGCGGCGGGCAGAGCCGGCACCATCTTGGCCAAGACCGAGATCGAAGCCGAAGGGAAAGTCTCTCGAGTTCTTGAGGAAAGGTGCCAGGGCTGCGGCGTGTGCGTGGAGGTGTGTGCCTACCAGGCTATCGAACTGGACGCCGAAAAACAAGTGGCTGTCGTGAACGAGGCGCTGTGCAAGGGCTGTGGAGCATGCGCGGCTTCGTGCCGGTCGAACGCCATTGACCTGAAAGGCTTCGCCGATGAGCAGATACTGGCAGCGATTGCAGAATTGTGACGAAAATGAAGACTGCTGAGAAACAAGAGACAACCAAAAAGCAAGAGGAAACACCTGCGGAGGAGTGGCAACCTCGGATTGTGGCGTTTCTGTGCAACTGGTGCTCGTACGCGGGCGCCGACCTGGCGGGAGTGAGCCGAATCCAGTATCCGCCGAACGTCCGTGTCATACGTGTCCCCTGTTCGGGCAGGATCAATCCACTTTTCATTCTCAGCGCCCTGCGGCAAGGGATTGATGGCGTCCTGGTATCCGGATGCCACCCGGGAGATTGCCATTACATCAGCGGCAACCTGGTCGCCAGAAGAAAGTTCGCCCTTCTCAAAAACTGGCTGGAGTACGTCGGAATTGAGGCGGAGCGAGTTCAATTTTCATGGGTCTCTGCCGCCGAAGGTGGAAGGTTCGCGCAGATTCTGCAGAAAGTGATCGAAAGCGTCAAGCGTGTGGGGCCGATCCAGAAGCTGACGAAAAAACTATGAGCGAGAACGTGAAGATGTCCGACGACCTGAAAGCTGTCGCAAAAAAGCTCTTCGAGGAGAAGAAAATAGACCTTCTCATCGGCTATGAGAAGGGGACACTCCCCTTGAGAACGACCCCCTGTTTCGTGACCAGTGCCGGAGACTGTGACAGGCTTGTCTGGGATGGCTTCTGCTCGAACAATCTCGCCGTGTATCTGCCCCGCCTCTTCTCCAGGGAGGGACGCCCGAAAGACTGGAGACCTCCCAGGGTTGCGGTTGTCGCAAAGGGTTGCGACGGGCGGTCTCTGGTGGGACTGGTCAAGGAAAAGCAGGCGCCGCGTGACAACCTTATCATCGTGGGCGTCCCGTGCCGAGGAGTTGTTGACCTGAAGAAAGTCCAGGCAGCTCTGGATGGAAAGGAACCGGCGGGCGGAGAGATCGCCGAAGATGGTACGCTCACCGTGCATGTTGACGGAGGCAAGGACATCCGCCTCGGCAGGGATGAAGTCATTTTCGATTCGTGCAAGGGCTGTCCCCATCCCGATGCGCCCGTCTGTGATATTCGTGTCGGACAGGAACTCGCCGAAAAGCAAGCTGAAGCCGATTTCGGGGACATTGCCGATTTTGAAGCGAAATCGTCGCAGGAGAGGTGGGATGCGTTCGTCGCCGAGATTTCCAAGTGCATTCGGTGTTACGCCTGCCGTCAGGCGTGCCCCAATTGCTACTGCACGACCTGCTTCGCGGAGCAAACCCAACCCAGGTGGATCGGCGTCGGCAAGGACCTCACAGAGGTTATGATTTACCATCTGGGGCGGATTTTTCACCAGGCGGGGCGGTGTGTTGATTGCGGCGCCTGTGTACGGGCTTGCCCCATGGACATTGACCTTCGCCTCTTCACGCGAAAAATCCTCAAAGACGTCAAGGAATTGTTCGGATACGAGGCGGGCGTTTCCCTTGAAGAGCCTCCGCCGTTGTGCACCTTTAAGATGGAGGACGATCAGTCTTTCATCACAGAACCATAGCCGATGCCGGAAATCATGATTGCAAAAACCGTTGACAAAAAAAAGTTCGCCGACCTTGCGAAAGCCATCGTCTCGCGCGGTTACCGTTTGTACGGGCCTGTCCGTAACGGCGGCGAGGTAACTTTGGGCGAAGTCGGGGAAGAACCGGAGTTTGACTTCGACTACCGCAACTTTAAGATGTCACCGAAGGAGTTCTTCCTGCCTCAGTCCGAGGTTCTTTGCCGCTTCTGCCGGGGGGAGCTGGCTGAGGACGCCGCCCCTGCCCCGCAGAAAAGGGTTCTGCTGGGGCTTCGACCCTGCGACGCAAGAGCTATCTGGCTGCTCGACAAAGTGTTCCTGGAGGAGCCGGAGGACTTCTACTACAAGCAAAAGCGCGAGAACACCGTGGTCATTTCGGTGGCATGTGCTAACCCGGCAACCACATGCTTTTGCACTTCCGTCGGTGGGGGACCGGCTGCTGCGGAAGGCTCAGACATTCTCCTCTTCGATCTGGGTGAGGCTTTCCTCCTTGAGGCAGTCTCCGAACGCGGGGAAGAGTTCCTCAATCAGTTCTCGAAGATGACGAAGGACGCGACCAAGAAACAGGTCGCCCAGAAGAAAAAAATCGCCGAGGAGGCAGCTTCGCGCATGGAGAAATTACCCCTGGATGGCGTTGCGGAGAGGCTTGCGAAGGCTTTCGATTCAGACCTGTGGGAAGCTCCCTCGCAGAAATGTCTCGGCTGCGGGATATGCACCTATTTCTGCCCGACGTGCTATTGCTTCGACGTGACCGATGAGACGCTCAGGGAGAATGGAAGGAGAGTGCGGACATGGGATTCTTGCATGTATTCCCCGTTCACACTGCACGCTTCCGGGCACAATCCTCGCCCGAGCCAGAAGGAGAGGGTTCGTCAGCGATTCATGCACAAGTTCAGCTACGCGGTGGACAACAGCGGCCAGTTGTTCTGCGTGGGCTGCGGGCGCTGCATCGTGAACTGTCCGGTCAACATTGACCTCAGAGAGGTAATAGCACCGTGAAGGGAAACCACGGAAATCCATATCTACCATATCCGGTGGAGATTCAGAAGGTAACGGTCGAAAACGCCGACCGAGACATCAAGACCTTCAAACTGGCCTTCCTCAATAAGGAACATGAGGAAGCCTTCCAGTACCTCCCCGGTCAGTTTGCGGAACTGTCCATCTTCGGGAAGGGAGAATCGCCCATCGGCATCGCCTCCTCCCCGACAGAAGAAGGCTACCTCCTTTTCACTGTCAAGAGGATGGGCGTGGTTACTTCCGACCTCCACAATTCGGAGGAAGGGAGAATCATCGGTGTGAGAGGCCCTCTCGGGAAATCGTATCCGCTCGACCAGATAGAGGGAAAAAATGTCCTCATCGTCGGCGGCGGATTCGCCTTCACGACGCTGCGAAGCGCCATCCGCTATCTGCTCGCTCCGGAGAACCGGGGACGCATCAACAACCTGACCTGCATCTACGGCGCCAGAAGCCCCGGAGAGCTGATTTACAAGGAAGAGCTGAAGGAGTGGGAGGAGCGCGACGATATCGAGATGTACGTGACCGTTGACAAAGGGGACGAGTCGTGGACCGGCAGGGAGGGGTTCGTGCCCACTGTCCTGAAAGAGGTCGCCCCTTCCTCCGAGAGCGCCATCTGTCTCGTCTGCGGCCCCCCCATCATGCTGAAATTCACCTTCCCCGTCCTCAGTGACCTCGGCTTCCCGCCGGAGAACATCGTGGTATCCTTAGAAATGCGTATGAAGTGCGGCATCGGCAAATGCGGCCGATGCAACATCGGCAACCTCTACGTATGCAAAGACGGCCCCGTCTTCACCCTTGAACAGCTCCAAGCTCTCCCTGCGGAGTATTGAGCGGTGCTGCTCCAAGAAACCCCTTGGTCCACAGGAGGTTGTGCGGTGAGTGGCCCGCATTATTGTCATGGATCTCCCGGGACAACCTTGATGAGTGGACATTGTTTCGGGTGCTTGGGGCACTGCCATCTTTCGCCCCTGCCTCTCCGTACACGCCTGTATTTCGTGCGACCGTCAATTTCGCACCTTGGAATGGCGGTAAATGGAGGGCGCTCATCGATATTCCTCAGATACCCCGGACAATCGGCCCTATCCTTATTGCTGCAGCCCACTTTGACCGCCTGGAAGTCCCAAGCGCCGTGTTGCCTCCCTTGATTAACGACCCAGGTGGGCTCGTGGCAGAAGGGGCAGACTCGCGGCGAGCCGTCCTCAAGAATTACTGCCTGACGAAAATGCTTTGCCTGGAGCAATTCCAAGTAGCACTTCACATATTCGGGCGCCTCGAACCGATGCGCGGTTTCCTGCCTGCCTCGATGGCTGGACCAATTCATGCTGCCGGTATAAAGAATCCGCTCATCGATAATTACGTCCTTTCCATGCATACCACTTGCGGGAACTACGGTCGCCCCCTGCTCTTTTAAATTCAGGAGGGCCTTTTTCGTGTAGGCTCTTGCTGCCGGGTCAACATCATTAAGCCGCGGAGTGACGATGGTGATCTCGACTCGGGGCTTTTTGTTCAGGGCGGCATAGAAGGCTGGCTGGACTCTGGGCCAGCGATAGCTGCCGAAATAAGGGGCGAATGCGAGGATGCTCTTAGAAGCTGAATTGATATCGGCTATGAAACGATGGAAAAAGGTATTTTCGTCAAGGGGTTCCCAAGCCAAGCCATGGCTTTGTCTTGGGACGCACCACTTCGTACTATCGACAGAGAAGCCAAATATCCGGTTCGGAAGATCCTCTATGGGCAAGTCCGCGGCTGACACGAGATCGGCATGGTTTCTGAGATACATCCAAAGTTGGCCAAGACCACTGGCTGCCCTGGCGCGCTCGTTGAGCCATTCAGAGGACCCTATGAGAATGAATTTGTTCTTGGCCCGGGTCACTGCAACGTTGAGCTCGCGTCTAACCTCTTTGAGGTACCTAGGTGTGACGAGCCTGGCGGACCAATACGGTTCATCCAAAACGGAATCGAATATGATCAGATCGGCCTGCCCCCCCTGAAACGTATGAACTGTTCCTGCTTGAACCCAATCTTCCAGGTCTAAGTTCCTCAGCATCTTCGTAATGAGCCTTCGTTGAGCCACAAAAGGAGTGACGATGCCAATAGGTCTGGGGCTACTAACACGGTCGGGCCTTGGGAGATCTGATACGGCCAGGGCTGCAGTCTCTACAGCGACTGTTGCTGAATAGAAATTAAAACGGCTGAGGCTACCAGGTTGTTTGCCGCTCCAACAATGCAAGTCCGCAGTATCGACTATGAGTAGCGTGCTGCCCGGGAGAGACCTAAGCCAAGCGTGCGTGGGGTGTTCGTGAATTTGCTTCAGGCGCTTCTTCAGCGACTGATGATCTTCGAGTCTAACACCGGTCTGGTCGTAAACCAGATGCCGCGCAATGTTGGCAATTTCGGGCAGCATTCTTCGCTGCTCGGTCAACCTTTCCAAAACAACGCATCCTTCTGCTGGTTTACAATCGTGTGCGACACCAGCCAGATGAAAGACATCCGTCCCAAGTCTCTCATCGCTTATAGGCGTATCGCTCCGGACAATTGGAGGAAGTTGACAAAAGTCCCCGACCAAAATAATGCGTTTGATTGCCCGAGCCGCAGCCAGGAAAATCAAAGGTGGAAGTGCCATGGAAATCTCATCGACGATTACCGCGTCAAAGGCCTGATCTTCCAACGTTCTGTCGGTATAGTTCTTGGTCAGGGTGCAGAAAATCGCTCGGGCTTTTTCAACCAGCTTCTGCTCAAGTTCCGAGAGTTCTTGTTGGAGCAATTGAATCCTTGTCTCCAGCGGTTCCAAGCGCTTGGCTATATTTCCCACCTCGTTCTCAAGGATTTCCCGGGGCAGCAGCTGTTGACATGCACTCCGTTGTCTATCGAGTGCTAACTTAAGCGTAACAGCTAAGTCGCGAGCCGCGGTCTGCTTTGCGTGAAGGAGTTCCAACGCTTCTTTGGAATGCGTGAATAGTTCATGCGCTACACGCAAGGCGTTGGAAGCGCGTTGTATCTTTCTCTTCCGAAAAAGCCAGGCGCCTTTGGCCTCTTCAAGTTCGAGGCCTCGCTGCCTAACTATATTCCCGTGGTTTCTTAACTGGTCTCTGGCGGCTCTCGTTTTGTCTTTGCAGGAGCTTTCGGATTCAGCGGCTGATTCGTAGCGGTTCGCGAGATCCGAAAGTTTGTCCCACTCTGCAATTATGGCATTGCCGTATTCAAGTTGCTCCCTAAGTGGTTTCGCTTTTGACTCCAGAGCTACGATCTCTTTGCTTATGTCGCTGGTCTTTTGGCCGACCACCCAGTCCAACCGAACGGGGTCGGGAATCTTCTGATTCGTTGTTGGCCCGATCCTAAGTATCTTGCCCTCCTGAAGGAAGGGATGTACGGCGAGCGGTCCATCTTGCTCCTCTTCTGAACCCGCGCGTTTTACCGCCTCATATAGGGACTGATCTACGGCCGCATTCGTATGGCTGAGTACAAGAACTCTCTCATGCAATGCGATGAGGGTGGCCACAAGATGAGCGATTGAGAACGTTTTTCCGGTACCCGGCGGTCCCCATATATACGTGACGGAGGAGCCACACGCTTTTTCCCACACGTGGCGGTTCCGGGGATTCTTATCAACCAACGCTGGGATGTCAGGTAAAAGTGCAGTCCCAATTTCTGCCTGGACGGGATGGAATACTTTTACCGCTAAAGGTCGAACTCCCGTTGGGTTCTCAGCCTTAGCGTCAAGTACATCCGCCAGTCGTCGAAGGAGAGCCGTGTCGTCGATTAAAAGAATCGCCCTGGAAATGGCATCGGGAAGTCGGGAACTCGCTTCGAGCTGGATTTGGATACGGTTAACTTCCTGGCGTATTACAGTGGCGGTGTATTCTGCACTTTCCGTCTTTAGTTGCCCGGTTGCATCCTCAGGAATCCTTGTGCCATCAGCGAGTATAAATGAAAAAATCCCTTGGCTGGAACCTATTGTCTTGATTAACTCCCCCGATAGCAGCTCATAAGATTGCTGTCCCCCCTTCTTTGACAACTCCTCGATCTCAGCCTTAACAGCCTCTGAGAACCAATAGGCGAGTTCATCTGGGGAACTCGGCAAGGACGGCGGGCCCTCCCGCACCTCCCCAATTCCTTCTTGACCGACATCGAAGAATTTCAACTGCTCCACCTGTTCGACCCCAAAAAAGTGGGTTAAATGCCCGGCACGGGTGATTTCCTCAGTGGGGCCATCAAGCCGTCCGGAACGGCAATTTGGGCCGGTGGCGATGCCTGGGCGCTACGATTCTTTGCCCTTGCTTATTTATAGCATATATGGTCATTTTACGCACAAGATGGTGCATTCTTGTGAGCGTAAGTCGCTCCAGGGGAGGCGGAAGCGGGGCGCGCTTTAAACCGGAAGCGGTGCTGCTGGGCGTCATCTTCCGGACGGGCGTATAGGCTCACTGCACGCCCCTGCTGTTGCCGCCGATGTGCTCAGGACCAAACTTCTCCTGTGGTTAGTCCCTGAGCTAACGATTCTCGGCGATCGCTCTTCTACTCTTCATAGCCCTGCTGACTGCAGCGAGAAGCTCATCCGGAGTGAAAGGCTTAGGGAGGTACTCACCAGCCCCGAGCTTGATAACATCAACCGCTGTGGATGCCGTCGAATAACCGGTTATCACAATGACCTGCACCTCGGGCTGCTTTTCCTTTATTGCGTGAAGAACCTCCATTCCGTCCATGTCGGGCATCTTCAGATCCACAATTGCTACATCGAAATCGCCGGAGGCGCCCCTCTCGATTCCCTCACGTCCGCTTTGAGTGGTCGTGACGGAATATCCTTCCGGGGCAAGCACCCTGACGCAGCTCTTGCAAACGATCAGCTCGTCGTCCACAACCAGGATTTTGCCTTTTTGCTTTTCGCATTGGCGTGCGCTGGCTTCGCTCATTTACTCACGCTCCGTCGCAATCAGATGATAAAAGCCGCTCCCTTTCCGATTACACTGCTGACCTCGATTGTGCCGCCGATGTTTCCGGATTATGCCGCCGGCCACCCCCGACACCGAATACGACAATGCAAACCGTGTTGTCAAGAAGTATTTCCCTCGGAAAGTCTCCCCCAAAATTCTCCAATTCGCCCTTTCGAATCTGTCCTCTACTTGGCTACGGTTCATCTCCGACCTTCAGGTGGTTGTGTTGTTTTTCAAACCCACAACTTTCACCTCAGGAGGTCTCCTTCTTCATCAAAAAGTTTCCCCATTTTTTATGCAAAAGAAAGGCCTCACAGTTGGCAGTTTCGATTTCTGCCTTGGTACCAATAGGTTACAACGCCATCCTCGCCGTTTTTGGGGAAACTCCTGTAAAGTTTCCCTCTGAGGACTGCAACGCTCACAGCGCACAGAAGGGAAACCTCTTAGAACAAGGCGTTTGTTGCATGTGGAGGGGCAAAGTGGCACAGTCCTGGTCGCCATAGCGCAACCTCACAGGGAAAAGGATAGCAGACCTGCATGGAGGTGATTCGGGGCTTAGTGAATCAAGCAGGCGGCGGGCAACCCAAAATTGCCTTTCGGAAGGGGGGGCACAAAACGGGAATTTGATCTCCCCCGCAAAAAGTTTTTCCAAAGAAAACAACGCAAAGCAAGCTTTCCCCAAAAATAGGAAAATTTGCTTGAAATCTTTGTTGCTTAATACATAGACCGTCCGAGTCTTGGCGTCGGCTTAATCGCCCATACGAGGAACAGGAATGTGGTAGGATTGTGGAAAGCTGTGCCTGGTAACGCCTTGAGCCTTACGTAGTGATACATGCGATGTGCGATAGAAGGCCAAGATCATTTGAGGCCGTGTTTTTCTATGAGTTTTTGAATTCCCTTTCTGCCATAACGAGTTTGGTCAACACCCCAGATGTCGGAAAGTGTGCCTATGGGCAGAGGTTTGGATTTATTGGGAACAAGGGTAACGAGCGTTCGAGCTGGTAGGCATTTTGCCAACGAAAACCCATGTTTCGCTTTTCTTCTGATTTCCCAGCCGTCTTTCACGAGAAGCTTTATTAACTGCTTGCCGCTGATTGCTGGAAGAGATTCCCCCATTACGCGCTTGCCGCTTGGAACACAGGCTGCATTACACGCTGATAGAAGAGATGCTTATCCGGTGGGATGCTTATTGAACTGTGGCGACGAGGCCTTGTACGGTAAAACTTAATGTTATGTTCCTTGAAAAAGCGCTCCCGTTCGCCAACATCTTCCAAAGTGTTTACGTGTAGCACAATGGCCTCAAGAATGGCTTCTTGAGCTTCTTCAAATGTATCACCGAACGTAGAAGTGCTCAATTCGCGACATCTGGCAAGCACGCGGTCTTGTTCTTGACGATATTCAATAGTAAGGATGACAAATCCCAGCGGCTCCACCTTCTGTTTCCTCCCTTTACAAGGGGCCTCTTTCTTATGAAATGTGATGTTAGCATATCGCATACCAGCAGCTTTTTGTCAAGTTTTTTTTCTTTTTTTGCCATTTTTTTCCCGCATTTTTAGAACACCTTCTTATTCCTGATCGTTCCGAAATTTTTGTATCACCCCGCCAATCCACAAGCGACACAGCTTGACCGGAAAGGCACGGAAAAGGTCTGACAGGGAGAGAAAGGTGAAATGTCGGAGGAGTGGGAGATTTAATCTTCCTTTTTCCCTTGTGGAACACAAGCAGCTTCCCTGGATAGGAGAATGCTTTTTCTTTTGCGTAGGGAACAAAATCCTGTGAAAGTAAACTCATCTGTGGCAAAAATATCTTTCAAGCTAAAGAGAGGAGGGCAGTACGATGAAGGCGAAGCTCGTAATGGGGAATGACATCCTTGAATTAGAGAAGAACATGAATGAGTTCCTGTCCACAGAAAACGTATTTCATATTGAATATGCGTCTGATATTCAAAAAGGGCCAGGATATGGTGAAGGTGGTTTCGGGGAAGGCCCATACGGGGGAGCTAACCTGGCAGTCTTGATCGTGTATTCAGAACACTAAGTCCTGCGACCCGGCGCGAGCGAGCATCATCTCTTCTGTGGCGAACCTTGCATTGTCAATATCTGTCAATGATCTTGCTCAGGGCAATAACTCCAGATCAACGTTGAGATTTGCCGTACATCGTTTGCGAAAGCATTATGGTGTCCCAAAGGATGCTCAATGCTTTCGGCCATCCGAGAAAGCGGGCGGTTACGCGCTTGCCCACAGAGGAGAAAAAAGGTCTGGGATCGCTTTGGCTCTTGTGGTATCCTTGCCTGAAAATCATGTGTTGCCCACACAAACAGAACCTTCAAAAGGCTACGAAGGGAATAGGTGCTTGGCTCAAACGGTCTTGGAGCGGATATAGAGCTTTGTGCTGCGGTGTCTCTGTCGCCTTTTTGGTGTTCATCTTGTCGCTCATCTTCGGTGCGAAATTCCCGGAGGCGATCCAAGCATCTGCAATCATTGTCCTGATTAGTGTTACCCTTGAATATGCTGCTTCCACAAAGCGTATGGTAGATGAGGCTGAAGCGGCGAGAATGGAGCGGCAAAAGGAAAAAGCAGAGGGTGAGAAAGCTATACTTTCTAACATACGATATGAAGCAGAAGAGAATTGCAGAATTTGGAAATATCTCGCCGATGACCGCACCGAAAAAGATACAAAAGTTCCTCTTATCTCTTTCTCTGTTTCTGGGAAAAGCAAAGTGAACGCTCTCGCTCATTTGCTGGGTTCCACAATAGAAAAACTACGCCGAGCCTACTTTGCAATGGAATGTATCAATGCGAAGATAAGAGAGTACTACGGCTCTTTCAGTGCTGCGACCAGTGCAATGTCCGAGGAAACGCGCAGACGTGTCTTTCATCTGATGAAACGACTATATGAAAAGACACCGAAAGGTCAGGAACCTATAGACGCTCGGTTCTTGGCAAGAATGATCGAGGAACTGAAGGAAAAAGAACAGAAGGCAATCAATCGCGCGAAATCCCAGGAATATGCCTCAATTTCATCCCGATAATCTCTTCAATTCGTCGGGGTCGTAGAGGCTTTCATCGGTTACTTTTGGGTACGTCCCCCAGCTTTCGTCGTTCTAATTCGCCATAAGCGGATCACCCTGTCAACCGTCTCACTCGCCACGCCTGACAATGGCTCGCCTTTCCCGGTTCACCTCTGGGGCCGCGAAGCACCCAACCCTTTTGCTTTCTACGGGCCGCGAGTTCTTCTATTAAGTTCGGGGGGAGCGCAATGCACCTTTCCCTCCGGCTCTTAGGGGCGAACCCCAAGTCCGGCTTCTTGGGAACCCATAGCTCGCCGGCCTCAAGGTCAACGTCCTCCCACTGAAGGAATCTCGCCTCGCCAAGCCGCAATCCTGTCCGCAATATCAAGCCTGCCGCTCTCCGCGCCCACGGCTTCAACTGGGCAAGGAAGGGGCCTATTTCGCTCTCTGATAGGAAAACGACCCGCCCCTGACCTGGGGTGTGCTTACTTGCTCGATCTCCGCTGGCATGGATTGTAACCAGCCCTGTTTAACGCAACGCTTGAGGAAGGCTCGCAAGTAGCGAAGCTCCGTGTTGACTGTGAAGGGCGAACACTCCCCCAAGCGCTGCTTCTTATACTCGTCTATTTCCTTCGGCCTGATGTCCTCGGCAACCCTCACCCGTTTCATCCGACTGAGAACGTTCCTCAATCCCCGCCGTGCCCTGTCTATGTGCGCGGGTGATTTGTTGTTCGCCTCAAGCCACTCCATATATTGCGAGAGCAGGTCTTTCAAGTGGGGCGATGTGAAATGCGGCTCCCACCCTCCCCTGACGAGTTCGCGCTGGTGTGCTTCGTATTCTTGCGCGCGGGCCTTGGAGGTCTGCTTCGTAGAACCCTTATACCGCCACCCGCGATACCAGAAATCATAGTGCCAAAAGCGGGAATCGGGACGCCTTCTCACAGTCCTTTCGGAGCCTCCACTGGAGGTTAGTCAACTATGAGAAGCGTATTACAGGGGGGAGTCTTGTCAAGAAAAAACCGTCCCGAAACCGTCCCAGTGGGGTTAGTGGAAGTCATAAGCAATTGCGCCTGAGAGGATTTGAACCTCCGACACCGGGATTAGGAATCCCGTGCTCTATCCTAACTGAGCTACAGGCGCGTTTTCAGGGGCCGCGTCATTGACATCATATTGCGCCTTGCGCGCCTTCGATGTCAACAGATTGTGCGTAATCGCCCAGTTTCAGCGGGAGGTAAACCCACGGCAGAGAGCGCGGAAGGGAGGTCTGCGGTTTCACCCTCAACCGGGACATGCCGTCAGCGACCGAGGTTTTTTAGCAAGCCGTCCAGGGACTGTTTCATAGCCTCATTGTAGTCGGACAGCGTGCCTTCAAATCGAAAAACGCGCATGTTGGGCTCGGAGGAGTTGACCTCAATGTGCTCAAAGGGCGTCCTTGCCTTGTCGCTGACGGTAACCTTCGCAGGGACAAACCGGAACACCGGTTTTTCTCCCGCTGGATTTTCCCCGGGGCGGCTCCGGGGCAGAGCGCGCCAACGCCCGTCCTTGACCTGCAACGTCCTACCCGCGGCGTCTATGAAGGATGCCGTTGACCACATCGAGCGGTTCATCCCCCAAATCCTCTTCTTCACTTTGTCCGCAATAGGTTTTTGGAGAGCCACGACAGGATCAACCTTCTCAGGGTCAACTTTCATCAGTCCGTAGGCGAAATAGTCCTGCATTTTCACAGACCAATTGCCCAAGAGGTCGCCCTGCTTGAACCCCCATTTTGAAACGAACGGTTCCCTCCCGAAACAGGGCAGCCAGTAAATCGGCAAACCGGATCGCATCACCCCGACGTACGCGTGTGCATCGAGTCCCACGTTATATTCATTCCCGCCGCCGGAATTCCCCGCGCTCATGTAAAGCTTTTCTACCTTTTCTTTGAGGAGTTGTGGCGCCCGGTTGAAAGCTGCGCACACATCGCGCAGGCTGCCAACAGTTATCAACGTGACTTTCCTTTCGGAGTTTTGGAGGACGTTGATGATGAGCTTCACTCCTTCCTGGAATCTCTCCGGCTGGTCGAGTCCTTTATCGGACGGAGACTTCAGCTTGTTCGGCAGCCCGCAGGCGAACGCAACCTTCTTGCCCGTGATTGCCATCATCTGCTCGATGGGGATTCTTCCCGGCTTTCGCATCTGTTTTTCACCCTGGTCGAGCACGATCCCGCGAACGTCGAGCTCATCAATCGAAAAAACCGTCGCCAGATCAAACCAATCGTCCGGGTCATCCGGCGGGTGAAAGAGGTCGCTGCAGTAAATGACGGGGACACTTTTGCCAGACCCTTTTTCGGCACGACCGCTCGATAGCAGACTCGTAGCAACAAGAGCTCCCGTTGCCAGCGCAGCACACATTCTCGCCGCCATCGCGAAGGTGCGTGATTTTTCCTTGTGCATTTTCCTCCCTCCAGTGGGAGACGGTTCAGCCCGAGGCCTTTTATGCGACGTATGGGCCCGCGGGTCACTTGATCCTATAATCCGAAGGCTTCAATCCTTTTTTGTGCCGACCGACGCCAATCCTGTTGGGGTTGTACTCGCCGACAAGGTCAACTTTGCTCTTGGGCCGGATTCTGTCCTCCAACCCCATCGCCCAGTAGCAGGCGTTGACGAGGAGGCGGCGGAATCCCTCGCTCTTAAGGTCGCCGCCGTGCCCCATGGTGGTGGAGAAAACGCGACAGGTCTTGCCCTTGTCGCCCGTATAGGTCTTGATCCATGCGACGGGGACGAGTTTCTTGCCGGGTTGCGGTTTGTCGTCGTGATTCATACCCGCAAGAACTTGCCCCATGATTACCGGCTTGCTGTCGCCGCTCAACGTCGTGATGCCGTAAACGTCAGACGGTCCCCAGATGTCTTTGGCGCCTTTGACGATCGGATGGTTCTCCATGCCCTTTGCGACGAGTCCGCGCGTGCTTTCTCGCTGGTGATGCCCATAGTGGCTTATCCAGGTCTCGCCCAAAACCTGCCTCCCGAATCCCCCTTTGAAATCTCTGTCGTTGAAACTGTACTTCGCATAGGTCTTATGCCTTCTGAAATTGAACGCATGCGTTGACGTTCTCAATCCGATGACGGGCTTGCCGGAGTTGATGTAATCCACGATGTACTTCATCTGCTCGTCGGGGAGGTCTCGGAAACGGGTGAAAATCACCATCAGGTCCGCGGTTTTGAGCGCTTCAAGGCCGGGGATGTTGTCGAGCTGTTCCGGGTTGATGGTGCCGTCTTCTCTGTCAATCGCAAACAGCACCGTACACTTGAATCCCTGATGCTTGGCCAAAATCTTTGCCAGTTGCGGTATCAATTCTTCGGAACGATACTCTTCATCCCCGCTTACAAGGACGATGTGTTTCCCCTTGCCCGGGCCCTCATAACCGTCGAAGACAATCCACTGCTTTTCCGCCTTGACGCGGTTGCCGGGCAAACCTATCAGGGCCACAATCACCAGCGCCGAAAGTTGGAACGCATGTTTCATCGTGCACATTTTTAACTCCTTTGCTTGTAGTGAAATAATGGTTTCAACTTACAGGGGCAGTGCGGCCACGCTCTTGCTGCGCCACATTTCCCGTCGGACACTCTCGAGCAGTGAAAGTATATGCCATCCGCCCCGCAGATGTAAAGCCCGCCGTTGACGCGGGTGTGGCCGCCAGTCGCTGGCATGCTCTGACGCCTCGTTTTGAAGCTCTCCTGCCCGAGGTTGATGCTGTGCATTCGTTCAGTTTGGCCCTTTACCGTACAACGGAAAACGCCACGGCTTCCTTTTCGCGTGCCCCCAGCGGGCACCGGGCTTAGTGTTCTGATTCATAAACTCGGTAACGTATTCGGATGTTGCAATGACCAAAAGGCCATGAAACATATCAGATTTTGAATCCACAATACGTGGCCGTATTTACGAACAGTTGTACTTAGCCACCGGCTTTAGTCGGTGGTATCGGATTCGGGATTGTTCTCGTGAGAGCCGGCTTTAGCCGGGCTTCTCGACCGGAGGATTCATCCGAATTCCCCCTCGCAAATATAGCCGCACCTGTTGACGGCGCCGGTTTGCATTCCAGTAGGTAGGTTTGGCAAGAGTAACGCCGTCCCGGAGGCAGGATCTTCCCGATTCATCAAATAGCTCGACTTTCGAGAGCGAATGCACCATACTCTTGGGTAGAGTGGGCTGCTCGGGAGAGACTCGGCTCATCGTTCCTCGCCGGGTGAATGTTGCGACAACCTCCATGTATAAAAGCTGCCCGCAAAAACGTGAAATTCCGGTTGAGCGGAAAGAAAGGAGCGCGCAATGAAACGAGCAGTGTGTCAGATCATCTTGTCGGCAATCCCGATTCGAGCCATCGTAGGCCTCCTCGTGATAGGGTCTGCCTGCACCTATGGATTGAAGAGCAACGCCGCATCCGGCGCCGCGAAAGTCCCGCGAGCATCGAGGAAGATTCCAGTGATTTTCGACACTGATATTGGTGATGATATTGACGACACTTGGGCGCTGGCGCTGCTGCTGAAGTCCCCCGAAGTGGACATCAAACTGGTCGTCGGCGACCAAGGCAAATCGCTTTACCGGGCGCGCCTGCTCGCAAAACTCCTCGAGACAGCCGGGAGAACGGACATCCCCGTGGGGGTCGGCGCCGGCCCGAAGAGCGGCAGCGGCGGCCAATCGGCTTGGATTGAGGGCTACGAGTTGAAGTCGTACCCGGGCAAGGTACACCAGAACGGCGTCAAAGCCATCGTTGATACCATAATGAAGTCGCCGCGGCGGGTGACGCTGATTGGGACCGGGCCAATTCCGAACGTTGCTGCCGCGCTCGAGCTCGAGCCCAGGATCGCCCGCAAAGCCCGCTTCGTCGGCATGCACGGCAGCGTGCGTCGCGGCTACGGCGGGAGCAAGAAGGTTGCCGCGGAGTACAACGTGCGCGCCGACCCCAAATCATGCCAGAAGGTGCTCACCGCTCCGTGGAGGATAACCATCACGCCGCTGGACACGTGCGGCCTTGTTCACCTAAAAGGCGAAAAGTACAGGACGGTTCGCGACTCAAAGGACAGGGTCGCTGCCGCGGTCATCGAGAACTATCGCATCTGGTCGGGGAACAAAGAGCAGCCCAAGTCCGCAAGCAGCACGCTCTTCGATACGGTAGCCGTGTACCTCGCATTCTCCGAAAAGCTTGTCCGGGTCGAGAAGTTGGGCATCCGCGTAACGGACGACGGCTACACAGTCATTGACCCCGCCGCAAAGGTCATAAGGGTGGCGACGGAGTGGAAGGATATGGCGGCGTTTGAGGACCTCCTGGTCAAGAGGGTGACCGGCCCCACTGTGAAGCCGAGCAAAAACCGGTGAACGTGTCCGCCGCCTCTGCAAGAGTTCGCCGTGGCATGAGCATCTTGCCCATGATTCTCGCGGGAGTACAGTTTGGAAGGTTTTGTAGGAACTATGCGTAGGGACGGTTTTGTTGCGCTGATGGTCGTGGCATCGCCGCTCGCGTTTTGTGCGGCGCCCCGGCTGGGAGCTGAAGAGCTGGCTGCGAATGCACGAACCCTCGCTTTCCCCGGGGCGGAGGGCTTCGGGAGGTACGCCCTCGGCGGACGGCACGGGAAAGTGCTGTTCGTCACGAAGCTGGACGACTATCTTCCGGGTGACGAGCAGCCGGTCCGGGGCAGCCTCCGCGCGGCGTGCGACGCAGAAGGGCCTCGCATTGTGGTCTTCCGGGTCTCGGGGGCAATACCGCTCAAGATCGCACTCGACATCACGAAACCTTACATCACCATCGCCGGTCAAAGCGCACCGGGCGAAGGAATCTGCCTGAAAAACCATGAGACCACAATTCGCGCCCACGACGTGATTGTGCGTTACGTCCGTTTTCGCCCGGGGGACGAGCTCGGCCCAGCGTACAAGAAACGGGGCAAAAGTTTCCAGCCGGACGCTCTTTCGATGGGCGTGCCCAGCCGGGATGTCATCCTGGACCACTGCTCGACGAGTTGGGCGATTGACGAGGCGCTTTCCGTCTCCGGCGAAGGCATCACCAACGTGACAGTGCAGTGGTGCATCATCAGCGAATCGCTGAACCGGAGCTATCACCAAAAGGGCCCCCACGGTTACGGCTCGCTCCTCAGATGCAATGGAAATATCACCTTCCACCATAACGTTTACGCACATCACAGCTCTCGCAGCCCTCGCCCGGGAACGTACGGGAAGGGAAGCATCATGCTCGATTTTCGGAACAACCTTATCTACAATTCATACGGCTATACGGCGAAGGATCCTGCGAGAATCAATTACATTGGCAACTACATCAAGCGGCCGACCGGCTACGCGTTTCGCGTTGGCGGCGAGGCGACACAGATGTACGTCGAAGGTAATTATCTGGCCGGCGGTGGGGACGCTAACCGGGACAACTGGAACCTCATTTCCCGTGCGAAAGAATGCAACAAGATGAAGAAGGCTTATCCGGTGGCGGCAGTCAAGACGGACAGTGCTCTAAGGGCTTACGAAAGAATCCTCGCTTCCTGCGGCGCCAACCTGCCAGAGCGCGACGCCGTGGACGCCCGCATAATGGACGAGATTCGGACAGGGAAAGGGCGAATAATTGATTCGCAAAGGGAAGTCGGCGGGTGGCCAGAACTGAAGTCCCTTCCCTCGCCTAAAGATAGCGACCATGACGGCATGCCGGATGCGTGGGAAATAAAGCATGAGTTAAATCCCCACGACGCGTCCGACAGTGCCGCGGACAAAGACGGAGATGGCTACACCAATATCGAGGAATACCTGAACAGCACGAACCCCGCCAGGTAGTGTTCACTGGCGAGCCACGAACCGGTACTTCCCAGAACCCACTCTGTAAACCACCGAGCCATCTTCCGTCCGCAAAAACTCGACGCCCTCACTCTTTTCCGCTCGTTTACCGCTCTCGGTAACAGCGGCTCGTCCGCTGGCTGGCACATAAACCGTGGCCGTTGTGTTGACGGGGACCGTCACGTCGAGCGTGAACAAATCGGCGTTCATCTTCCAGTCAGAAACGACTGCGCCATATATAGACTCGTACGTTCCCCTGGCCCATTCAAGGCCCCCACCCGGGCGCGGGCGAATCGTGAAGTGCTTAAACCCGGGGCTTTCTTCATCGGGATTGATCCCTACGATGGTCCGAAACATCCACTCACCCACGCCCCCAAAGGCGCAGTGGTTGAAAGAGTTCATCGAGGGGTCCCGGAAGCCGCGGCCTTCCACGTAGCCGTCCCACCGCTCCCAAATGGTTGTCGCACCGTGCTCGACCATATAAGCCCACGACGGGACCGTCCGCTCGTTGATAAGCCGGTACGCCACATCGTTACGCCCGTTGCGTGTTAGCTCGAGCATGAGCCGCGTGGTGCTCTGAATTCCCGTCGAGAGGCGCCAGTTGCGTTCCTTAATGCGCTCGACCATGAGTTTCGCCGCGATGTCTCGGCGCGCATCAGGAATCAGGTCGAAGCGAAGCGCCAGGGCGTAACCGGCCTGCGTATCGCCCTGGATGCAGCCGTCGGGCTTTACGAAAGCGCGGTTGAAAGCGGTTTTGATGGACTTCGCCAGAGACGCGTAACGTGCGGCATCATCCGCGCGCCCGATGACCGCTGCCATCCTGGAAAGCAACTCCGTGGAGCGAGCGAAGAAAGCCGTCGCCAAGACCTCATTCGGGACCGCGCCGCCGGAGTCGGGCCACCCGTCGAGGAGAAGCGTGTCCCCGTTAAGCCAGTCGCCGTAATCGTTGCCGCGATGCCCCGTCCAGATAAGCTCCGGGCTTTGGCCGCGGACATATTCAACCCAGCGTTTCGCCGAATCGAAATGCTCTTCGAGGATTCTCTTATCGCCATAATTCACATAGACCCGCCAGGGGATGATTACGCCGCCATCAGCCCACCCCGGCGACCCCGAGAACCTCGCGTTCGGGTCGAAAGGATGTGGGGCGAAATCGGGGTATCGCCCGTCATCCGCTTGGGCGTCGCGAATATCGCGCAGCCATTTCGTGAAGAACCTTGCCATGTCCATATTGAAGCATGCCGTCTGCGAGAAGACCTGCGCATCGCCCAACCACCCCATTCGCTCATCCCTTTGCGGGCAGTCGGTCGGAATGCTGTGCATGTTCCCTCGCTGCGTCCACCGGATGTTTTCCATCAGCTTGTTGAGCATCGGGCTTGAGCACTCGAACCGGCCTGCGGGTGAAACCGCCGAGTGGATGACGCAGCCAGTCAGCGAATCAAGCGAAGGCTTTTGGGAAAGACCCCGCACTTCAACGTAGCGGAAGCCGTGATAGGTGAAATGCGGCTCAAACACCTCCTCGCCCTTACCGCGGAGCATGTACTTGTCCGTTTGACGGGCGCCCGCTGCCCCGCCTTCCTTCGGTACTCGAAGGTTATCCGTATAAATATTCCCGTCGTCGTCGAGGACTTCGGCATGCCGGAGCGTTACCGCCGTGCCGGCCGGGCCTCGAACTTTCAGCCGACACCAACCGACCATGTTCTGACCGAAGTCGAACACGAAGACCCGAGGCGTCGGCTCGGTCATCCCAGTCGGCTTCAATTCCTCGACGATACGTATCGGCTCGTTGGGCTGCGCGACGAGCTTAACGGGGACCCCCGGCCCCACATCCACGGGTTTCCACCGCGAGTCATCGAATCGCGGCAGGTCCCATCCCGGCATCTCCAATCGCGCGTCATAAACCTCGCCGTCCAGCAGGCACGAGCTGCGGATGGGACCGTCCGTCGTCACCCTCCAGGTCTTGTCCGAGACGATAATCCGCGTGCCGCCGTCGGCGAGTTTGACCTCCATCTGAAACAGAAACCGCGGCCGCGGTCCGTACAGACCCCGCGACGGCCCAGCGGGAACAACGATTTGGGCGATTCCGATCCGACCGGCATACCACCCTTCGCCCACAATCGCCCCGATAGCGTTCTCGCCCGGTTGGAGCATATCCGTGACATCGTACGTCTGATATTGCACCCGTTTGCCGTAGTTCGTCCACTCGGGCGCCAGCAGGTTCTCACCGACACGTTTCCCGCTGAGCCGAAGCTCGTATAGCCCCAGTGCTGACACGTAGATAGTGGCACACTTGACCCGCGAGGGGACACGAAACGTCTTCCGCAACATCGCCACGGACGATGAGCCGCCGGCGCCGACCCACTTCGCTTTCCAATCTGCGGGCTCAAGCAGACCCATCTGCCACATAGCGTTCTCGCTCCACGGCGATGCCTTGCCTTCCCTATCCCACGCACGCACCTTCCAATGTACCCGCATTCGCGAACGCAGCGGCTTGCCTCCATAGACCACGTGGATGGATTGGGCGGACGCGACCTTCCCGCTGTCCCAGAGGTCTCCGAGTCCGGCTGCGAGCTTCGCTTCCTCGCTTGCCACGAGTACCCGATACGCCGTCTGCGCTTCAGCACGCTCGTTGGAAACGAGAACCCAGCTCAGCCGCGGCCTCGCCACATCAATACTCAAAGGATTCGCCGCATACTCGCACCGCAGGCGGGTCGGCCTCACCTCTCCCATAACCGACGCCGACGGAATCAAAACCTGTGCTGCCATAGATAGCAAAACTCCCTTTTTCAGTTTCATCCTGGGATGCCCTCTGCGCCTCTGCGTTTATCCGCCCTGCTCATTGGCCCTCCTTCCGCGCGTTCGCGCGGCGCAGTTTGTGTGGACAACATAACAGCGTAGCGTGCATGCTCTCAATGCTGTTCATCCTGTCAAGCCACCCCCTTGCTTTTTAACGCAAAGGCGCCAAGACGCAGAGCATTTCAGAATCTACTCACAATTCCGAGCCGAATCGGGAACAAATGGAAGCTCATTCGCCGAAGCGATAGGAATACAGGTCTGCATCCTTCATCGCGAACCGCAGGCGCACCGGCATCCCGGCGAGCGCGGAGACATCGCCGCCGGACTTCCAGGAATAAGCCTCCGCGATGTCGTCCCCATACAATTCTTTTGCCTCCGCAAGCGAGAAGCCCGGAAACGGTTTGCCCTTGAGGCTCTGAATCTCAACGCGAATGCTCCCGGAAGCAGCCGTCGCATAGTTGAGTATGAGCTTCCTGCCGCTGAAGCGGATAGGTTTCGTCACCAGTTCCCCGCCCTCGTAACCGGCTGAGGCCGACGCGACGCCGTCGAGCCGAAGAACTCCACGACGAATGTGGTGCGTCGGGTAGCTATAGTTCTGGCTGAAGTAGATGGACATCTCGTCCGGCGCCGTTTGTAGGATGCCCCATACCGGCATGTTGCTGCGGTCACCCCAGTTCAAACGGTCGCGACCGGGGCGGATGAAAGCCTCCATAAACGTTCGGTCAAAGTGCAGCCCGTCTCGGCTGCTCAGAAAAATGCCTTCCGAAATCCCTCGCCCTTTGTGGGTCGGCAATCGCTTCCGAGCAGGGATGAACCGCTTCGGAAACGAAAAATAATAGTGCGGGGCGCGGAAGTAGGGGAGCGTCGCGTTAGTGTAAAAATGCTCTGGCGGAGTGTCTCCCAGCTCGATGGGTTTAGGGTCTGTCCAATGGATAAAGTCCTCGGAGCTTGCCGTTGCGACGGCGCGCACTCCTCGGGTGAAAATGCGATAGTACGTCGCATACTTTTGTTTGTTTGGGTCCCAGAACGCGAGGTTCTGCGAATCAAACGCCCCCTTCGTAAGGACGGGTTCGTCACCAAGCCGCCGCCAATGGATACCGTCGCCCGACAAGAACGCATACGACGGCTTGCCCCCCAGCGCCTTGTACCGCTGGTCGGCAGGCACGCCCGGTCGCGTATCCTTAAACGGCGTGAAATTGTGCGTCCCCTTGTCGCCCGGCGCCCTCAATATGATGTTGTTCTCCTTCGAACCGACGAGCTCAAAAAGCCCCAGCTTCGGTTTGCGCCAGTGGATTCCGTCCTTGCTCTCCGCGTAGCAGGTAACCTGTTCCCCGCCCTTGAGTTGCGCCCAGCCGCGATAGTACATTCGGAACAAGCCTTTGTCCTCAAAAACGGTGAAATACGCGCTATACTTTCCGTCCCAGGCGTCGTTTAGTTTCAAGGCCGTCTCCATCCGCTTCGGGTGATGGACCACGAGCCGCACGCCATCCAGCGATTCGATTCGATGCGAATCAACGAACAGTTCCAACCGATTTCCGATGTCTGCGACCTCAAGACCGGTCGCCGACCGCGTGCCGAGACTCCACAGCGCCGCCACACTTAACGCGCACACGATTACCTTACGTGGCCAATGCATCATCACACCCCTTTCCAGCCAGATTGAAACCTCGATTTTCCTCTGAAAGTATCAAATAGAACAACACCGAGGCAATCGGAATGTGCGGCTGTATGTAACCCTTCAGTCTCGGGCGGATAGCTGGCCGAGCTGGAGGAGGCAAGAAGGGAACAGCAGATTAACGCAAAGGCGCAGAGTCGCAGAGAGAAGAAGAATGAGAAGGAGTCCGTCCTCGCCTGTCCCGTGGCATGGGCATCTTGCCCATGATTCTTCACGGGCGAGACGCCCGCGCCACAAAGGAGTGGTCCGGCTTTTGCCATTCAGCCCCTCTCTGCGTCTCTGCGTTAAGGTTTCTCCCCCCTTTCCTTCCCACCGAAACACAGCCGCACCCTTCTTCCGGGAAGCGCTTGACTTTGCCCTCCCTCCAGGCGAAAATAGCCAATATAGCCCTCGCACGCGGGAAACGGTTTTCCTGCCTTTCCCGGCTCTTGACAGCACGATAGAAAAAGAGGCCACTATGCACTGCCGCCCACAAGCTTTGTTGTTGCCCGCTATCTTCTTGACAGCCTTGACCCAGCCCGCGCTACTGAAAGCTGCCCCCAAAAGCGTCACTTTTTCCCAATCTGCCCCGGTGGTTGAAGCGTATGATTTTGCCGAGGTCACGCTGAATGTCGAAAGACCCGATGCACGCAATCCCTTCACCGATGTCGTCGTCGAGGGAAGTTTTCAGCGCGAGGGAGGCAGGTCCATCCGAGTGGTTGGCTTCTGCGATTCGCAGGACGGAAGCCTATTCCGCATCCGTTTCATGCCGGACGAACTCGGGAAGTATTCGTTTTCTGTCAACTACCGCCAGGGAAGCTTTGAAAAATCGCACAAAGGAACCTTCCGCGCAAAAGAGGGCAAACGGCGGGGCATTCTGAGGCTTGACAAGAAATATCCGTGGCATTTCGTCTGGGAGGGGACCGGCGAGCACTATTTCTGGAACGGTACCACGACCTATTACCTCATGGGATGGGACGATGAAACCATCAGAAGAAGCATAGACCGCCTCCAATCGCTGAAAGTCAACCCTCGGCCATTTCAACACCGCCACTCGCAGCCCCGGAACGGCCGACCGAATCTTCCGGGGACTCATTGACGAGATACGTGTCTATGGCAGCAAGACGGACAGCTCGGGGGCTTTGACTCTGAAGAACATCGTCTCAATTCAGAAGACCGGTTGGGTCGGCGCCGCAAAGTAGAAAATGCGGCATGATAATTGGTGAACGCGCCCATGGACCGCGAGACCAGCGCGCCTCCTGGCAGCAACGTCAGCGAAGGAGAGCGGAGAGTATGAGGGCTGGCGGCTATATCTTCGTGATATCCAACGGAACTGAAGAGATCCGGATAGATTTCGAGTCCGTCGCTGCAAACGCGGAGCTTAAGGTGGTTATGGGAGTTTGCCAGCGCGAGAAGGGGACTCTCTACATGGTCGTGCCCCGCGATTCGATAGATCGTGGGATATGGAAGGTAATTAGAGCGCAGGATGCATTGGTGGAGACCAGGCTGAGGCGGCCGTTCTGGTTGTTCGGAGGACGGGTAACAATCCCCACCAGCGATTTGGTTTGGAAACCCGACAGACCCGACTTTCCGATGGAGTACGGTTGGAACGCTTTCTACATGTTTGAACGGCCGGTGGCGATGGGACAGATCATGGAGCACTACACTCGGTTGAAGAAGCAGAAAGGGCTGCTTGACAACATAGCATGCTTCCGTTTTGACCCGTCCACGGTTCTTGACCTTGAGGGCTTATTGTATTTGGCAGTTACCTCACACGACCTGGAAGCCCTCACAGTTGTCCCCGTCACGCGAAGCTTAGAGGAGACAGCCCAGATCGCTCTAAGCGTTATGGAGGCCGAGGTGCACGCTTCCGCAATAGAGCAACAACGTTCGACCCTTTCGAACGGCAAGGGCTTTCCCAAGATTTAGAGATATTGGCAGAATGAGTTTGGCATCAGCAGCACCAGAGTTGCCATCAGGCAATCAAGAAAAATCAGAGAGGAGGTATCAGATGCGTGTACCGGAGAGACGAATGAAGGAAGTCACAAAATTCGTACTGTTGCTACTGCTCACATTCGCGGCTCTCCTCGCAGTGGGACATGCCGCCAAAACCACCGGCCCCCTCAGGGTCTGTAAGAAGAATCCCCGCTACTTCACGGACGGTAGCGGCAAAGCAGTTTACCTCACCGGTTCACATACCTGGAGCAACCTCGTGGATATGGGCCCGAGCGATCCCCCGCCTCGCTTCGACTTCCCCGCCTATCTCGGCTGGATGCGGCGGCTCAATCACAATTTCATTCGGATGTGGACCTGGGAGTCAACGACCTGGGACACCAGAGGGAATAACCCCGCTTTTCGAAAAAAAGACGTTCACCATGCCACTTTCCAACCGTGGGCGCGCACGGGCCCGGGTAAGGCTTTGGATGGAAAGCCGAAGTTCAATCTAAAGAAATTCAATCAAGACTACTTCAATCGGTTGCGAGCCAGAGTAACCGCCGCGCGTGACCGGGGCATCTACGTCTCCGTCATGCTCTTCGAGGGATGGGGCGTCCAGTTTTCGCCCGGCGCCTGGGAAGGACATCCTTTCAACCGCGACAACAACGTCAACGGCATAAATGGCGACCTGAACAGCGACAGCAAGGGGCTTGAAATCCACACCCTCGCTAACCCGGCCATCACCGCCTTGCAGGAAGCGTATGTCAGAAAGGTCATTGACACCGTCAACGACCTCGACAACGTCCTCTACGAGATATCGAACGAGAACCATCCGCCATCCACAAAGTGGCAGTATCACATGATTGATTCCATTCACAAGTACGAGAAAGGCAAGCCGAAGCAGCATCCCGTCGGCATGACATTCCAGTACAGGGGCGGGAAAAACAGCACGCTTTTCGAGAGTCCCGCCGAGTGGGTCTCTCCCAATCCGGAGGGAGGCTATCGCGACAATCCGCCGGCGGCCGATGGACGCAAAGTTGTCCTCAGCGACACCGACCACCTCTGGGGAATCGGCGGCAATCAGGCATGGGTGTGGAAAAGCTTCGTCAGGGGTTTCAATCCCATCTTCATGGACCCCTACAAAGGCGTCGTCCTCGGCAGTCAGTTAGACCCGAAGTTCGACCCCATCCGCCGCAGCATGGGATACACTCTCCAGTACGCCAGGCGCATGAACCTCGTGAAAATGGTCCCGCACAACGGGCTTGCCTCGACGAAGTACTGCCTGGCGAATCGGGGCTCAGAATACCTCGTTTATCTACCCTCCGGGGGCACGGTGACAGTGGACCTGTCCGCGGGCAAGGGTCCGCTCTTTGTCGAGTGGTTCAACCCCAGCACCGGCAAGCCGTTAAGAGCAAAAAAGACCTCCGGCGGCGCCAAACGGAAGTTCACGGCGCCCTTCCGCGGCGATGCAGTCCTGTACATCTGCCGCCAGAGAAAGTAGCGACGTAGCAGAGAATGGCCTGCGGCATGCCGACGTCTCTGCGCGCGCTGTCACCCATCAAGGCCGAGTCCAAAACGCGCAAATCTCAGAGAGGCTTCTGGTTGGTCTTGGAGTCTGTGCTCCACAGGGACAGGCGAGCCCGACATTCCATAAACGCATTCCGCAAACGCTGCCCGGTTTTGAGGCGAGGAAGGCACCATGAGAGTAACAATCGCCGCTTGTGGGGCTGGACTGGTTTATTTCTTCTTCAGCTCTTTTCTCAGCGTCGAGAGCGCCGCTACAGGTGGGCGGGCGCAACGGAGTGAAAAGCCACGATGCTATATCAAGCGGGATACCTGGAGCGAGACAATGCTTGCCTCACGCGAAGCGTTGGAGAAGCTGGAGGTTTCAGAGAAGGACAAACGCCAGCGGCAAGCGAAGCTTTGGTCGCAGGTTGAGACCGATTTTCCAATTCGATGTGACTGGGCACTTCAGGACGTGGGCAAAGACTTCCACAACTGGTTTGGCAATGCCAGCGACACCGAGCTCGAGAAGAAGATGGTCGCCCGGGTTTTGGACGAAATTGGCCCGGGCGGCGGGGATTTCCGGGGGGAACTCGAGGAGCTTTGCGCCGGCGGGTCCGCGCCGGATGACCACCGCTGGCTGGACCTTTACGTGAAAGCCTGCGAACGACGGCGAGGGATGCGCCTCAAACCTCTGCTCGAGCACTGCGCGAAGATCGTTTTCACGAAACATTACAATCTGGGCGGATCACATTATGCCTATACCGAGGGCCAGTCTGACGCCCAGAGCGAGCGGCATTTCATACCGGGCGCCAGCCTCTGCCTTCTGAAGATGAACGGCAACTACGGCGATGTGCAGACCCTCATCCACGACCCGAATGGCGTCATCCGCGACCCCGCTGTCTCGTACGATGCCAAACGTATCCTCTTCGCGTGGAAGAAATCTGACCGCAAGGACGACTACCATCTTTACGAGATGGACGTGGCGAGCGGGACTGTCCGCCAGCTCACCTTCGGCCTGGGCTTCGCAGATTACGAGCCAGCGTACCTACCCAATGGCGACATCGTGTTTAGCTCAACCCGCTGTGTGCAAACGGTGGACTGCTGGTGGACCGAGGTCAGTAACCTTTACACTTGCGACAAGGACGGAAGCTATCTCCGCCGGTTGACCTTCGACCAGGTCCACACCAATTATCCGTCCGTGCGGGATGATGGTCAGGTCATCTATACTCGCTGGGAATACAGCGATCGGGGTCAAATCTACACCCAACCCCTGTTCCGGATGAACCCCGACGGAACGGGTCAAACCGAGTGTTATGGGAACAACTCCTGGTTTCCCACCACCATCATGCACGCCAGGGGCATCCCCGCCTCAAGTGAGATCGTCGCGGTTTTGTCCGGGCACCACACTCACCAGCGGGGGAAGCTGGCCATCATAGACATCCGGCGGGGCCGCCAAGAAGCCGCCGGCGTGCAGTTGGTCGCCCCGGTTCGCGAGACCCGGGCCGTTCGCGTTGACCAGTACGGCCAGGACGGCGACCAGTTTCAATATCCCTACCCGCTGAGTGAGACGTGCTTCCTTGTGACCTACGACCCTTACGGCAGCGGGAGCAAAAGGTATGTGCGGCCCTACGCCATCTATTTCATGACCATTGACGGCCGGCGAGAGCTTTTGGTATCTGACCCGCGCATCTCCTGCAACCAGCCCGTGCCGCTCTCGCCGCGCAAGAGGCCGCACGTGCGTCCGAGCGTCGTGGATTACCGCAAGAAGACAGGCGCCTACTATGTCCAGGACATTTACGCCGGGCCGAGCCTGCGAGGCGTTCCTCGCGGAACTGTCAAGCGACTTCGCGTGGTGGCGCTCGAATACCGTGCGGCGGGCATTGGGGAAAACCGAAATCGCGGCCCCGCCGGGAGTGCCCTCATTAGCACCCCCATCGCGATTGGCAACGGGAGCTGGGACATTAAGATTGTGCTGGGCGACGCCCAAGTGTACGAGGACGGCTCAGCCTGCTTCACCGTGCCGGCGCGCACACCTGTTTACTTTCAGGCCCTCGATGAAAAGCGGCACGCTGTCCAGACCATGCGGAGCTGGTCCACCCTCCAGCCGGGGGAGGTGTTCTCCTGCGTTGGCTGCCACGAAAGCAAGAACTCCACGCCACTCGTCACAAAAGCGACCCTCGCAATGGCAGCGGGGCCGAGGCAGCTCGAGCCCTTTTACGGACCCCCGAGGGGATTTAGTTTTATCGGGGAAATCCAGCCGATTCTTGACCGGCACTGCATCCGCTGCCACAATGGCGGGGCTCAGTCCGGCACTCCCAAAGACCCGCGACAGGGCCGTGGCAGCGAGACCTCCTTCAGTCTTTTGGGCAAGCAAATGCAGGACACTGTAGCAGGGCGAAAGTGGAGCGATTCCTATCTGGCGCTGACGCGGCGAGGCCAGTCGAGCGAGCTCGTGAACTGGATCAGTGCCCAGTCGGCGCCGCCTGCGCTTCCGCCGTACTACGCGGGAGCCGCCAGGAGCCTGCTCATCACACTGCTCGAAACAGGGCATGAGGGTGTAAAAATGACCCGAGAGGAATTCGACAAGCTCGCTTGCTGGATAGACCTGTTAGTTCCGTATTGCGGCGACTATACAGAAGCCAACGCATGGTCGCCCGACGATGTTCGCAAGTACAACCACTTCACGCAGAAACGCAAGCGCATGGAGGAAATCGAGCGAAACAATATCGAGAAGCTTATCGCAAAGCAAAGCCAACATAGCGAGGTCGCCGACCGCGAATCCATAATGGCGGAAAGGCCACAAAGTCGGAATGACAAACAAGAGTAACAACTCCTGACACCGCCCAACGAGCGCGCGCGGGCTGTTCATTCTGCATTCATCGTCGAACCTGACTCACTTTCCGATAACTCCGCGTTACTCGACAAACATATCTTTGTTGAAATGCCGAGGCACTAAAATAGGAGAGGAGAAGAGAAGAAATGAGGCGAGTGCTCCGCAATGCAACGCTGCTCGAGGGCGGGCTTTGCGCATCCATCATTTTTGCGGCAAGCGCGGGCGCCGTCCAGGAAAGTTACGCTTCGCCGACGGCATTGGCCTCAGATATGGAAGGCACGACGCTTTACGTCGCCGAAGCCACGGCGAAACGCATCGCCGTGTTCGACATCGCAAGTGGGAAAGTCAGCCGGACCATTTTGCTCCCGGGCCGCCCCGCCGGACTCGCGCTCTCTCCCGACGAGAGCCGCTTGTACGTGGCTGGTTGCTTTCCCAGAGGCGGCGTGTACGTAATTGACTCGAAAAACGGAAAGATCACGTGCCGTATTCCGGCGGGGCACACCCCTATGGCGCCCGTCGTCAGCCCCGATGGCAAAACGCTCTACGTCTGCAACCGGTTCGACAACGACGTCTCGGTCATCAACCTTGCCTCGAAAACGGAGGTTGCCCGGGTCCCCGTGATGCGCGAGCCCATCGCCGCGGCCATGACCCCGGACGGCGAGTATTTGTTTGTTGCGAACCATTTGCCCGAGGGGGCTGCCGACGAAGATTACGTGGCGGCGGCTGTTTCGGTCATCGGCACATCTTCGCGGAAGGTGGTCAACAGCGTCCGGTTGCACAACGGCAGCACCGCGCTGAGGGGTATCTGCATCTCGCCCCATGGCCGCCACGCGTACGTAACCCACATCCTGGCTCGGTATCCGCTTCCAACCACGCAACTCGAGCGGGGCTGGATGAACACCAACGCCCTCAGCATTCTCGATGTCGCGGAGCGAACAGTTTTGAACACGGTCCTTCTGGATGATGTGGCCTCCGGCGGGGCTAACCCCTGGGGCGTCGCGTGCACGGCTGACGGCAAGTACATCTGCGTCGCCCACGCTGGCTCCCACGAGGTGAGCGTTATTGACAGAGCGAAGCTCCACGAGAAGCTCGCCCGGGTCGCTCGCGGTGAAAGGGTCTCCCAGGTGTCATCATCAGCCGCCGATGTTCCAAACGACCTGTCGTTTTTTCCGGATGTGCGACGCCGCCTGAGTCTCCCCGGCAATGGCCCGCGCGCTCTAACCATCGTCGGCACGAAGGTATATACCGCCGAGTATTTCACCGACACAATTGGCGTCGTGGACGTCAGCCTGGCGCGGCCCAAAGCTCGGTCTCTGCCGCTGACGGCACAGTTCCGCATGAGTGCCGTGCGAAGGGGCGAGATCTTCTTCCACGATGCGAGGCTGTGCTTTCAGAAATGGCAGAGCTGCTCGAGCTGTCATCCGGGGGGGCGCGCCGACACCCTGAACTGGGACCTCCTCAACGACGGTATGGGCAACCCGAAGAACACCAAAAGCCTGCTCCTCTCGCACAAAACCCCGCCTGCGATGGTCACCGGCGTGCGTGAGAATGCCGAGTCCGCCGTGCGCGCGGGCATCGAACATATTCAGTTCGCTGTGCGCCCGGAAGCGGATGCCGTTGCGATTGACCAATACCTCCAGTCGCTGCAACCGATTCCGAGTCCCTTTCTGGTCGAGGGGACGTTGAGCGCCTCGGCCGTCCGAGGCAAAAAGGTCTTTGAGAAAGCTGGCTGCGCGAGGTGCCATCCTCCGCCGTTGTACACAGACATGCGCAAACACGATGTGGGCACTGGCAGGGGCATGGAAGAGAACCGCCAGTTCGACACCCCAACCCTGGTTGAGGCGTGGCGAACGGCGCCATACCTCTACGATGGCCGTGCCGCGACCATGAGCGAAGTTGTAACTAAGTTTAACGAGAACGACACCCACGGGACCACCTCGCAACTGAGCGACAAGGAGCTCGCGGACCTCGTCGAGTTTGTTCTGTCCCAATAAGCGATTAGCCTCCACAGGGCACTACGCACAGCCCTTTCCGGAGCTCACAAGCACCCCGAGCCCACAGGCCCTTCCCTCCGCGGGGGTTATGTTGTCCACCCGCATCTTCGCTACTACAGCCCGAGCCGCCTCTCCTGGCAGCTCCTTCCCACTTCACGGCTCTTCACCGCTTATGGAGGTTCTACACCCGAGCTTTCCCCGGGAAAGGTCCCCCTTGCCCTGAGTCGGGTATGACTACACGGCATCATCGGGCAGATACCGTCGCCGGACTTTCACCGGCAGGAGTGCTGCCGTTGCAGGCTGCGAGAATTATCCCACGCAAATACGGCCCCATCGAGGTAACCCCTCACTTACCGGTGGCTAAGGGTGAAACCGCAGAGTGCGCAGAGCACGTAGAGGGACGTAGCATGGGCATCTTGCCCATGAGTGTTCATCCCGCGTTCCGCGGGACCTCCGCCGAGATGCCACGAGGGCGCTTCGTCAGATCCGAGCCACGCGCTATCATTGTTCCTTCAGAGCACACAGTGACGGGCGCTGGCCAAAAAGGAAAACGGAACTCCCCCGAGGCTCGTCAGCCGCCCATGGGGCTGTCCTGTGCGTCCATCGAAGATGGGTAAATATTTTCTCCGCGCCCTCTGCGCTCTCTGCGGTGAGTTCCTCTCCCCCCGAGACTGATGCGTTACCCACCGAGATTCCCCCTTCTTGACAAATGGCAGCAATTGTGATATGAATGTGCCAAAAGAATGGCAGTCGCAACCGTAACCGATCCAGCCTTCCGAAAAGCGGGCATTCCAGTATGCCCTCTCGTCGAGAGACTACTGGAATTTACTGGAGTTTTCGCCCCTTTTCGGGGTTAAAGGCCGGGTTGCATTTCCTTCTGTAACAATGAATTACGCGCGAAAAAAAGGCACTATTTGCGTCAAAACTACGTATAAATGAGGCTTTCCGCCCGCGCTGCGCTGACGCCGCTTCGGTGTCAAGGCCGTCCGTGGACGCCCATAACGTTGCAGCTCAGGTCGTTTCAAACAAGGAAAGCCACCTGGCATGGCAGCGAAACACAGCCACATCTTCAGGGCCGTGCACGTTGACAAGCGGATAGGGCGAGGCTATCATCCGAGCAAGCATGCGGAAATCTTGCGACGTGCTGCCGCATGGAGGATTGTGCTATGGGAAAGGATTCGAGAAAGGCGGAGATTTTCTGCCCCCTCTGCGGGAAGGTAACTCTCGTGATTCGCCGCCCCGTGTTTGAGGGGCTGAAGAAAGTCGGAGAGAAATTGGTCTGTTCGGTGTGCCGGACGGAATTCACGGAGGACGAGGAAGTCGAGTTCGTCGAAAGGCAGGCGCCAAAAGTCTTTTCGGAAGAAGATGGCGTGAGGCTGTGCCTTCATTGCGCGCACTACGTGGTGAATCCTTTCACCCAGCGCTGCATGTTGCACATGAAGGAGGTGGAAGCCACCGACACATGCCCGGATTTTGTCCGGCGGAAAGAGAAAAGAAAGGAGGAGAAACCGGAAGGTTCGGACGCTTTGAGAAAGCTTCTTGGTCAGGGCGAGGACGCCGGCTCGCCGGAGGAGTCCTGAAGGAGAGAAGTGTGTGTCGTCGCAGTCCGGCTTCGAGGGAGGCCGGGCGAAGGCGACGGTTAATGGCGAGGATGTCAAGTCGTTATCAGTGGGAGAAGTGACCTATGAAATACATCTGCGTAATTGTGCCTGTGCTTCTGTTGGCCGTGGCGGCTGATTGCTCATTCGCCGGAGAGGAAAGGGTGGTCGCCGTTGATTTCTCGCAGGAGCAGGGAAGAATCTCGAAGTATGTGTATGGGCAGTTTATCGAGCATCTGGGGCGGTGCATTTACGGCGGCATCTGGGCCGAGATGCTCGAGGATCGGAAGTTCTTTTACGAGGTCGGGAGTAAGGAATCGCCCTGGAAGGTTAAGGGGAAGAGCGACGATTTCAAGGTTACGATGGATGAGCGCAATCCGTACCTCGGGAAGTGGACGCCTGTTCTATCGCTGGAGAAGGGCAACGGGAATATTTATAGCATCGCACACGGAAACCTCGCATTTGTCGAGGGGAAGGAATATGTCGGCAGAGCTGTTCTCAAGGCGGAAGGGGAGGTGAGCCAAGTCCTTGTGCTCGTAGGAGCCGGAAAGCATAGAAAAACGTCCCAGATCGTCGCGAAGTTGAAGCCTTCCGGCGAGTTCGCCAAGTTCAACTTTCGATTCACGGCCGGAGAGACGACGGGCGAGGGTGAGATGGCTATCGGTTTCGGGAAGAAAGGGAAGCTATCTATCGGAGCTGCTTCGCTGATGCCCGCGGACAACATAGACGGAATGCGAGCGGACACTCTCAGTTTGCTGCGGCAGCTCAACTCGCCGATCTATCGCTGGCCGGGCGGCAACTTCGTCAGCGGATACGACTGGAGGGATGGTATCGGCGACCCCGACAAACGGCCCCCTCGCAAAAATCCGGCATGGCGAGGGATCGAGCACAACGATTTCGGCATTGACGAGTTCCTGACCTTCTGCCGGCTGCTTGATACCGAGCCTCTTGTGGTCGTCAATTCCGGCCTGGGTGACGTGCAGCTTGCCCTCGAGGAGCTGGAGTACTGCAATGGAAGCGCGGACTCCAAATGGGGGAGGGTTCGCGCGAAGAACGGGCATCTGACGCCGTACGGTGTGAAATGGTGGGGCATCGGCAACGAGATGTACGGCAATTGGCAACTGGGGCACATGCCCGTCGGGGAGTATGTCAAAAAGCACAATCTGTTTGCGGAAAAGATGCGCGCCGCGGACCCCAGCATCAAGTTGGTCGCCGTCGGAAACGTCGGGAAGTGGGACGAGGCGATGCTGAGCAACTGCGCCGACCGCATGGACTATCTCAGCGAGCATTTCTACGTCGGCAGGAAGCCGAAGTTGGCGGAGGACATCGTGCAGGCTCGCAATCAGGTCAGGAGAATAGTCCGCGCGGTGAGGAAGTATCACGAGAGCATTCCGGCGCTGAAAGGGAAAAGGATTCCCATTGCGATGGACGAGTGGAACTACTGGCACGGGACGGAGATTTACGGGCAGGCGGGTATTCGCTACGAGCTCAGGGACGCCATTGGAATCGCCCTCGCGCTCCACGAAATGTTCCGCAACAACGACATGCTTTACATGGCGAACCTCGCCCAGACCGTAAACGTTCTCGGCGCAATCAAGACCACACGGACTCATGCCGCATTTGACACCATCGCTTTGCCGCTCGTCATGTACCGCAACAATTTCGGCCCAGTGCGCGTCAAGGCGGAAGGCAACGGCCCCCTCGATGCCGTGGCAAGCCTCAGCGACGACCGCAAGACCGCGTACATCGGCGTCGTCAACGGCAGCACGGCTCCCGTGGAGGCTTTGCTCGAGACCACCGGCTTGGGTAAAGTGACCCACGTCAGGCGCCTCGTAATGACCGGCCCGAACCAAAACTCCTACAACGAGCCCGGCAAGCCCCCAGCCGTCACCATCCGCGAAGAGGACGTGCCCGAATGGAACCGGAAGATGACGTTCGACAAGCTGAGCGTCAGCATTCTCGTCCTGAGTCAGGAGTGAGGGCGGTCCGATTGTCGAAAGGAGGTAGTGCAATGTCAGGAAACTCAGGCGATGAAGAGATTGCGAGGGAGAAGCTAAAGCAGCTCGACTACTTGGAGAGCATGCGCCACCTCCAGACGCTGGAAGCGACCGAGATGGGGTTTGTTATAGCCGCTTACGGCCTAGTCATCAACGGGCTGGTCAGGGCTGGCCATAGCTTTTGGGCCTCTGAGACCTTTCGGGTGTTGTTTCACCTTTCCCTGCTGCTCGCGGCACTTCTCATCTGGCATTTCTGCGCCCGAAGAAGCACTTACTATTGGCTCAGGGACCGGCATCATGAGCTCCTAAAGCAGCGCGGATGGACCCACAGCATAAAGCCCGGGAGGAGCCTATTTGGTATCGCGATGCGCGTGGGCGTCATCGTCGTCCTGACATTGGCGGTAGTCCTGACGGCAGGGTGTCTTTCGGGACGGAGCGCGCAGGACGGCTTTGTTCAAACCGGCGTCTTTCTTCTCATGCTCGTGCCCGCGGCGGCCATTGGCGCAGAGGCTTCGCAAGCCCGCACTCTCAGTCGCAAGGTGTACATAAGCTACACCTACGCCCATAAGACGAACCCGGTGGTCTTCCACCCGAAGTATGAGCAGTTTGTCAAGAGGTGGCCCTCCCTCCGGGCGTGTATAACCGTCATGGTGGTTTTGAGCCTCTTGGCAGTAGTCCTCGTGTCCCGGCTCGCAAGCTCCTGCGGCCAGGACCCGCGCCTTGCCCTCGCTATTCTTCTCCCGGTCTATATCCTGGGGCTGCTTATAGGCATGGATGTGGGCGAAAGGCGGATGCTCAAACGCAAAGTGAAGGTTACGCGCTGGGACCGAGAGGAGCATGAAATCACACTGCGAAAGCTCCCCGAACAGCTTTTGAGGACGGGGGACAAGATCGGGGGCTGGGAACCAAAGCATCCCAGTTAGTAGAACGCGGGTTTTCGAATCCGGCTGTTTGCCGCTGGCGAGGGCGCGTTTTTCGATGTCGGCGTAGATTCGGCGGGCTTTGCGGTAGATGGAGAGGGCGGTGCGGCGGTCTTTCTCGCTCTTGAAGGGTTTTAGAGGGAAAAGGGGAGTAAGGCAAAGGCGCAGGGGCGCAGAGAGAAAGATGAGAAGGACTCGGTCCTCGCCGCCTCACCCTGGACGCGCGACACTTTCCTCGTGACTGTGCCGTGAACGGTCACGAATGTGCTTATCTCCAAACGTGCGGCCGCCACTTGCATTCAAGGGGGTTGTGGTCGTATTCCCGTGGCGAAATTCGGATGAATCCTCTGGTCGAGAAGCCCGGCCGAAGCCGGCTCTCACGAGAAAAAACCCGTATCCGATACCACCGACTAAAGCCGGTGGCTAAGTCCGGCGCCCGCTGAGGGCACGCGAAAAGGAAACCCTGGCGTTCTCCGTTCTGCGACAGAGCGAAAGGCTGGACATATCCACCGCGTCAACGTGAGGCGGGACACGTTCAAAACCAGGCGTCGGAGGATGCCACGGAGACGCGGCCACACCCATTTGCCAGACAGTGCTTGACAGCTCGGAGAGCTGTGTGGGAGCATGGTTCTTAGACTCAGAAGGGGCAGGATGATCATCAGTAGCTGGAATAGCATTTTTCCCTCAGTGGCATGGGCATCTTGCTCATGACGGTTCACGGGTCCCGCCAAAGGCGGGATGCCACGTGTTGGCCGTAATGGCGTCAAGAGTGCAGCAATATGGGCCCATCCAGTCAATCAAGCGTGGGGGCGTTTGTACACAGATAGACTCTTTGTAGATCTGTGCAGGGAAAGCGAGTGTTCAGATGCCAAACTCATACACAGCCATAACGCAAAAGGACGGAGATTGGTGGATTGGATGGATAGAGGAGATTCCGGGTGTGAACTGCCAGGAAAGAACGCGAGAGGAACTGCTCGAGAGCCTCAAAGCGGAATGCAAGACGATGATGCAAGCCACTGAAAACCAACGGCTTGCGTGCGACTCTTGCCATGATTTGCCGGCGTCTTATACTGCAAAACGTCCCGACTTGGGACGTTATACGGAACAAGATAATCATTGTTGTGCGGAGAAAAGACGATGACCCTTGCAAAAAGATTGGCGATGTTTCTCCCGATGCTTATTGCCTGTTCGAGTACCGCTAACGCGGAGCTACGACCGAGATACGAGGATGCGACGGTAGTGGAACGGGCTGAACTGATGGTTGTGGGGCACTTGAAGGAACGCTCCATCAAGTATGTTTCCCACAAGCGGAAACGACAAGAGGGGATAAGCTGGGAACATCACGCGAGGCTGGTCATCACTGAGGTCATAAAGGGAACATGTCACAAGAAGGAGATCATGATCATTATTCATTATGGCCTCGATCCCCGCGTGGGCGGGAAATACTGGGGACACGGTTTCAGACCTCAAGAGCAGAAGGGCCGGAAACACGCCCCGACAGGCCCAATCTACATACTCGACACTGGTAACAGTTCGTTCAGTTGTGAGCCTCTTTTGAAGGACGCACGGGAAGACAATCTCTGGTTCCTCCGCAAACGCACTGACCGTTGGGGAAGCGAGCGTTCAAATACCCAAATGTTGGGGATCATAGACCCGCAGGATATCCAACCGCTGTCTCTGAAAAGCTACTTCTTGGCGTACTTAGCCGAAGATCCGGAAGCGGCTGTCAGACAGCAACTGGAAAAGAACGTTGCCATAGAGGAGCGTGCCCAGCGGTACCTGGATCATCTAAAACTCCAACGCCTGCTCAGGATCCGTGACCCCAAAACCAGAGTTGTGAGATTGCTTCCATACTTCATAGAATCTTTTCAGTGGGGGATGAAAAACGAACCCAGAGATGGCCTTGTGGCATGTGGTGATGCTGCATGCCCTGAGCTTATCAAACTTTTTGAGGAAACTGACCAGGACATCCTGAGACGCAAGGGACTCAAAGATGGACCCGGATCAGAGCAACGACTCGCCACCCCTCATCTCAACGCGTTGTACGAGAATACCAAACGCAAGCTCCAGAGAGAATGGAAAGACCAAGGGCTCGATTTAGACAGCGCCGAGCTTGCTTCACATATCGAAGGAGCCAAAGTCAGTCTGCGCGACTTCCTCAGGAGGCGTGTTATACATCTCTTAGGCGAGATCCGGTGCGAGAGCGCTGTGCCCTTTCTTATTGATCTGTTGAACAAACACAACGAGCATTGGAAGCAGCAGATGGCTAAACCTGATTGGGAGAGCAAGCATGCGTACAAGTCCGGGGCCAATATGCGGGCGTACTGCGAGACTTATGCGGCTGTCTACGCATTTCTGCGTATCGGGGATCCCAGAACCAGGAGCGTAATCGAAGAGACACAACGACGATGGAAGGCGATCAACTACAAGAGCCCACAGATTCTGGAGGCATGCGAGGGTGCGCTGAAAGTACTGTCGGCTCGGGAAAGAGACGATTCTTCCACCCAACACAACGCTCCACCGGACGCGCAATAAGGCGCGCCGCTGAGCTATGTCGTTAGCTGACATTTTGGATTTTAGTTGCCTAAGCAGGCGCTATGAAAATACTTTGACAAATTGGCTCGGTGGCGTTCGTGTTGGGGCTCTTCACAGCAGTATTTGCCGGGATCCCGTGGCACGTGATGGTTGCCGATGATCCGGCCGTGGCCTGACAGCTCAGGATAATCAATAGTTCGGCAATGAAAGGAGACAGGCATGAAAAGGCAGCAAGAGAGGTTTTATCACATGCTTCCTCTGGTCATTTTTGCGATGATCTGTTTTTGGACTGTTAGCACATGGGTATTTGCGCGTTTTGTCCACTATCACGCTCAGTATCGAGTCTTGAAGCCAACCCATTACACCGCAAAGGTTGAACCCGTCGCGACAGCCTCTCAAGTGATTGGGGAAAGTGGTGACTATCAAAAGTCTGAAGATGAAAAATTCTACGTTCGGGTAACAACGTTGGGAACAGCCCATCATGTCGAGCGTACTACAAGTGATCTCCTTCCGATCTTCGTCTTTTCGTTGGCAGGAATCGTTTCAAGTTTATGGATTGAGCGCAAAAGACAATCCAAACCCCAGCAAGTCGCTCCAGCGGGCGCGGAGAAGCCGCAGCGTTAGGCATCGGCAAAGCAGGTATGGGGGAATGCACTAAAGCCCAATGTGGATCATTCGATTTAGCCTATTCGCAATGCTTGGAGCCCTCGTCGGGGTCTTCGCATGGTTCCTCAGGGATCGCAGGAGATATCAGAGAATCCTTGAGAACAAGATCGCCAATCTGCTGGCTGTGCTAACATATAACCTTCTCTGCTACCTTATAGTTGTCCTGCCGCCTGCCAGCGACGGCATCCCTCCAGCCGCCTTTATGCGAAGCACCAGTGTCCGTTACGGTTTCCCGGTGATCGGTTCTACTTTAGTTATTTCCGGAATCGCCCTGGCGGTTACCACTGCCGCAAAGAGAAAAGCCCTTGGCGGGCGGGACGTAAAAGCAGGACTACTCACAACTGGGACTTATCGCTATTTCAGGCATCCTATCTATACGGGCATCGTTTGGGTCGCGCTGGGGTTGCCACTCATCACGAGGAACCTGGATGGTCTGCTGATGTTCCCCCTGGTCCAGGGCCTCAACATCGTACAAGCGGTCCTTGAGGAGAAATACGACATTGGCATGAGATTTCGCGAACAATACGACGCATATAAGAGGACTACAAGGATGCTTGGCCCCCTGGGCCTTTGGAGTACTTTAGTCTTGGTTCTGTTCGCCATCATTAGCATTGGAATCATCGGGGAATAGAAGTAGAATCCCTAAACCATCGCTGGAGCCGGACGCGGGCTAACGGCCGCGCCGCTCGGCACGCCGTTAGCTGAGGCTTTCCGATTCTACTGGTCTAAGGAGGAACTATGAAAACGATTCGACAGATTGGCTCGCTGGGGTCCGTGCTCGGGTTATTAGGGAAACCTTCCAAGACGGAGAAATGGCTGGCAGGGTCCCTTGACGAAACCATAAGAGTACACTTGGACCTGTGACTAAGAGCCAATGCTACGGAAGCAGCGGCTGCACTTGCACGCCGCGTGCGAGGCGGCCCTGAGCCAATCTTTGGGAGCGTCAGGCGCAACAGGAGGTATCTCATGCAAATGCGAGCGGAAAAGAGGGCACTGGACAAAATATACAAACGTCGGGACCGGTACGAGATTCCAGATTGGCAGCGCCAGAAGGTCTGGCCAAAGAGCAAGAAGCAGTTGCTTATCGACTCGATCCTCCGCGGATGGAAGTTGCCCAAATTCTATGTCCTGAAAACCTCTTCACAGCCCAATGAGTACGAGGTCGTCGACGGGCAACAACGACTCGTGGCGGTGTTCGAGTTCTTCGACAATGAACTCGCGCTGAACGCGTCGTCAGCAGAAGAATTCGGCGCGCAATACTATAAGGGTCTCCCGGAGCATCTGGCCGACCTATTTGATGACTTTGAGATCGAGTTCGATGAAATCAGTGACGCTGACGAAGAGGAGTTGAAGGAGTTCTTCCAGCGGCTCCAAGGAGGACTCCCGTTGACAAGCAGTGAGAAGCTTAATTCTGTCCAAAGCAAGCTGCGAGACTTCAGCAAGAACCTGTCAACGCACAAGTTCTTCGAGGAGAAAGTCACCGCAACTGATAAGCGGTACGGCCATTTCGATATAGTCGCCAAGGTTGCGGCGATTGAGATTGAGGGCATAGAAACCAGTCTTCGCTACAAGGACCTAAACACGACATTTTTGAGCCAAGCAAGTTTCAGTGGGGAGTCGACAGCCGCAAAGAGGCTGGTCGCCACCTTCAATTTCTTAGACGACGTGTTTCCAACGGCGAGTCGTATACTCCGAAAACGCACGATCGTCCAATCATTCGCCACGTTGGTGTCGCGCGTCATTCAGAGAGGTAAGCACAAAGGAACAGCGAAACGGCTGAGGCAATTTTTTGAGTTCTTCATGGAAGAACTCTCGAGGCAAGTTACCCTGGGGCAGAAAGCCACTGATCCTGAATACCTGGCCTTCCAGAAAACAGTCAACGCCAACATCCGTCGCGGTGCACAGATCCGTAACGAAATACTCCTGGGCAAACTTCTGGCTTACGATCCTACTTTTGTTGACATCCTAGGCGTCAGCGTCGTCGCAGAGAGCGCGATCCACAAGTCCCTCGCTGAACGTGCCAGGCGCATTCGTAATCTTGTTGAGCAGCGAAATGAGGAGTACGCAGGAGAAAAGCGCGAAGACCTGTTTAGGGCCACGAGCAAGACCGCAAATGCGCTCGCGAACATTGGTCAGTGCATTAAGAACTACACGGGATACCGAGACTGGATTGACGGACTGTACTTCGTTTTTCGGGAGAGTGTGGGAACTCGACTCCAGGGCGATTGGCCCGCAAGCTTTGCAGATGTAAACATATTGAGAACTGCCGAGCAGCACGACGTAGACCACGGCAAAAAGAGCAAGGTGAAGTCCAAGCGTGCCAAGATCGCGACTTGCTTCAAGAAGTACGCGGGAGTGACGACTCCGTCGACCCCTGCCCCTGAGAAGTTCGTAGTGGTCCAAGCAAAACTCCTTTGTGAAGTCGAAAAAGATTTGCGTAACCTTAAGTGGCGATAGACTTGGAACAACGGCTTGAACCTAGGGGTTGAAAAGCCGCGGGAGGTTCTGCTGCGGCGGTCAGCTCGCTGGTTAGCTGAGATTTTTCGGATTCTACTGGTCTAAGGAGGAACTATGAAAACGATTCGACAGATTGGGTCGCTGGCGTTCGTGGTCGGGCTGTTCACGGCAGTATTTGTTGGGATACCGTGGCACGTGGTCGTTGCCGATGATCCGGCGCCTGTGCCCTGGTGGCTCCGGACGGCAATTTTCTGCCTTCTGGGGGGTATCCTTGTGGTTCTGCTGACAGTGGCTCTCGAACAAAGGAAAAAGAAGGCATCAGGAGAGGGGCCGCTGCCCACTGAGTTCGACCGCACGGTTTTGCTGATGAATTCGGCAGAAATACCTGGCCGAGAGATCACGGAGATTCTCGGTCTCGTCCAGGGCCAGACGGTATTTGCTATCTGGCTTGGCAAAGACCTATCCGCCATAGTCCGGTTGATCCTCGGCGGCGAATTGACTGAATACACAGAGATGATGCGAAGGGCTCGGGCAGCAGCTACTAATAGGATGGTCGCCCAGGCTGGAAAGATGGGGGCGGACGCGATAATCAATGTTCGCTATATGACCACGAGTGTTGTGGCAAGTGCGTCTGAACTTTTAGCTTACGGGACGGCCGTCAAGCTCAGCGAATAGGGCGCGGCTGTATCTGCGTGGCGAAATTCGCATGAATCCTGTGGTCGAGAAGCCCCGCCTCGGCGGGGCTGAAGCCGGCTCCCACGAGAAGAATCTCGTATCCATACCACCGACTAAAGCCGGTGGCTGACTGCGGCCCCCGCCGAGGGCGGGCGAAAAGGAGGCGGTGGCCCTTTCCTTTCTATGATAGAGGGACAGAGGGCACAGATCCACGGCGTCAACGTGCGACGGGAGAGGTTCAAAACGAGCCGTGAGGACACGCCACGGCGACGCGGCCACACCCACTCGGAATGCGATAGTTAGATGATGAGCGTCACGCGACGAGGTAGGCGATTATGCGGTACATCTGCCAGAAGAAGGCTGCTATACGGAACCCAGATAATGAATAGTCTGGCAGACGGAGGGGCGTAGATGGCACGAAGCATGGCCATACACCGATATGCTGTTCTGTTCTTCGCCGGTTATTTGTTGTCTGCCGAATGCGCGCCAAAGAACATCAGCGAGATTCTGGGACCACTTCGCAAGGAATACCAGCTTCCGGCCCTGGCGGCGGCGGTCGTCAAGGATAACCAGCTCGTTGCCGTGGGTGCGGTGGGATATAGAAAGAGCGGTTGCCCGAAACGTGTGTCCGTAGATGACAAGTTCCACATTGGCTCATGCACCAAGGCGATGACCGCGACGCTGGCAGCTATCTTAGTAGAACAGGGCAAGCTATCCTGGGACATGACCGTGGCGGACGCGTTTCCGGAACTGAAGGAGTCCATGCAGAAGGATTATCAGCTCGTGACTATCGAACAGCTTCTGGCCCATCGCGGCGGCGTGCCAGCTCACCTGGATAGGGACAATCTGTGGAGCAGAATATGGCAGAAGTCTGAATCCTTGACGCCCACCCAGCAGAGATTGTTTCTCCTGGAAGAGGTCGTTAAGCATAAGCCTGAGGCAACACCGGGTGAGAGATTCATCTACTCGAACGCGGGGTATGCTATTGCCGGGGCAATGATGGAGAAAGTCACAGGCGAGTCCTGGGAATCTCTTATGAAGCGTCATATCTTCACTCCGCTCGGGATGACATCTGCGGGTTTTGGCCCCCCTGCAAAACCGGGACAAATAGACCAGCCTTGGGGGCACGTCCTCGAAAACGGCAAACCGAAGCCGATTCCTCCCGGACCCCAAGCCGACAACCCGCCAGCGATTGGGCCGGCAGGGACAGTTCACTGTTCAATCAGTGATCTCGCCAGGTGGGCGGCCTTTCACCTCAACGGCATAAAAGGAAACGAGAAGTTGTTGTCAAAGGCATCTTTCCGGAAACTACATACTCCTGTTTCGGGACAGGCTTACGCCCTCGGCTGGGTTGTGACCAGGCGAGACTGGGGGAACGGGACCGTCTTGACGCACAACGGATCAAACAAAATGTTTTTTGCCGTCATGTGGCTCGCACCCAACAAGGACTTTGCAGTCGTAGCGGCGTGCAATATCGGAGGGAAGAAGGCGGAGACAGCATGTGATCAAGCAGTTTGGCAACTGATCCAGAAATACCTTCCGCAAAAGAAGTAACTCCCGAACCAGGGCTTGAACTTGATTGTCAAGACAGCGCGTTGGTTTCCTCTCGGCAATGAGTTGGACGCAACGCGGATCATCACTGAGAAAGCTGTGAGAGAAGGTAGTCTGCGGGACTTATCCGGGGCTAAGGACGATCTGGCAAAGGCGCCCGCCGCGAACTCTCACCGGCTGAGGGGCGGCGATGTTGCCGCCGCCATTGTCCCATGCGACCTTTCCTGCGAGACCCACGAATGCGCTCATCTCTGCGACCGCGTCGCGTATCCGTGCGCGGTTGAGACCTGCGCTACGGACAGCCTTGATGATGATGCTTGCTGCGTCGTAGGTGAGGGCTGCGTCATCGGCGGGCTTTTCGCCAAAGCGGGCCTCGAATTCTCTGCTGAAGCTGTTCCAGCGAGGATTGTCGCGTCCCCACGCGAGTCGGCAGGTCGTGAGTCCTTCAGCAGCGCCCCCAGCTTTGCGAATGAAGGATGGCAGAGAGAAAACGGCCGGGCCGAAGACTGGCAGGTCTATTCTCCGCCCGCGTAAAGCGAGGAGGAGGCGCAGGGATGAATCGGGCAGGCCCCATAGGAAGATGGCCTCGCTCGATGTGGAAGAAATCAGATTGAGCTGCTGTGAAAAGTCGGTCTGGGATGGGTCGAAAGTCAGATGGAGGACGGGGGCTACGCGGAGGCGAGCCAGGGCGGGAAGTATTTCTATGCTGCCTGTCCTGCCATCATGGTCGGCGGAACTTAAAACGATGATTCGCCGAAAGCCCCTCTCGCGGACGGCGATTCCGGCAAGTGCTTCGGCGACGGAAGAATCGTCGGGCGGCAGCCTGAACATCCAGGGGACCGCGGCATGGGTGAGGCTCGGGTCGCCGGACAAAGGGGAGAGGAGGGTGATGCGCGTTCTGGTGGCGACCTGCTCGGCGACATGGGTTGAGGCGCCGTCAATTGAGCCGATTATCGCCCACGCCTTGTCCTCATAGACGAGGCGGGTCATTTCTCTTGAACCCGCGCCCCAGGGGTCGTCCGCCCAGCGGCAGACCAGCCGAAAAGGCTTTCCCCGATAGCCTCCTTCGGCGTTAGCTCTTTCGACGGCGAGCGTCGCTCCGCGCCACATATTACGCCCGACGAGGTTTTGCGAATCGCGCGGCGAGAAAAAACCAATACGAACTTCCTGGATGTTTGAAGGTTCAGGCTCGTCTCTTTCCGGGCCGTAATACTCCGCTTTATTATCGAGGATACTTTTGTGAATGGGGGGGGCGGTCCCGCCGCCTGTTTGGGCCGCGAGGGAAATTGCAATGGCAAGGCCGAGCGTGACGCCGGTGACACACCTTATTGCACCCCGCCGGCTGCCGGTCGAGGAAATGGCGAGGCCGGTGCTAATCATAACTTCCCAGGACTATCTGTAATTGAAGCCTGTTGCGTTTCAGTTGCGGCGGGCCCGAAAAGCTCCTCGCGAGTGTAGAAGTCGAACTTCCCATTCTCAAGAATTGCCAGGGATGCGGGACTTATATCATTGTGGGCGGCGTCGAAGATGATCTCGCCGGTAACGCCGTGGTAGCGCTGCACCTCAGCCATGGCGTCGCGAATGAGCGCCCGATTGAGGCCGGCTTTCTCGATAGCTTCGATAATAATGGAGGCGCCGTCGTAGCCGTGAGCGGCGTATTGCTCGGGCTCTTCTTTGAACTCCTCGCGGAATGCCTTTCTGAAAGCACGAAGTTTTGGGTCATCGCGAGTGGGGTCGTAAGGATAACCTGCAACAACGGGACCCGGGTTTTCGCCCACTATTTTGAGGAACTCATCGAAGACGATGCGGTCGCTTGCGAGGAACACCTGCTCGGTCATTCCTATCTCTCGCATCTGCTTGAGAATGAGGCCGGATTCCTGGGCATCCCCATAGGTCACCACGCCATCCACACGCATACTCTTTATACGCTCAAGCTGGGGGCGGAAGTCGGTGTTGCCGACCATGTACTGAAGTTCTGCGGCGAGGGGATGGCCGAGTCGGCGAGAGCCGTCCCGGAATTCATCCATATTGACACGTCCATATCGGTTGCTTGCTCGCAGGCCCGCGATGCGTTTGAGCTCCAACTTCTTGTACGCGTAATCGCACAGAAGGTAACACATCTGGCGGTCGTCGCTGATGCACCTGAACACCCAGGGGATATTTGTCTCGATGAACGTGGGGTCTGTATCTCCCGTGTTCACGATGGGGAGTTCCGCCTTGAGACATGCACGAATGGCGATGTGGCTGTTGGCGCCGTCAATGGTGCCGATAATGGTCCAAACCTTCTCTCTGTACGCCAGATGGATGATCTCGTTGCCGGAGGCGCCCCATAGTCCGTTATCGTTTCGGACGATGAGCTTATAGGGGATGCGATTTCGGTATCCTCCGCGAGCATTGGCTTGCTCAATGGCGAGCTGGACCCCCTGAAGCATCTTGGTGCCGAGTGGTTTCTCGTGGGACATGCCGCCGGTCGCGACCGAAACCGTCTGCTCGATGGGGCCGAGGAAACCGATTTTGACCGACTTCAGCCCTTTGGGCTCCGGTTTTTCGCGCCCTGGACCGGTGTATTCGATCGGCTCGAGGAAGAATCTCTTGTAAGGCTCGGCGAAACGCCCGAACGGTTTGTAGCGGTCCGGGGTGTTGCCGTAGCTGATGCTTGCCTGGACGGATGGGGTCTTTTGCTCCTCGGCTAACACCGCCGCAACGTGGGAAAGAACGAAAAGGATAAGCACAATTGAACTGAACAATTTCCCCGGGGACATTTTCCAGCCTCCTATGGTTTTTCCCTTGCCAAGCCCTGTGCCGGCGCCAACTGTTTGGAGGCGAAAGGCTTGCTCTGTTTCAGCCCCACCCAGCGTCCCTTGCCAATTCCGCGGGCAAGGCCCTTGGATGTTCCAACCCAAACGTCATCGCCCTGAAAATCAACACACATCACAAACTTCTGAGGGATGGACCCTTTCGTAGGGGCAGTCTTGATGACGTGCATTCCTCGCTGGATGATAGCAACGCCGTCGTCGTTTTCTTCGTTCTTTTTATATGTTACCCAGGTGTCCGTGGGGAAGTCAACCAAAACCGACAGCCCCTTATCGGTGCAAATCCAACCTTCCTTTCCTCTCGCCTTGTTGAAGTTGATGAAATCACTCGCCAGGCCGCTCTCATGCTCCATGTATCCTCGCCAGTGCCTCCCGTCATAGCGGCTCAGGCCGAAGTAGGTCGCGGCCCATAAGATACCCGATTCGTAGGCAACAGACGTGGTGATGATGTGAACAAGCCCATCGTCGCGGTAGAGGTCAATTTCCATCTCGCGGTCCGGGTCAATGTAGGCTTTCCAGCGCTTCAACTTGACGTCCCACTCGAGCACTCCTCCGCCCCACACCGCCACGTAAATCTTGCCATCGGCGTAGCAGATGCTGTAACACCAAATCTCTTCCATGGGGGCGTTCTTTTCCGTGTAGATGCCCCATTCGCCGGTGACTGTGTCGTAGGAGCTGACGCCTGCGGTGGTGGCGACCCATATCACGTGGTCTTGCACCGCCACGCCGTAAACAACATCGTTGACCAGGCCGCTGTTGAGCTGGTGGAAATGGTCGAAGCGCCCCCCGCTGAACCGAGCCAATCCGCCGCCGAACAAACCCAGCCACACGTCTCCTGTGAGGGGGCTGACGTCTATCGCAGAGACGACGTGCCAGGGCAGGCCATCCTTCTCGCCCCACTGCTTGAGTTTTCCGCCCACGTAGCAGGCAAGCCCATTCTCCGTGCCGATCCATACGCGGTCGCCGTCCACCCTGACAAAAAAGATGTGGTCGTTGGGAAGCTCACCCTTCGTGCTCTTGGTCGTGAAAACCTCCCACTTTTTGTAAACGAAGGGCATGCCCGGCGACGGAGGCTCCTGCGGCAAAGATTCGGCCGCCCAAAGAACCCCGGCCATTGTCACCAGAACAACCCCGCAAAACAAGCTTTGCCACGAGCTCATAACGTCATCTCTCCTCACAGGCTTTTGATATACTCGACCAGATCGTTCAGTTGGTCCTTTGTCATATCGTTGACGAAGCCATGCTTATCTTCGTCGTTGAAGGTCGTCCAAATCTCTTCGAGGGTTTCAGCCCGCCCGTCGTGCAGAAACGGCGGCGTTTCGTAGATATTGTTGAGGTGCGGGACATCGAGCAAATCGTGGTGATGGTCATCCAACCACGATTTAGTGCCGACATCCATGCTTCGGCAGTTCGTGTAGTAGGGAGAGGGATGGCAGAAGATGCAGCGCCCTTCCGGAGGGATCGGTCTGCTATCGTTAGTGACGGTGCGCTCGAAGAGGGCTTTTCCGCGAGACTGCGCGGGGGTGAGACCTTCCGGGTGCCGATAGCGGTTTGGCGGACGGGGAATCGTTGTGATGTAGCGATCGAGAGCTGCAAGCTCCTTCGGCGTGAAGGGGTCAATTCGCGTAAAGAAGACCGCCAATCTCGCGCCGCACTGGCGGCTCAGGGAAGGATTCTTACCGGTCCACTTGAAGGGAGCGGTGTCAAGAATGCCTCGGAGCGTTCGGTTATCCACGGGATTGACCCCGATGCCGTCCGGCTCGAGGTCGTAGGTCAGGCCGTCCACGTTTCCGTCGGGGTGGCAGGAATGGCAGGAGAACTGCCTCTGGAAGGTCACTTCCGCGCTGTGGAAGACCCTCTCGCCGAACCGCGTTTGGGTGATCTCTTTCGGCCCGCGGAGGTCAATGGCGCCGACGACTTCCTGCCTATCTGTGTTTATTATGGTGATGGCGTCATCGAGCCCGGCGGCGACATACACCAGTTTTCCATCGGGCGAGATGGCCAGGCCTCGCGGATTCCTGCCGGTTGCGATTCGCCGGACAACGAACTCGGTGGCGTAGCCGAGGTGATTGGGCATTATCCTCGAGCGCGCTTCATCGCTCGCGCGTTTCAGAATGCTGAAAAGCTTCGGCAAATCCACGACGGCGACCGCGTCAACGCCGCCTCCGGTCACGTAAGCGAATCTGCCGTCGGGAGTGATAATGACATCTGTCGGGTCGGCGAAGGAGGCATTTGGCTCGTCAAGGAGAACCTGGTCAACGCGGCCGTCCTTCCAGAGGATACCGAGGCCGTTTGTGATAACCCAGCCCTGCGCCACACGCACCACCGGGACGAGGTTCTTCGTTCGTAGCAAGGTCACCAGGGCGAACTCGCCATCGGGCGAGAAGTCAATTCCCTGAACAAGATTGGCTTCCCGCACCCATATCCGGTTGACTATCTGCTTCTTTTCGATGTCAATGACGGTCACTTCCGACAGGGAGGGAGTCCGGAACTTAACGAAATGCGATAGATTGTTGGTTACGTAAAGCAATTCTCCGTTGGGCGAGCGGTCAATCGCCCAGGGACCACGCCCGGCCGCGAGCCGCTTGATTTCCGTTCGTTTACGGGCGTCAATCACAGAAATGTCACTCGTGCCCGCGTTGACTACGTAAACGGTTTCCCCGCTGGTGTCGGTGATGATGCCGTGAGGCTCGTCCCCGACGACAATGGTTGACGTGACCTTGTTCGTGTTGAGGTCCACGACGGAAACCGTGTCAGAGCCACGGTTGGAAACGTACGCCACGGTTTCCGAGGGATTCAGGCAGACGCCGTGCGGCTGGTGGCCGACCTTGAGCTCGGCTATGACCTTTCGGCTTTCGAGGTCGGCAATCGCCAGAGAGTCGGACCCTTCGCAGGTGATGTAAGCGAGTCGGCCATCTTTCGAAAGGATCAAGTTGAATGGCGTCTTGTACTCGATGGAAACAGAGTGGGGCCTGAGGGACTTGCGGGGGTGCTCAATTGTCTTCAAGGCGGCCGCATAATCAAACTTTTCGGGCGCCGCGGGACATTCCCCGCTGTGGCAAGCGAGGCATGTTTTTTCGTTCGGAATAACAAGCCCGGCGGCTACTGCCGCCTCCTTGTCTCGCATAATGCGCTCTTTCGAGTAATCGCTTCCCGGGCCGTGGCACGACTCGCACTGCACGCCTTCCTCCGCCTGGAAAGACTCCGCGAAACTCGAAGGCTTATTGCTGAAACCGGTTGCGTGGCAGCGAAGGCATTCGGTTTTGCCCTGGGGACTGCCTTGAAGCCCGAGCTTTGCGGCTGCTTCCCAGCCACGGGAAGTTGCGAGAACGGCGTAAGATTGGGCGTGCGCTGACTGCACCCACATGGCGAACTGGTCCCCCTTCTCCACCTCGGAATGGCATTGCGAGCACATCCTGACCCCCACGAGGCGCGGATTGGTCTTCGCGGAGGGGGGTGTGACCGACGGGCGCATGACCCCGCCCGCGGCGGGGCTGCCGGCGTGAGAGATTTGCTTGAGAGCTTCCTGGTAGTCGAACTCTTCGGTGTTGAGCACCTTCTTGTGAGTATCCTTATGCCGATGGCAAACCATGCAATCGTCCGGGGTCGGGATAGGAAGCATGGACTGACGGGAAGGTTTTCCGCTCCGCAAGGCTTCCACGTGATTGCTCGCCGGCCCGTGGCAGACCTCGCACTGGACGCCGTCCTCTCGATGAAATGTGGGGTCCAGTTGCCACGGCTCAGCGCTGGAGGCGGTTGCGTGACATCCTAAGCAAATAGGGCTTTTCCTCGGGTCAATGTCCACACCTGAAATCTCGGCGATCTCGAAAGCCTCCGGGGAACTCAACGCCGCATAAGCCTTGGCGTGCTCGGAGAGTCGCCAGAGGCTGTATTGGTCGCAATTTTTGCTTCCTCCGTGGCATGGAAAGCATACTCGCACGCCCATGAAGTAGGAGGGCCGCTGCCGTTGCGGCGCCCAAGCGCGGAAGGTGATGACGAGCACGCACGCGGCGAAAATGAGGATTGCAATCGCGAAATATCGCGTTTTGGCGCTTTTCTTCATCTTATTTCCCGGGTTCCTCGACGGTCAGGATTTGGTCTGCTTTCACTCGCGTCAGAACTTGCACCCGACCGCTCGGCCAACGGATTTCGATTTTGGAGGCTTCGGTCTCCTGTCCGAGGCCAAAGTGCACCCGCAAATCGCTCGTGGAAAGATATGATGAACCCGATTTGACTTCCCCTAATTGTACCATATCGCCCGCCGTGAGGCGAAACCGTGCGCCTATTCCGCACCGGTTGCTCTTTGTCCCGACGGTGCGGATGGTGAGCCAGTGATTGCGATTTGCACCGTCGTTACGGACGAGGAGGCCGGGGCCGTTCAGATTGACAATGAGAATGTCCAAATCGCCGTCGTTGTCGTAGTCGCCGACAGCCGCCCCGCGGCCCACGTACTTCTCAGCGAAATAGTCGCCCGAAATCGAGGACACGTCAACGAACCTCTTGCCGCGGTCGTTTCGGAGGAGGACATCCTCCTGTTCCTCGAGCCGGTGGGGGTTGCCGTTGCTGACAAAGAAATCGAGGTATCCGTCGTTATCGTAATCGAAAAGGTTGCCTGCCCAGCTCTCATACTGGCCAACGACGGGAGCCAGCCCCATGAGGTTGCTTTTCTCCTCGAACATCGAATTTCCGACGTTGCGATAGATGCAGCCATAGATTAAATCCGGAACGGTCAGGTCCATCAGCCCGTCGCGGTCAATATCGCCGAACTCCGGCCCCATGGCGGAGGTCATATCGCCGCTGGCGCCGAAGGCGGTGCCGGAAAGAAGAGCGATGTCGCGGAAGGTCCCGTCCCCGTTGTTAGCGTACAAGTAGTTCTCCATGTCGTCGTTACTGACGAAGATGTCCATGTCTCCGTCGTCATCGAAGTCTCCGGAAGTTATTCCCATAGCGCGGCCCTGCGGGTTGTAAACGCCGGCTTTACGGGTTACGTCCTCAAAGGCGCCGTCGCCCCTGTTGCGATAGAGCACGTCCGGCTGCCCCTTGTAGGAGGCGGGACCGGGGAAGTTTTCGGCGGCGTAGAAGTAACGATAGTCGGGGTCGTAGGTCAGGTAGTTGCCCACGTAAAGGTCCACGAAGCCGTCGTTGTCGTAATCGAGCCAGGTCGCCCCGATACCCCACAGGTCGCTATTGACGCCAGCTTTCTTGGTCACGTCGGTGAAGGTGCCGTCGCCGTTGTTGTGGTAGAGGACATCTGGGCCGTAGTTGCTCACGAAAAGGTCAGTGTGCCCGTCGTTGTCGTAATCAGCCGCATAGGCGCCCATGCCGAAGCCTCCGTCGTCAACGCCGGACTCCCGGGACACATCGGTGAAAGTGCCGTCGCCGTTGTTGCGGTAGAGAGCGTTTTTGAGCTTTCCGGCAAAACGCCTCCCGCTGGGATGATTGACGACTCTGTTGTAACAGGCGTTCACAAAATATGCGTCAAGGTATCCGTCGTTGTCGTAGTCGAAGAAGGCACAGCCGGCGCCGGTCGTCTCAACAATAGTATCCAGTTTGTCGTCGCCGAAACAGTGGACGAACTCGATTCCCGCTTTCTCTGTTACGTTGGTATATTGAGGAAGGCTTTCCGCCCCTTCCAGCACGAACGGCCAGCAAATCGCGAGCAGGAGAAACGCTTGGCGTCTTGGCGTCTTGGCGTGAGAAACCACACCGGGGAGACCTCTCGCAAAGGCGCAAACACGCAAAGCGGCTGAGAGCGGGAGACGCAAAGGCGCGGAGGGGGAGGGGAACCATCGCATATCACTTTTCCTTCTCAGCGGCTCTGGCAGAAACCGGCTCCTTGATTGCGGAATGCGGATTGCGGATTGCGGATTCGCCGACCTCGGCATCAGTTGTAAATTGCGGATTGCGGAATGCGGAATGCGGATTTGCGAGCCCTGACGGCGGTTGTGGAATGCGGATTGCAAGTCCCGGGAGCGGTTGTGGATTCGGGAGTGCCCATTGCGGAGGGCGCACTGCCAAGTCCGAAGTCGGCAGTCTGAAATCCGAAATCCGGAGTCTGAAATCCGATGCTACATCTTCGGGCGAGGGGCGATTGCTCCACTGCGCGCCGAGGTCAATCCACTCCACAAAAAGCTTCCGCTCCGAGTCGCTCAGAGGCATCTTCGGGGGCATGAGTTCAGCGGCCCCGGCATCCATTGCGGATTGCGGATTGCGGATTGCGGAATGCGGATTTGCGAGCCCTGACGCCGGTTGTGGAATGCGGATTGCGAGTCCTGACGGCGGTTGTGGAATGCGGATTGCGAGTCCCGGCAGCGGTTGTGGATTGGGGAGCGCCGATTGCGGAGCGCGCAGTGCCGAATCGGAAGTCCGCAATCCGCAATCCGAAATGCTAAATCCAAAAAGGCGCCATATCAGCGGGCTTTCCCGGGCGCTGCCGGGCTTTATGTAACGTCCGGCTAATTCTTTCGCCCCTCGGTCCCTCGGAGAAAGGAGAACCTCGTAAGCCCTCGGGAATCGCCCGTGGTAATCCCTGCTCACCCCTGCCTTCGCGATGTCAGTTAGATCCAGTCGCGGATGCTCCCGAGTGTGACATTGGAGGCAGCGGGTCTTGATCAGCGGCGCGATGTCGTGCTGGAAGTCAACTGTCCGGCGTTTTTCCGGGGGGACGTTCAGGTTCGGCGCCGGTTTCTTCAGCGCCTCCGCCAACCGGTTGGGGGGCGTGCGTTCTCGGTCTTCGTGGCAGCCGATGCAGCCACGGTTCTCTTTTGGCATGCCCCACATCCAATTCTGGTGCGTGAGAACCGCCATGTCGTTTTTGTCGAGAACCTGGAACGCAATGGGAGTTTCCGACGGCACTTTGATGTAGAACGATCCGTCGCTCGGCAGTGGAATGTCTCCCAGAATTCGCCTCGGACCGAAGGGAGTCGCGGAGTACTTTTTCGCCGCCGTGCCGGAGAGCGCGCTACCCTCGCCGCGTTTCGCATTTCGGATTTCGGATTTCGGATTGCGGACCTCCGACTGCGGACCTCCGACTGCGGACCTGCGATTTTGGACCTCGGATTTCGGATTTCGGATTTCGGATTTCCCACTCGGTATTCCAGATTTCGCAATCCGCAATCCGCGATGCGCAATCGGCGTGTCATCTCGCAGAGGAATGCCTTCAATAATCCGCAACCGCCGGAGCGAGCCCGCAGCGACCTTTTCCATTCCCGGCCAGTCCGACAAGTAGCAGTCAAGGCAGAATATGTCCGCGGTCTGGACCTCGTAATTCACGACGCTCGACCGCCCCTTGGGTCTGGGTCGGGGGAGGGCAGTGTGGGCTTCCACATCGTGCCAGCGGGGCTCGTCGAAAAGCTTTTTGACTATTCTCCCGCTCTGCGGCGAGAGTTCGTACAGACCATACGTCGCGCCGGGCCTTCTTTTTCTGTAGGAGACGAGGAGATTTCCCCCGTGAAGAGGGAAAGGTGAATAGAAAATGCCTCGCCGGTCGCTCGCAATCGGCGTGTACGTCTTGAAGTTGCGTCGGAGATTGACCGCTGCAATGGACCCGCCGCCGAGCGGGTCCTCCCCGGGGCGCGATTCCACGAAATAAACCCAGCCACCCTCGCCCAGCCCGGGGCTGGGCTTGCATTTGATTATCGGCAGCTCGTGGTTTCCATAAAACGGAAAGAGGTCCGTGCCGTCAGTCATCACCGTCAAAAGCGAAAACAGCCCGGTGGGGTAATATCGGGTTCCGAACCGCTGCCAGCTACTGAACACAATCCTCCCGTCGGGAAGAACCGCTGGGTCGAAATCTGCGCTCAGGTTGAAGGTGATTCGCCGAAGGTTTTTTCCGCTCAATTCGCAGGTATAAAAAGACCATGCCGGACCCGTGCCGTACTCGTTCACCTCGCCGCTCGCCGCCCCTGCGAAAACGACCTGGTCTCGCGGGTTGAGATTGTCGAGGGTGTAAATGCTCGGTAAATACGTGGGCGTCACGCAATCCCACGGCGTTTCCAGGATACGCCGCTTTTCGTCGCCGCTGATGCTCATCTCCCAAACGTTCCAGGGATCGTCGGCGCCTTTCTTCCCCACGAAGACAACTCGCTTGCCGTCGAAAGAAACGACCGGTGAGCACGCCGAAGCAAATTCCGGCGTGAGAACGTTGAGCGTCTTCCCTCCCTTTGAAAAGTCAAGGGAAACGACGCGGCTTCCGGGTATATTTCGGAGAGGAGGGAGAAACGGGGCGCCGGCGGCAATTGCGGATTGCGGATTGCGGATTGCGGATTCGCGGCCACCGGCATTAGTCGTGGATCGGGGAGTGCCGATTGCAATTGGAGATTGCGGATTGCGGATTGCGGATTGCGGATTCGCAGCCACCGGCATTAGTCGTGGATCGGGGAGTGCCGATTGCAATTGCGGATTGCGGATTGCGGATTGCGGGTTCGCGAGCTTCGATATCGGTTGCGGATTGAGGGAGGCTGATTGTGGGGCGCGCAGTGTCGTGTCGCCGGTCCGAAGTCCGAAATCCGTTCCCGCTGGTATCTGCGTAAAAATCAGACGGGGGAGCGAGTGCTTCTCCTTCTTCTCCCCCGCGCACAGAGAAGATGTCAAAACCATCACAAAGGCAAGGAGAGAAAGGCATGAAAGGTGTTTCGAACTGGTATTGTGGATTGCGGATTGCGGATTGCGGGCTGCCCTGCGGGCAATCCGGCGTCCCGACTGCCAAATCCGAAATCCGAAATCCGAAATCCGAAATGGGAGCATAGCCACGCTTTTCCGAAATGACGCGTACACGTTCACAGGCTTGGGTAGGAGAACAGTTCTAAGTTTGCTTCTGCGAAGGACGGCAGTCGCTGCCGCGAGGTTTCTCATTCCAGCTCAAGGCTAAGATTCCTCACCGCAAACTCGCTTGTTGCTCCACGGGAAAAAGCCCTACATCTATGCCCGGCGCTTTAACCTCGAGCGCACAAGAATAGTAAAAACGAGCACCACGGAACTTATTATATCGCAACCTATTAGCGGGTCAAGGGTTTCTTCTTCCAGATAGTAATCCCTCAGTCTCGGGCGGATAGCCGGCCGAGCCGGAGGAGGCAAGAAGGGAACAGCAGATTAACGCAAAGGCGCAAAGAATAAGGTGAGAAGGACACCCCGCAATGGCGGGGCTGTCGTTCCCTGGGCGTCTGGCGCTTGATTGCCAGGTGCAGCTCAGTGTTGCGGTCTATGTAACGCTGCCCCGAGGGCGTCCCCCGCGGAACGCGGGGCGGGGGCAGGATGCCACCGGCACAAGGGCTACTCTGCGTCCTATGAGGTCCGAACCTCAGCCGCCGGTAACTGAGGCATTACCCCAGACAGCGGTTCCGAAACTTTCCCGTTTCGTGGGCGGCGAAACCGGCAAAGGCGGCGTGTTTAAGGAGAGCAGACGTCCGGCGGGCCCGGACGGTCGTCTTTGTCTCCAGCGAACCGGGGCACAGCAAAACAACACACTTCGTCACGGCTCGAATATCATTGATGCGCAGCGCGGACGCTTGAGCAGCGATTGCGGGCGCGCATTCTCGGAGGCGTGCCATCCGGGCACTGCGTTTGCTGGGACTGCGGCCACAGGGAAGCTCCGGGCGACTCGCTCTCAGTAGCCTATCGCACAACCGTCCTTGCGGGGATCGGAAGCCCCGAAGTAACGGCGAGGGTTCGCCTTCCGCCAGATTCCCTGATAGCCGCCGAATGCGCCCACGCCGGGCCTTATCTTGTGCCCCATATCGGCGAGCTTTTGTTTGACCCTCTCAGGGATGTGCCGTTCAAAAGCGACGCTGCCGCCGCCGACCATTTTGCGTCCGGTAGGCGTGGAGCTTTCCGAATGCTGGACGCGAGGCTGTTCACCGGCCTGCTGGGGGGACATCCCGAAGTCAATTATGTTCATTAGGACTTGGGCGTGTCCCTGTGGCTGAAAGGCGCCGCCCATCACTCCGAAGGAAAAGACCGGCTTGCCGTCTCTGGTCACAAAAGCGGGAATGATGGTGTGGAAAGGACGCTTGTGGGGCTGTAGCTTGTTGAGGTGTCTCGGGTCGAGCGAGAAAAGCTGCCCTCGGTTCTGGAGGCAAAACCCGAGACCGTCCGGCACAAAGCGGGAGCCCCACCCATAGTAAATGCTCTGGATGAGGGAGATCATGTTGCCATCGTCATCTGCGGCGGTCAGGTAGATGGTTTCGGAGCTGTCGGTGAGTTTGCCGGGGGCGACGTTCTGGGAGGCAAGCCTGGGATTGATGAGCTTGGCACGCCGGCGGGCATACTCCTTCGAGATAAGCTGCTTCACCGGCACGTCCGCAAAATCCATGTCCGCATAGTAAACAGCGCGGTCCTCGAAAGCCAGTTTTTTCGCTTCTATAAAAAGATGCAGATGCTCGGCAGAGTTGGGGGTCAAAGAAGCGATGTCGAAGTTTTCGAGTATGTTGAGCATCTGCAAGGCGGCGATTCCCTGCCCGTTGGGGGGAAGTTCCCACACGTCGTAGCCGCGATAATTGGCACACACCGGGTCAACCCAGGTGACTGTGTGATCACGGAAGTCTCGCATGGAGAACCGGCCGCCGTGGGAACGGGAGAACTTGACGATTTTCTCGGCGAGTTCTCCCCTGTAAAAAGCGTTCGCACCACCGCGAGCGATCACCTCGAAGAACCGCGCGAGGTCAGGGTTTCTGAAAATATCTCCGAATTTCGGCGGCTTGCCCTCGGGCGAAAAGGTCTTTGCGAGGTTGGAGTCTTTCTTTGCATCCACTGGCCAGCTCCTGGCGATAATCGGCGAGACCGGGAAACCTTCACGGGCATAGAAGATGGGCGACTCCAGAAGCTTCGCTATGCTCAATGTGCCAAAGCGTTCCAGAAGCGCCGCCCAGCCGCTCACGCACCCCGGCACGCTCCAGGCAAGTGGGCTGTACGGAGGAATTTCCTTTAGCCCAAGAGCTTGGGCGTCGTCGAGACTCCAGTCGTACGGTGAGCGGCCGCTGGCGTTGAGGCCAAACAGCTTCTGCTCCTTCTCGAGCCAGACGATTGCGAAAAGGTCGCCGCCCGGGCCGCACATCATCGGCTCGACGAGGCTCAGCATCGCGTTGGCGCAGACCGCCGCGTCAATGGCGTTGCCGCCAGCTTTGAGAACGTCAACGCCGGCAATACTGGCGAGAGGCTGGCTGGCGCAGACAAGCCCCCGCTGGCACACGACCGTCGAGCGGTTTTGATTTCTGCTGCGGACCCTGTCCTCATTGATAAACACGCCGTCGCCGCTTGCAATGCCACTGCCGCCTTTGGCGAAAGACAGGCCCGATCCCAAAAGCGTTGACGCGAAAGCACCGCCCGTGAGCTTCAAAAATGACCGCCTTTTCATGACTTTTCCTCCCGATTTGTGTTTCGGTCGAGATGTCTCAGATAAGCATCTCATCGCCGTATTACCGCCCCATTTTTTGATGATTGTACCCGATTCACAACGAGCGTCAACGCGGTTTCTCGGGTGCTTTGGCTCCGCGACGTTACTTTTGCCACGGAAAAGCAACCTCGGTCCGGCGAATGGGTGCGGCTCCATTTCAGTGGCGGAATTGCCCTCGGACTCCGGGCTGTGAAAAAACCCCGTCCCCATTTCCACACCTCTCCTTTATAGGGACACGAGAGCGCACCTCCGTGCCACTAAGACGCGGGCGCGCCCGGCAGGAACGCTGAAGGGAATCTCCTGACGGGACTCTGCCAGGATGAGCCGAGCTCAAGGAAAAAGTGGCCGGCTCAGGAGGGAAGGGAGGCGAAATACGCTTCGCACTTCTCCCTATCTTCTGGGAGGCTGAATCTCATGCTGCTTTCCTGGTGCGTGACGAAGATATTTACCTGCGGGTTCTGTAATTCTTTCTGAGCATCAGCTAAGGCTTTCAGGATGGTGTCTATGAGCTTGACGATGTAGGGAGAGGGCACGGGCGTAATGATCCCGACGATAACCTGAGGAACCGGAGGAACGGACTCCAGGACCAAAGGACGAATTTTGATTCCCGCCTCTGCATATTCGTCGCGCAGAGTGTAAATAGCGTTCTCGATGAACCGGGCGGCGGCGCCGCCTCGGCTATCCACTTCGATGAAACCTGGCATCTCTGTCACCTCCCCGGATAAAGTCGAAAATGCTGCCACAGTCGCTAAACGGAATAAAACCACTCGTGCGGGAAATACTCCTTCCGCCGGCGCTCAGGGGAGAGGATAACGTATTTGGCAAAGCGTTGTCCAGAGTGCAGGCCAGGAGGGTGCGGCCGTATTGCGTGGCATACTTCGGATGAATCCTTTGGTCGAGAAGCCCCGCCTCGGCGGGGCTGAAGCCGGCTGTCACGAGAAGAATCTCGTATGCGATACCACCGACTAAAGCCGGTGGCTAACTGCGGCGCCCGCCGAGGGCGGGCGAAAAACGTCCAAACTCCAGGCGCCCGCCGAGTGCGGGCGAAAAGGAGGCGGTGGCGTAATGCCTCAATTAGCGGCGGCTGAGGTTCGCATCTCATAGGACGCAGAGTAGCCCTTGTGCCGGTGGCATCCTGCCCCCGCCATGGCGGGGTGTCCTTCTCACCTTATTCTCTGCGCCTTTGCGCCTTTGCGTTAATCTGCTGTTCCCTTCTTGCCTCCTCCGCATCGGCCGGCTATCCGCCCGAGACTGAGGGATTACGAACCGTGGCGTTTTCTGTTCTATGATAGAGGGACAGAGGGCACAGATCCACGACGTCAACGTGCGACGGGAGAGGTTCAAAACAAGGCGTGAGGGCACGCCACGGAGACGCGGCCACACCCTCAAAAGGCTGACCAGACAAGTGTCTCCCTGGGATAATATAATTGACCGGGCTCGCGGGGATCGGGGAGTCGCTTCAGGAGACCTGACAGACACGGCAGAAAATGTCGGATGGTTTTGACCAGCACCGGGACTAACTCTGCGATTTCTTTTTGTCTCGAGCGGCGGCCCGGCTTGCCGGCACGTGGCCATGGATGATCGCCAGAGAGTTCTTGGATATCTGCCGCATTGGCGTTTTGATTCGCTTGTGTTCCTCGACCCATCCTCTCACCTCCTGCATCTCCAACGCGAGAAATCTCCCATTCCGCAGCCCTGCGGGGTGTGGCTGGGTTTCCGTAGGAAGGGTAGCAGGGAGGGTGACCTTAACGCAAAGACGAAGAGACGCATGGGGGGAGTGAATAGCAAAAGGCGGATCACTTTTTTGTGGCACGGGCGTCTCGCCCGTGAGAATGGTCATGGCGAAGATGTCCATTTCGAGGTGGCACCGCTTCGCCCCGGCGGGGGTGTCACTTTACGGAGGTCGTGCGCTCAAGAGGCATTCAAATCCGGGATTAAAGCCGCAGCACAACAGCCGGGGAGGGCATACGGTTCTCTGCCCGTGTCCCCGCGTTGGCAAGCGTGAACGTCGGAGCAGTATGGCCGCGAGCTTTATGGTTTCAGAACGATTGCTACCGAGTAAATGTAACTGTCTTCCTGGCGTCTTCCATTGAAAACGATTTTGCCGGAGGAGTCCACGAGGAGAGCCTGATTCGGATGAACGAAGAGGAGGGGAAGACCTGTCTTTGTGGCTCGCTCCTGCATTTCGCGATCGTTGTTGTCGCCCCATGAGCCGTAGGAAGGGATGAGGATGACTTGAGCGCCATTGTTCTTCAGGTCGTCGGCGATGTTCTGGAAGTGGCGGTCGTAACAGATCATGAGGCCAACTCTGCCGAAGTCGGTCTTGAAGGCAGGGCGTTCCGTGCCGCGGAGGTAGAAGTCAGGCCGCCATTTTTCGTGGATGGTGCGGTTTTTATGGTACACGCCCACGAGCCCCCCGTCGCGCCCGATGAGCACGGCGGAGTTGTAGATTCGGTTTGCCCGGACTCTTTCGGCGAAGCCGACGACGAGACAGACTTTCAGCCGTTTCGCCAACTGCCGCAGGGCGACGATGTACTTGCCATCGAGGGGCTCGGCGATGTCGAGGAATTTCTTGTCGAAGCTCCCCGGCTTCTGTTCATCGGCTTTCCGCACAGAATCTATGACGTAACCCTCAAGGATACCTTCGGGCGAGACGATAAGGTCGGGCTTGGTCTTTGCGGCTTGTCGAATGAGGCTTGCGAGTTTTTGGAAGTTCGCTTGCTTATCCCATTTTGCGGGCACGAAGCCGATTGCGGCAACGCGAATTCGCCTGGGCGAGGCGCTCGGTTCGGCCTCCACTGCCGCATTGACAGGGAAGGCCAAGCCGTACAATAACATCAGGAATAACACCGCGCGGACGGACATTGAAGTTCTCCCAGCAGTAAAAAGAGCAGTAAAAAGAGCAGTAAAAAGATTGGTCTTTTCATTGGCTTGCTGCTCGCCGCACGAAAGCCCGCCAGAGGGCGGGCGCAGCACTTCCAGTGAGGGACTATACTGAAAAGGCTGGCTCGCTGGCAATGTCTTTTGGATAGGTTGGGGACGAGGTTAGGCAAGGAGTCCGCGAGCGGCTCGCGGCTCGAAAACTATTCTCTTGCAGGGAGAGAATATTTTGACAATGAGAGGTCTGGTTGGTAACATACCTCGCCATTTTGGGCGGGGGAACGAAGGAAATGGTTTCGCGGTAGTTTTGTCAGAAAAAGGGCAAGGTGAGAATTCAATCAGGAGAAAAGGATGAACCCATTGGCGGAAGAATTGAACGAGACCATTCGGAAATTCAGTCCTCACATTGTGGAGGTTCTATCCGGCCTCGGCAAAAGGCTATTTTTTCCGAAGGGCATTCTGGCTCAGAGCGCCGAGGCCAAGAAAAGCGCACACAGGTTCAATGCGACGATAGGCATCGCTATGGAAGGGGGCGGGCCGATGTATCTTCCGTGCATCGCCAGCCATTTCAGTGGACTGACCCCGGCGGAGGTTTTCCCCTATTCCACTTTTGGCAAGCCGGAGCTGCGAAAAAAATGGAGAGAGAAAATGCTGGCGGAGAACCCGCTACTGGGCGATAAAGATTTCGGCGTGCCCATCGTCACCAGCGGGATAACTCACGGACTGAGCCTCGTGGGCGACTTGTTCCTGGATGAGGGAGATGTCATCGTCATCCCCGACAAGATGTGGGGAAATTACAAGCTGACGTTTGCGGTCAGGCACGGCGCAACGATCCGCTCGTTTCCCTTTTACGATGACCTCGGCGGGTTCAACGTGAAAGGACTTGCGGAGGCGCTCGCGGAGGAGGCGAAGCAGCGAGAGAAGTTGGTCATTTTGCTGAACTTCCCGAGTAATCCCACGGGCTACATGCCGACGGCGAAGGAAGCGGAGGGGATTGCAGAGGCGATTCTCGCGACCGCGGAGGGGGGCTGCAACATCGTGGCAGTGAGCGACGACGCCTATTTCGGCTTGGTGTACGAGGCGGGTCGGCTGGAGGAATCGCTTTTCGGGTATCTGACGAATCTGCACAAGCGAGTTCTGGCGATCAAGCTCGACGGGGCGACGAAGGAGGAGTTCGTGTGGGGATTTCGCACAGGCTTCCTGACCTACGGGCCGGGCGAAGCTAACAACGACCCGGCTCTCTTCGATGCGCTCGAGAAAAAAACTCTCGGCGCCATCAGGTCGGGGATTTCAAACAGTCCGCACCCGTCACAATCCATCGTTTTGAAGGCTCTCCAATCGCCCTCCTTCCGAGAAGAAAAACGCCGGAAATATGAGGCACTCAAGGCGCGCGCACTGAGGATCAAGGAAGTCCTGAAAAAACCGGAATACGCGGAGGTTTTCTCGGTCTATCCCTTCAATTCCGGCTACTTCATGTGCATCCGGCTGAAAACTGTGGAAGCGGAAGCTCTGCGGCAACACCTCCTTTCACAATACGGGCTGGGTGTAATCTCAATGGGGAAAGAGGATGTGCGCATCGCGTTTTCGTGCCTTGAAAGGGACCAAATCGAGGAGGTCTTTGACTCGATCTATCAGGGCATCAAGGACCTGACTTGAGCGGAAGTCAAGACGAGGGGCCATCATCGCAAGCTTTGCCAGGGAGCGCGCGCAGAGAAAAGGGCCGATTGCGGATTGCGGATTGCAGATTGCGGAATCTGAAACGCCAAATTGCCAGCACGAAATCCCAAGTCGGAAATCCGAAATCCATGACTGGAGATTGCGGATTGCAGATTGCGGAATCCAAAGCCCGAAACCGCCAGTGCGAAATCCGTGATCGCAGGTCCGAAATCCGAGATCCAGAATCCGAAATCCATGACTGGAGACTGAGCTGTTGAAAAGCCTACGTATGCTCGGCGAGGGAAAAGTCGAAGTTGCCGACCGCCCCAAGCCCACACCAAAGGATGACTGGGCGGTTGTTCGGATAAGAGCCTCCGGTATCTGCGGCAGCGAGAGGAACAGCTACCTCGAGGGCGCCAAGTATAACTCGGGCCACGAGGCTTGCGGGGAAGTTGTGGAGGTTGATTCGCCGAGCAGAGTGAGGGTCGGGCAGAAGGTCGTTCTGTACGCGGCGATTTTCTGCGGCTCCTGCCCGGAGTGTTTGTCGGGGCGGGCGATTATGTGTCGCAACGCACAATGGCTCGACGGCTACCACGCGGAATATGTCGCTCTTCCGGAGCGCTGCCTCCTGCCACTTCCCGAGGACGTTGCGTTCGATGTCGGCTCACTTCTCGGCGATGCGCTGGGCACGCCCTATCGAGCGATAAAGAGACTCGCTGTGGATAGCTCACATACTGTAGCCTTATTCGGGCTTGGCCCCATAGGGCTGTCCGCGCTCACTATCTGCAAATGGGCAGGGGCGCGCGTCATCGCTCTCGAGAAGAATCCCATGAGGGTCGAGCTTGGACGCGAGCTCGGGGCGGACGTTGTGGTTGACGCATCAAAGAATGACCCTCTTCGTTCCCTCATAGGGCTGACAGATGGAGAAGGCGCCGATGTCGCAATAGATTGTACCGGAAACGAAAACGCGGAATTGGCGGCAATCCATTGCACGAGGAGGGGCGGCAAAGTCGCTTTCGTCGGAGAGAATCACGGGACGATCCCCATCTCCCCAAGCGAGGACTTTTTGAGAAAGGAACTGACCCTCATCGGCTCGTGGTATTTCGCCCTCGACGATTACCCGGAGATGGTCAAGCTCGTACAGAGCGGACTTCCCCTTTCCAGAATCATCACCCACCGCTTCCCCCTCGACCACGCCCAGGAAGCCTACGACCTGTTTATGAGCGGCAAGACGGGCAAGGTCGTGTTTGAGTACTGACGCGCCGGGCGGGCTCTCAAGCCTCGGCTCATTCGCATGGCACGGGCTCACCGAATTTCTCCCTGTCCAGCTTCGCCGCGATGCCCCAGGGCGGCCGCCGCGCTGGAACGGACGGACCACTCGGAATCCTTCAAGCGCTCGAGGAAGAAAGGGTGCGGCTACGTTTCAGTAGGTAAGGTTGCTTAGGGTAACGCCGCCCCGCCATGGCGGGGCAGGCGCGCTGGCGTCTCGCACTCGACGGGCTCGGGCTGTACCCTTCACGGCAAAAAAAGCCATCCCACACGTGGCATCCCCCGCCTCTGGCGGGGGACCCGTGGGGATCATGGGCAAGATGCCCATGCTACGGCAGGCGACGACGGAGTCCTTCTCATTTTCCTCTCTGCACCTCTGCGCCTTTGCGTTACCCTTCTCGTTCCTCTTTCTCTGGAGCGCCAAGGCGGGGTATCCACCCAAGACTGAGGCCATACACCCGGCCGGCTTTTTGCCTTGTGAAGGCCGCTGCCGTTATGCTATTTAACCGTGCAAAGCCCGACGAAAAGCGAAGGCAACGAGAGGAAAACGATGCACATCTTGAGGACCTGGGAGGATTCCGATAAACCGTTATTCGAGCAGCTAATGGCGCGCTCGCATTTCGGCCCCAGAATTGACCGGAAAGTGCAGGGCATTATTGACGATGTGGAGAGCAGGGGGGATGAGGCTGTCGCGAGCTACGCGGCGCGCTTCGACGATGCTTGGCTTGCTCCTCACGAGTTTCGTGTGAAAAAGGAGGAGCTGGCGCGGGCGAAGCGGGAAGCGGGAAAAGAGCTCGTGTCAGCTTTGCGCGAGGTCGAGCGCAATCTCATGCTGTATCATCGTCGCCAGAAGCCGACAGATTGGCACATTGATGCGGGAAGTGGGAGCACGGTGGGGGAGCGCTGGCTTCCTTTGAAAAGGGTGGGGGTTTATGTGCCGGGTGGAGTCGCTCCTTTGGTTTCTACGGTTTTGATGGGTGTCGTTCCCGCGAAGGTGGCGGGGGTGAAAGAGATCGTAGTGTCTTCTCCGCCCTCGCGAAATAGCAGAGTTGATTCCCACATTCTCGCCGCATGCGCGATGCTCGGTGTGAAGGAGGTCTATGGGATCGGGGGCGCGCAGGCGATAGCCGCCATGGCGCTCGGAACCGAGACTGTCCCTAAGGTGGACAAGATCGTCGGACCGGGAGGAGCTTACGTGACTATGGCGAAGAAGCTGCTGTACGGGCGGGTAGGGATTGATATGGTCGCGGGCCCGAGCGAGATACTCGTTCTCGCGGACGATAGCGCGGAGCCGGCTTTCGTCGCGGCTGACCTCGTTTCGCAGGCGGAACACGGCACGGGCCGCGAGGTCTGCATTCTGGCGACGGATTCCGCTCCTCTGGCCGAGAAGGTTCAGGCGGAGGTCGAGTCGCTGGTCTCCCCCGGGGGGGAGGCTTTCGGGAGAAAGGAAGGGATTCTGTCGTCAATCGTTATCGTCATCACAAGAAACCAGGCGGAGGCTGTCGAATTTGCGAACGATTTTGCGGCAGAGCACGTCGAGGTGATGGTCAGGAAAGCCTCTTCTGTGGCGAGGCGGATAACAAATGCCGGGGCGGTGTTTGTGGGAAGGTACTCGCCAGTTCCTCTCGGGGACTTCTACGCCGGTCCCAATCACGTCCTTCCGACGGGGGGAGCGGCGAGGTTCCTGTCGGGGCTGTCGGTGATGGATTTCATGAGGAGAGTCAGCGTCATCTCTTACACGAAGGAGTCTTTGCGAAAAGCTCTTCCGGCAGTTGAAAAGATGGCGGAGGTCGAGGGCCTCAAAGGGCACGCAGAGGCTGTCCGAATCAGGTTTAACAGGGATAAGAAATGAGCTATCTCCGCGAGAACATCGAGCGAATGGAGGGTTATTCGCCCGGATTCCAGCCCAAGGGCGAAGGGTGGGTCAAGTTGAATACGAACGAGAACCCCTTTCCCCCTTCGCCGAAGGTCATAGAGGCGCTGCGACAGGCTGTTGACGGAAGAATCCGGCTGTACCCGGACCCTCTCGCGGATAAGGTCAGGGAGCGGGTCGGGCGACTGTATGGCGTGGATAAAGAGTGCGTGATTGTGGGCAACGGCTGCGATGATGTGTTGGCTATCGCGGCGAGGGCGTTTTTGGGCGAAGGGCACGTCTTGCTGATGACGAGGCCGACATATACCTTGTATCGGGTGCTGGGACAGATTCAGCGAGCGAAGGTGTTGGAGATTCCACTCAATGAAGATTTCACTCTGCCGGAGGCGCTCTTTTCTCAAAAGGCGCAATTGACCTTCATCTCCAATCCAAATCCCCCTTCCGGAGTTCTCTACAATAAACGAGATATGGAGAGGCTGTGTGTGGAGACAGGCGGCGTGGTGGTGATTGATGAGGCTTACGCCGATTTTGCCGACCGCAACTGTCTCGACCTGGTTCGGAAATATGACAATGTTCTCATCACGCGAAGCCTTTCGAAGCACATGGCTCTTGCCGGGCTGAGAGTGGGCTTTGGAATCGCCAGCGACGATGTTATCCGCGGGATGATGAAGGTCAGAGACAGCTATAATGTGAACTGCCTGAGCCAGGTGGGGGCGGCGGCGGCTCTCGATGACTCTGGCTACTATTTGCAGAAGGTCAGGGAAATCCGCCGCGAGAGAGGAATCCTGACCGAGGAATTGCAGCGGCTCGGTTGGAAGGTCTTGCCGTCGCAAGCGAATTTCGTTTTCGCTTTTCCTGCAAAGCTCCATGCCTCGGAGATGTACGAGGAGCTCTTTCGCAGGAGGATTCTGGTTCGGTATTTCGATACGCCGGAGACGAGAGACGGACTGCGGATAACGATTGGAAGCCCCGAGGAAAACCGCCGGTTGCTCGAAGCTGTTGGAGCTATCACTGGAGGGAGGTAATGATGAGGAAACGGGCGTCGAAGGTTCACCGGAAAACGACCGAGACGGAGGTGCAGCTCTTGCTATCCATTGACGGCAGCGGCGAGGCTGCGGTGAAAACGGGGATTCCTTTCATGGACCACATGCTCACGCTTTTCGCAAAACACGGATTGTTTGACCTGGAAATCGAAGCCACGGGGGACCTTGAGGTGGACGACCACCATCTCGTCGAGGATCTCGGGATTTGTCTCGGCCAATCACTGAAAGAAGCGATTGGCGACAAGGGGGGAATTCGCAGGTACGGGCATGCGCTCGTGCCGATGGATGAGTCTCTCGCGGAGGCATCGGTTGACCTGAGCGGTCGCCCGTTTTTCGTCTATAACGTCAGTTGCAGGGCGAAGAAAATCAAGAACTTTGAGATAGCGCTTGTGCCGGAGTTTCTTCGTGCATTTGCTTTTTCGGCGTGCATGAACCTTCACGTGGGGCTTCGGTACGGCAACAATTCGCACCATATCCTGGAGGCGGTTTTCAAGGCGGTCGGCACAGCGGTTGGCGGCGCGGCGAGGATTGACAGTCGCATCAAGGGAGTGCTCTCGACAAAGGGGAGTCTATGAGATTGGTCTGCCCGCCGATGGGGCGGAGCTCGGGTGGAAATATCCGACCGACGCCCTGAGTCGCCGGGCGAGACCGTTGCCACAGCGAGTGCGGAGAGGCGCAATGTGCAAAGCAGTACCTGCGGCGTTGGTCGGCGTTCTATGCTGGGTTGTCCTGATGGCGGCTTCGCCACAGCCAGAGGAAGCAGTTGAGAAGCCCCGGATATACGCCGACCCGAAAGGCAGATTCAGTTTTCAGCTTTTGGGCGATTGGGTCAAACTCCCCGGCGATGCCGAGAAGGGGATAGTGGGATCGTTTCTTTTAACAAAGGAAGTTGGCGGGAAAAGGAAGGTTGCGGCTGAGCTGCTGATTTCGTTCGCGGAGCTGAAAGCTCCCATCTCTCTCGAGGACTACGTTAGGACCGAAGACCGGCGGGCGACGAATACGCCTGGCTTCGCGAGGGTCGGCAAACAAGAGGGGTTGACCCTCGGCGGGCACGCTGCCTTGAGAAACCGCTACGTCTTTTCGGAGCGAAGCGGCTCGCAAGAGTTCCGATATAAGCTCGTGGACCAGTATTACGTCCTGAAAGACGACGCGATTTGGGGGCTGACTCTCTCGGCGATGCGGCAGGACGAGCCCGTCCTGTCGGAAATTGAACGGGTTGTGCTGTCCAGCTTTCAGTTCTCCGTCCCGGGAGGCTTGCGGGGCGATTCTCTGGAGGTTTTCGAGAAAGTTACGGCCAGCGGCTCTCTGGGAGGCTTTTCGCTGTCCGTTCCGGGGACGTGGAAAGTGAGCCAGAGTGAGGAGCAGGGCGTGTCCATCCGTGGACCGGAAGCGGTCGTTTACGCCTTCGCAGTTGCGGAAGAAAAGAAGGGGGAGTCCCCGCAGGATTTGGCGGGCAGGTTTTTGAAGGAGCGGGAGAACCTGAAGGAGTTGCGTGTTCTGTCACAGGGAGAAGGTGAGCTCGGCCTCGTGAAAGGGTACGCGGTCGAGTATTTGGGGACGGCAAAGGGCCGCTCGTGGCACGTGAGGTTGGTCACTTTTGTCGGTGGGGAAAAGGTTTTCTTTCTGTATTGTCTCGCCCCCGAGGAGGGATGGTCCGGAAGCAGCGAAATCCTCAGGCGCCTCGAGCGGAGCTTTTCGGTGGCAACGCCAGCGGCGAAAGTGAAAGAGAGCGGGTGAGCCTCGCCTTCCCTTCGGTGGGCGGCCGAGAGGTTGTTCAACTGAGAAAATGTGTGTCGTGGAAGGGAACCTCTTCGCCGCGCTTTCGTTATAGTAAAGTGAGGACAGGGGCGGCATGAAAAAGGAGTTCGACGACTTCACAGACGAAAAGCTGATGTGCATGGTGCAGAAGGGCGATATGGACGCCTTTTCTGAACTGGCGCAGCGTTATGAAAAGAAGTTGCTGAGTTTTCTTTATAGGTTTGTGGGAAGTACCGCTCAGGCGGAAGACCTTTTACAGGCTGCGTTGTTGAGGGTTTATCGAGCACGGAGGAGGTTCAAAGGAGGGGGCAAGTTCTCGACGTGGCTTTACACAATCGCGGCGAACCTCGCCAAGGATTATCTGCGAAAAACGAGGAGGTACAGGTTTGTTTCGCTTGAGGCGCCGGTCGGGCAGAACACGAACCTTATAGATTTCTATGCGGCGGAAGGGGAGTCGGCCTCCGACGCGGCTCAGAGAAAGGAGACCAGCCGGATGGTGCGGTTGGCGGTGAGCCGGCTGCCCGAGCAGCAAAGGTTGACGGTCCTTTTGAGCCATTACGAGGACATGAGCTACGGCGAGATAGCGAGGGTTCTGGGGTGCTCGAAGGGTACGGTGAAGTCCCGGGTTTTCCGGGCGAAGATGAAACTGAAGGAGTTTCTCGCGGATTACATGGCGGGCAAGGAGGTTGCCCCGAGCGATGAAGTGCAGCAAGACGATAAAACAACTGCCAGCCTATCTGGACCATGAGCTGAGCCAGCGGGAAGTCAAGGAGCTGGAGCGGCACCTCGAGGTCTGCGTTTTCTGTTCGACGGAGCTTGCGGCGCTGCGTGCGAGCTCAAAGATGCTCGATGCGTGGCAGGGCATCTCGCCCCGACAGTGCTATGCGCACGCAGTGGTAAATCAGATCAGGGCCGAAGAGCGCGGCGTAGTGGAAAGGAGCCGAATCGGGCTGAGGTTGCTGGAGGGGAAATGGCTCTCGGACATCCTTCGCGCGAGCGTGGCTGTGGTTTTCCTGATAGGCATTACGGTTTTCTCGTTCCGCGTTCCGATTGAAGAGGGGACCGATGAGGTTGCGCTGGAGACGGACGATTACCCGATGCCTGCACGAGAGCTGATTCTCCCTGACGCGGACTTCAGGTACTCTCCCATCAGCCCGAGTGAACTCGGGTTGGTCTCGGGGAACGTGGGGAGGCGAGCTCACTTCGTCAAAGTCTCTTCCGGCGTGTCTCCAACGCGAGCAACGAGTGATGGTCATCTTCTCCCCGCGAGCAGCAGTTTCTCGCGAGTCAACCACATCTACTTTCCGGAAGAAGGAATGCGGATGGAGTCTGTATTCCCTCTGGAGTTGCCATAGGAGGCGAGGAAAGTGGTGAGAAGAATCCTCAGCTTAGGCGTCGCGTCTTGGACGGTTCTCTTCGGCGCCGTCGTCGGCGGGAGCGAGGTCGCCGACGCCAACCGGCTTTTTGTTCTCGAGAAGTACGACGACGCGATTCCAATATATCAGGATGTCGCTTCCCACCAGAACCCGGAGGAGGCTGCGGAAGCACTTTTCGGACTTGCGAGAGCTTATCAAATGCGGGGGCGGTGGAAGTTGGCGAGGGACACTTTCCAGAGGCTCCTGCGGGAACAGCCGCATTCGGAGCTTGCCCCGCCGTCCATGATTCAGCTCGGCCAATGCGAGATAAAGCTGGGCAATCTGGGCGAAGCATTGTCTATCTTCAAGAAAACTGAGGAAGAACACGCGGGAGAAGAAGCCGCCATCGAAGCGACGTACAACATCGCTAATCTCGACGCGGGCTTTTTCGACGGCGATGTCCGGAGGGCGCGTGCGGCCATAAAAGGGTATCAACGCGTGCTCGGCTCCGGCAAAGGGAAGCCGTATGCGATTCCTTCGTACTTTGGACTGGGCCAGTGCTACATGCTTCTCCACGATTACCGCCGAGCCATCGAGTCGTTTCGGGAGGTCATCGAGAAAGGGCCGGACACCGTCTGGGCAAGCTATGCTCGCGACCGGAGCCTGAATGCCTTGAGAGCCTTCGGCAGCGCTCGAACCTCGGAAATGCTACGGGAGCAGCGGCAGCTATGGGCTGACCTCCATTTGAGCCTGCCGGACTTCTCACGCATGAACGAGCAGCTTGCATGGCAATTCGGGAATGGCCGCCCTGCGTTGAGGATTTACGCTATCGGGTTCTTCACCGAGCAGCCGATGGCAGGCTCCGGGGCCGAAAAAGTTTTTTACTCGAAGCCGACGATTCATTACAAAAACTACGTTTTCAGTTCCGAGCGCGGGACCGTGGACAAAACTCATCGCTCGGTGGAATGCGTAGGGAAGGTTAGATGTACTGACGACCTCTTGCCTCCGACCCTCACGGTGACCAGCGGCGAGGTTACGCTGGACTTGACAAAGCACATCGCGGTTTTTTTGCAGAACGTCAAGTTTGAAAAACGAGCCGGCGCCGTAACCGTGCGGCAACTTCTCGCCGACGAACTTCATCTCATGCTCGACTCGGGAAAGATCGAAGTGCCCGCCGCAAGCGGCAAGTAGCACGTTCCTTCATTTTTTCACCTCAGCCGGCGCCTCACGGACAGTGGCGTTGTCGAAGTATATCCTTCCAGGTTTCAGGTATGCGTAAAGCATAACCCTCGCCCACTTGATGTCAAACCTTCCCCTGTACGCAGGGATGACCCGAGGGGTAAACGTCATGGAATAAGTTTGCCATTGGGTCGTTGCAGGGAACCGCGACTGTCTCTGGTAGAAGCGGCCCCGAGCAATTTTGCCGTGGACGTCGGGGGCGAGGGCGTATCCTTTGACGAAGGGGCGCGGGACCGGCCCCTCGCTTCTGATGTCAACGGAGAAAATGTATTTCTTGCCCTCCTCGACCGGGAAGAAATCGCCGTAGTAGAGCATGCCCGGGCCCTCGGCGACGCCCCGCGACAGCGTGAAGACGATGCACCGGCCCGGGTTGCCTCCGGCGGAGAGCCAGCGGATCGAGCCGTCGGAAAAAAGCTTGTCCCAGGCAAGCGGAAAGGAGCGCCCACGCTCGAAGGTTCCGTTGGGGACGAGACTGCGAGGCTGTTGTCGCACTTGAGGGGAAACGGCGGCAGCCACGAGTAGCGCGCAGCCCGAAATTGAGCGGAAGGATGCCTTCATCTATTATCTATTCGCTTATAGCCTTATAATACTCCCTGAGAAGGGCTTCGTAGTCTCTTGGAAACTCAGTATTTAATGTGTCATGAAGGATTCTGCGAACCTTACTGGGGAGGCTCGCGTTCAACTCGCGCTGAATCTTCCACTCGTGAGAGGTGATGTCCTGGGCGGACTTCAGTTCTTCGACGATTTCCTCGTGGGCAGCCGTGAGGTCAGTATATTTGAACCTCCTCATGTTCTCGTGAAGCTCCCTCATTTTCTCAATGGTTTCATCGAGCTTTTGCGTATTGAGATTCAGCTTATCGAAAGCGTGCATGATGTGCTCGCCGGTGGTGATGAGGTCGGCTTGTTTGCCTCTAAGGTCTGCGAGCTTTGTCTGGAGGTCGGGTGGAATATGCCCGCGAAGCCCTTCTCCGCCGGCGCCGCTCCGTTTCCCGCCTCCTGTGGCGCCGCCGGTGGGCTGTTGCATCCGGTCATCAACGGTGGCGTTCTCGTAGGCGTCGCTCGTGACTCGCGTGGGAGTTCGCCGTCCTCCCTTTCCTATCGCGGTATCGCTGACGAACTCGCCGTTCGATTTCCCCGTTCGGCCCTCGGCGCTTCGACCGCTTATCTCACTGCTGTTAGGCAAGGTGTTTCCGGTCTTGCCCTTCGCGCTCATGTTGCTTATGGGTCCATCCATGGTGTCCCAGCCCGCTCCGGCGTCAATGGAGTCCATCCATGAGCTTGACATATCTTCCATCTCAGGATTGAGCTCCTGTTCTTCGCGGATGAGGTCGCCCACGATGTCTTCGAGCTCTTCGGGCAGCTCTGCCATGGGCGCCTCCGGCGGCGTGGAAGGCTCTTCAAGCTCCCACTTGATTTTGTCCGATTCGTTGGGCAACCAGCTCTCGAGATTGTGCTCGAGTTTCTCGGCGAGCTCCAATCCTATCTGTTCCTCCGTGACCGGCATTTTGATGCCCGGTTTTGTAAGCTCGTCCGCGGCGACTTCTATCTCCTCATATACCTGCCTCAGCTCTTTGAGGAGGGTCGGCTTGGAGAAATCCTGCTCGGGGATTTTGTCAAGCTCGGTTGATTTCTCCTGCAAGAATTTCGCCCACTGGTCTTCCACGATTTGGAGCTTTCGCTTCAGTTCCTCGTCCTGTTGGGTGTAATCCTCCGGCTTTTTCCGCTGGAGCTCAAGGGAGGATGTGATGACCTTTTTCTGTTCCTCGATGAAACTCTTGAGGATGGTGCTCAGCTCGCCGAGCTTGGACAAGGCTTCATCGAGGGGACTCTTTTCCGTAGGAGCGGGCTGCTTCTCGGTCTGAGGTTCCTCTTTTCCCTCCAGCTCGCCCAGCAGTTCCCGAAGGCTCCGGATGATTTCGTCCTGGAGCGCCACGATGCCCGGCTTGACTTCGGAAAATGTCTCGGAAGAAGCTGCGTCCATTTTTTTGACGGCATCAACCATCTCGTTCGTTGAAAGAGCCAGAAGCGAAGTTTTGATGCGGCCATAGTCCCGCCTGACGCGGGATTGGCTGAGGCGGTCTATTAGAGAAAGGGTTTGCCCATGGATGTCAACTTGCTCGTCGCACGCCGAGCGGAAATGGGCGTCGTCCGGCTTCTGCGACTGAGCCACCAGGGAGCGGGCGTGAAGCTGGGAGTTGAGGATGTCCCGGAGCTTCTCAAAGACCGATTCCTTTTCGGCTTTCTCAAGCTGCGACCGTTCCGCTTGGCTGAGGAGAGAAACGCGCACTCTTGGGGATGAACAGTTGTTTCCTTTCATGTCCGTGGCGGTGGCGTACAGAAAGGCCGACTCGCCTGCCCGAAGGGAAGCGGAGAGCGTCACTTCGGCGGTCTCGACTGCCATCCGCTTCAAAGAATCCACGGATTCATTGGGTGCGGGATTGTAGGTCCACTCTCCAACGGTCACGGGCTGCGTTGCGTCGCCGTTTTGGTCTGGTTGCATCATAACTCGCACTGATGAAAGAGCGACATCGTCGGAGGCTTTCGCTATGATGGTTAGAGGCTCACCCACGGTTCCGCGATAATCGGACTTCGGCTCGAGGATTTCGGCTGTCGGCGAAAGGTCCTTGAAACAGAGAATCTTTCTCGCAAGAGAGTGCCGTACTTTGACGGGATAATAGGATGGCCTGGATTGCTCGCTCAGGGAGGACGAGACCGGAAGGGACGTCGCTTTGTGAATCCTGTTCATCGTGTCAGAAGGTCTCTCTGCAATGGGGCCGCTTTCGGCGCCCTCCATGCGAACTCTGTAAGTAACGTCCTCGGTGATGAGAAGTTCGCCGGAAAGCTCCTTCGGCGACTGTTTGACAAGGGGCTTCTCGGTATCGCCTATCAGAAGCTGACCGCTTTTGACTCTTTTGTTGGCGAAGACATGCAGCTCAGCCTTCGTGCCCTCCAGGACACGGACTTCTGTCCCTGCTGCCGGTAACTCCACCGCAGCCGGAATGTGGAGATACTCCGGGAATTCCAGTGTCATGTCTATCTTTTCCACCCGGAGCGGCAAACCGACAGCAACGTGATGCCATTTGGACTTGAAGTCCTCCGCTACGACTCGATAATTGAAGGGGCGCTGAACGTTGTGGAAGGAATGGCGGAAACCTTCGCCGTCGAATTCCATTTTGGTCGTTTTCTTCTTCCGGGCGGCGTGCATGAGATAGGCGCTTTGGGGAAGCGGCCCTCCGGCGGTGCGGGCGGTGATGTCCAGGTCGTCGCCGACAAAAATGGCGACATCGCCCGGCGAGACGCTGAGGTTGATGCGCGTTATCGGGAGCGGACCCCCGGCGAGGTTTGCGAAACGGGCGAGCGCATTCTGGAAGTATTTGCCGAAGGAGAGCCAGTAAATCAGCAGTATCACAGCGGCGGCCCCGAGAAGTGCCCCCGATTTTTTGATTCGGCGAAGGTCGAGCGATTTTTTCAGTGCCCGGCGAGCCACCTCGCTTTGCGCCTCGGAAACGAGGGCGTTGATGATTTCGTTGTTGAGGAAGGCTCTATCTTCGCCGAGCTGGAGGGCGTTGATAAGCTTGTTATCGAATTGCCCGAGGCGACATTCTATGTGGATGGCAGCCTTTTCCGGTGTGATGCGCATGAGAAGCTTTCGAAGAACCTTCACGTAAATGAGGAGAACAAGACCGGTCGCGAGAAGTAGAAGAATCGCTGCCCTCAACAACGGGGAGAAGTGAAAGAGATTGTCTGAGAAGAAGCCGAGTAGCACGGAAACCGCTGCGAAAGCCGCTGTGTAAGCCAGTCCTTCACAAACCAGGAGCGTTCGCCATTGGGTGGTGAACTTCCTGATTTGCGCGACGATTCTCGAGTAGGCGTCCTTCTGCATTGTTCGGTCTTCGCGTAGCCGGTGCAGGCGTCTCCGGCTTAGGCGTGATATGTCAACGGGCCTCCCCTCACTTGGCGATTATGCGCATCCAATATATATTACCACAAGATCGGGCTGATTTTCAAGGTTCATTTGCCTCAACGTGTAATGCCTCAGTCTCGGGCGGATAACCGGCCGAGGCGGAGGAGGCAAGAAGGGAACGGCAGATTAACGCAAAGGCGCAAAGTCGCAGAGAGAAGAATGAGCAGAATCCTGTCCTCCCCTGTCGTGGCATGGGCATCCTGCCCATGATTCCCACGGGCGGGACGCCCGTGCCACGTTCGGCGCCGCTTTTTTTGCCGTGAAGGGTGCAGCCGGAGCCCGTCGAGGGCGAGAGAGCCCCTCGATACAGCCGGGGCAAGACGCCGGCGATATGTAAGCCTCTCTGCGTGCTCTGCGCACTCTGCGGTTCCACGCTCAGCCGCCCGTAAGTAAAGCGTTACTGCGCTGGTGGAAATTTTCTTGCGGTGAGGCACTCTCTTATGGTATAAAGTACACGTTTATTTAGTGGCTTTCGCCCGTTGACAAGCAGCCGCAGTTTGTCGGAGAGCTGCACTGGGGCGCGGGTCATTTGGGCTTGGCCGCGAGGAAAAGCGAAAGTGGCGGAATAGGCATACGCGCTAGATTTAGGATCTAGTCCCGCAAAACGGGTTGGGGGTTCGACTCCCCCCTTTCGCAAAGACATCCGAGGTCATTTTGGAGTTTGGCACTTGAGCGTTTCGCGAGGGGGCAGAACGGGCGGTGAGCTGTTCGGAGCGATTTCGCCCTTTGCCGAAAAAACTGAAAATAGCGGTTGAATTCTACGAAGTTCTGTGGATAATTTGAGGTAACCCTTTTGAGATGCTGACTTGCCCGAGAGGGCGGCTGCAAGGGGCGAGCGTAGCTCAGTGGTAGAGCCTCACGTTGCCAACGTGATGGTCGTGGGTTCAAATCCCATCGCTCGCTCCATCTTTTTGTTCCGTTCCCTTTTCCGGGCACAGAGGCTTTACGGCGGATAAGTGCGGGATAGACGCTTTGGTCGGCAGCTATTGCGGAGCTTTCAAGCCTTCGTGTGCTATTCGGTGGGTCGAGCGAAGAGTGAAGGTTGCGACCCGGAGTCACAAGCGAGTTATTGCAAATGAGCGATGAGCCTGAAAAAGAGAGCCTGAAAGAGGCGGTCGAGCTGGAGGAAATCAGCCAGTGCAAGCGGCGGATAAAGTTCACCGTCCCCTTTGACGAGGTGGAGAAGGAGCTGGACGCTGCTTACGAGGAGGTGAAGGACACCGCTGAGATACCGGGCTTCCGTCCGGGCAAAGCGCCCCGCCATGTCGTCGAGATGCGAATGGGCAAAGCCTTCCGGGAAACGGCGCTGTCTCGCGTCCGCCAGCGCGCCGTCGGTCGGGCTGTCCTGGACCACAAGCTTCACCCCGTCGGTTCGTTTCGGTTCGAGAATATCGTTTACGAGAGGGGCAAGCCATTCACTTTTGAAGCCACTGTGGAGGTGATCCCTGACATCACCCTCCCCGAATACAAGGGAATCAAGATCGAGAGAATAGTCCCTCTTCCGACAGACAAAGCGGAGCTCACCGAGCTCGACCGCATCCGCGAGCGTTTCGCTAAACTTGTCGCCGTGGAGGATCGTTCCCTGAGGGACGGTGACATCGCCCTTGTGAGCTATGAGGAGGAGGCGGACGGAAAAATCGAAAAGTTCGAACACGAGTCTATCGAGATTGCAGAGGGCTCTGTTCTCCCGGGATTTGTGGAAAAAATCCGAGGAATGAGGCCCGGCGAGAAAAGAGATTTCCAGATACAGGTCCCTGAGGGCTACAGGGATGAACAAGCGGCCGGCAAGGTGGTCACTTACCGTCTCCAACTCCACGAGATAAAGACGAAGGGCCTTCCGGAGGCCGACGACGCCTTCGCGAAGAGCGTTCACTTCGACTCCCTGGAGAGTCTGAAAAAGCATATCCACCGGGCGCTCACCGAAAGCGGAGAGAGGGACGTGGAGCAGCAGGAAATCAGCCAGATAATGACCTATTTGTTGCGAAACACCGATTTCGAGGTGCCGGAATCCCTCGTCGTGGCAGAAACGAGAAGACGGGCGAGCGGGAGAATTGACGCTGCTTTTCGCGCGGGGATTTCCGCGGAGCGTGTTCGTGAAAGAAGAGAGGAATTGATTAAGAACGCGGCTGCCGAAGCATACGCGGACTTGAAGGCGCAGATAATTGTCGTCAGGATTGCGGAGAAAGAAGGGATCGAGGTCAGCGATGCAGAGGTGGAGGCGCGAATTGAGAGAATGGCCTCGGAGAGAAACGTTGACAAAGATGCGCTGAGGAAGCAGTACAACGGCGAGGACCTCTCTGACGACATCAGAAATCAGATGCTTGAGCAAAAGGTTGTTAGCTTCTTGCATAACAGCGCCATCAAGGAATGAAAGGCGGCGTTGAGAAGCCGGGAAGGCATTGTGAACGTTCGGAAGGAAAGGAAGTTGGAATGGCCAACGTGATCGTCCCCACAATCATCGAGAAGGATGGCGTGCTGGAGAAAAGGTGGGACCCTTATTCGCGATTGCTTCAGGACAGAATCGTTTTCATCTATACGGCTCTCGACGACTTCGTATCGAATCTGGTGATAGCCCAGCTTCTTTTCTTGCAGATGGATAACCCGGAAAAGGACATCAGCATCTACGTCAATTCCCCCGGAGGTTACGTTACCGCTGGGCTGGCGATTTATGATACTATGCAGTTTGTCAAGTGTGATGTGGCGACATACTGCATCGGGCAGGCGGCGAGCATGAGCGCTATGCTGCTGGCAGCGGGCACAGAGGGAAAGCGGTTTGCTCTTCCTCACTCCCGGGTGCTGATTCATCAGCCCCTCGGCGGCGTTCACGGCCAGGCTACTGATGTGAGCATCCAGGCAGAGGAAATACTCCGCCTGAGAGAAGAATTGAACGCTATCCTTGCTGCCCATACGGGGCATGCCATCGAGGAAATCGAAAGGGATACTGACCGCGAAAAGTTCATGTCCGCGGACGAGGCTAAAGCCTACGGGCTGGTTGACGAGGTCGTCGTCAGCAAAAAGAGCCTGCCGCATACAAAATAAATAGAAGGTAGAAAGAGAAGTTCTTGCGTGGGAAAGTTTGACTGCGCCCTGCAGAATCCTCCACTGCGGGGCAGCGGTTGTTGGGGCTGACCAGCCCTGCCCAGGGAGGTAAACAAAATGGCTGATAACAATCCGCTTTTGCTCCAGAGGTGCTCGTTCTGTAACCGCACCGAAGACCAGGTTAACAAACTAATATCCGGGCCGGACGTGTACATCTGCGACAAATGTGTGGACCTGTGCAAAAAACTCCTCACCAGCCGCCCGCCCCGCAAGAGAATGAGAGTTTTGAAGCCGAAAGAGATCAAAGAGCGGCTTGATGAATACGTCATCGGGCAGGAGCCAGCAAAAAAGTCGCTGGCTGTCGCCGTGTGCAACCACTACAAGCGGATTACGTCCACGGAGATTGACGATGACACCGAAATCCAAAAGAGCAACGTTCTCCTGATAGGGCCGACCGGCTGCGGCAAGACGCTCCTTGCCAGCACCCTCGCCCGAGTTCTCGACGTGCCGTTTTGCATCGCCGACGCCACCACGCTTACCGAGGCCGGATACGTTGGAGAAGATGTCGAGAATATCATCTTGAAGCTCGTCCAGGCAGCTAACTACGATGTCGAACAAGCCGAGATCGGCATCGTTTATATAGATGAGATAGACAAAATCAGGAGAACCACAAACAACGTCTCCATTACTCGCGACGTTTCAGGGGAAGGCGTGCAACAAGCCCTCCTGAAGATTATTGAGGGGACCGTGGCTAACGTTCCTCCCAAGGGGGGAAGGAAACACCCTCAACAGGATTACATTCAGGTCAACACCGAGAACATCCTTTTCGTATGCGGGGGCGCCTTCAACGGGCTTGACCGCATCATCAAGCGCAGATTGGGCAAGGGCACTATCGGGTTCGGCGGCAAAGAGACCAGACGGCACCCCGAGACCTTAGGTGAGATTCTCTCCATGGTTGAGCCGGAAGACCTCATCGAATACGGCTTGATCCCGGAATTCGTTGGGCGTGTCGCGGTTATCGAGTCGGTTTACGAACTTTCGGAAAAGGACCTCGTTCGCATTCTCACCGAGCCCCGGAACTCTTTGGTCAAGCAGTATCAAAAGCTGTTCAGAATGGAGGGTGTGAGGCTTTCCTTCGCCAAGTCGGCGCTGGCGGAGGTGTCCAAAAAAGCCCTTCGAAAAGGGACAGGCGCCAGGGGGCTGAGGCTCATCCTCGAAAAGTTGATGGGAGAGATCATGTTCGAGGTGCCCTCCCGACCGGAAGTCGAGGAATGCAGTATCACCAGGGACGTCGTCCTCGGGAAATCGAAGCCCAGACTGAAACAGAGAAAAGAAAAGCAGATCGCACGAAGTCTTGCCCGCTGAATAGCCTTTCGAGAGAGCAGGCTTTTGTCGAGATTCTGCCGGCAGTGAATCGAGTCCGATGGCGATGCAGTCTAACTCCAAACTGAAAGCGCAACGAAAAAAAGGCAAGGCCAATCGCCGGACGGTCGCGCTTCCTCTCCTTCCCCTGAAAGATGTTGTCGTTTTCCCGTACATGGTTTTGCCTTTGCTGGTGGGGAGAGAGAAATCGGTGAAGGCTGTCGAGGCCGCCGTCCTCGCCGGCGGCTCACTTTTCGTTGCCACCCAGAAATCGAGCGAAGATGAGACCCCCTCCCCTGCCGACATTCATTCCGTCGGCACCAAGTCGAAGATCATACAGATGTTGAAGATGCCGGATGGCTCCGCGAAAATACTTATCGAGGGCCTCGCCCGGGGCAGAATCGTCTCCTATTTCCCCGAGAAGAGCTATTTCAAAGTTGAAGTCGCTCCGCTGCGACGCAAACGCCAGGTTGATCTCCACACCAGAGCGTTGATGCGAACCGCCGCTGATTTCTTTGAGACGTACGTCGAGCTTGACCCTCGCATCCCGCCTGACATGTATGCCACCGTGCGGGAAATAGACGACCCCGAGAGGCTCGCGGATACGATATGCAGCCATATCATCCTTCGCCTTTCACAGAAACAGGAACTGCTTTCCACCGATGGCATCGAGGAGAGGATGTCTCGCCTCATCGTTTTCCTCAACTCCGAAACCGAAATCCTCCAGATCGAAAAAGAGATAACCAGCAAAGTCCGTAAACAAATCGAGAAAGGGCAAAAAGCCTTCTACCTGACCGAACAGAAAAAAGCCATCGAGGAAGAGCTTGGCAGAGAAGGGCTATCGGACGACGAGATCACCCTGCTCAAGAAGAAGGTTCTCAAAGCCAAAATGACGAGGGAAGCTGAAAAAAAGGCGCTGGCGGAGCTGGACAAGATGTCCAAGATGCCGCCGGTTTCCCCCGAGGCGACAGTTTCCAGGAATTACGTTGACTGCTTGATCTCTCTTCCCTGGTCGAAAAGCACAAAAGATAACCTCGACATCAAGCACGCCGAAGTTATCCTTGACGAGGACCATTACGGGCTGGAGGAGCCCAAGGAACGGATTCTCGAATATCTCGCCGTCAGAAAGCTCAGCCGAAAAATGAAAGGGCCGGTGCTATGCTTAGTCGGCCCCCCCGGTGTGGGTAAGACCTCCCTGGCGAAATCGGTCGCAAGAGCCCTCGGCAGAAAGTTTGTGCGGGTTTCTCTGGGCGGTGTGCGGGATGAAGCCGAGATTCGCGGCCACCGGAGGACCTACATCGGCGCCCTGCCCGGCCGCATCATCCAGTCCCTCGGAAAAGTCAACACGCGCAACCCCGTTTTCCTCCTCGATGAGGTTGACAAAATGTCGGCGGATTTCCGGGGCGACCCCTCGTCCGCTCTTCTGGAGGTGCTCGACCCCGAGCAGAATCACGCTTTCAACGACCACTACGTCGAGATGGATTTCGACCTGTCGGACGTCCTGTTCATCACCACCGCCAACACGGAATACTCCATTCACCCCACCCTTCTGGACAGGATGGAGGTGATTCGTCTCCCCGGCTACACCGAATGGGATAAGCTGGAGATAGCGAAGGGCTTCCTCGTCCCGAAGCAACTCCGCGCTAACGGATTGACAAAAAGAAAGCTGAAGATGGATGAAGGCGCGCTTCTCAGGATTATCCGCGAGTACACCCGAGAGGCAGGCCTCCGAAATCTGGAAAGAGAGATTTCCAAAATATGCCGCAAGGTCGCCAGAAAGCTCGCTTCAGGGAGAAAGAAGGTCGTCTCCGTCACCGCCGCGAACGTCAAGAGGTTTCTGGACAATTCCAAATTCCCCCGCCGGAAATCGGACCGCCGTCCGGCTATCGGCGTGGCAACGGGGCTGGCGTGGACGGAAGCAGGCGGCGAGATCCTCAAAATCGAAACCCTCCTCATGGAGGGAAAGGGGGATGTGACGCTCACCGGCCAGCTTGGCGATGTCATGAAAGAATCGGCCAGGGCCGCTCTCAGCTACGTCCGTGCCCACCGGAGAGAATTCGGCCTCGCAAGTGGCTTTCATAAAAAGAAGGACATCCATATACACGTCCCCGAGGGACAGGTGCCAAAGGATGGCCCATCAGCGGGGGCGGCTATCGCCGTGTCAGCTCTTTCCGCCCTGAGCGGGCGGGCGGTGAGGGGCGACGTGGCGATGACAGGGGAAATCACCCTTCGCGGAAACATCCTCGCCGTGGGAGGAATCAAGGAGAAAATCCTCGCGGCTCACCGGCTGGGGATAACCCGGATCATCCTCCCCCGGGAAAACAAAGGCGACCTCGATAAACTGCCCAAAGTCGTAGCCGACGATTGCGAGTTTATCACCGCCAGGAGCATCAAAGATGTCATAGGCGCTGCTTTGGTTACAGATAAGTTCGACAAGCAGCAAAAACGTCAACTGACAGTACCAGGGAGACATGCATGAGAAAAGAATACCTCTACTCGCCGGGACCGACCACGGTTCCTCCGGAAGCCCTCTCGGTGATGGGAAAGCCCATTTTCCACCATCGCACGAAAAGACACCGTGAGATGTTCCAGGAGATACTCGATGGGCTCAAATACGTCCTGGCCACACAGAACGATGTCCTTGTCTTCGCTTCCTCCGGAACCGGCGCCATGGAAGCTTCCGTCGCAAACCTTCTTTCTTCCGGCGACAGGGTCATCACCGTCAGCGGAGGCAAGTTCGGGCAGCGCTTCGGCGAGATATGCCGCGCCTATGGCGCCGAGGTTGACGAGATCGCTCTCGAATGGGGACACCCCGTTGACCCCGCCGAGATCGAAAAACGCCTTTCAGAGGAGGTCAAAGCCGTCTATGTCACCCTTTGCGAAACCTCCACCGGCGTTAACAACGACGTTCGGGCTATCGCCGGCATCGTGGCAAAAAGCCGGGCAGTCCTCGTCGTGGACGCGATAAGCGGGCTGCTGTGCAATGACCTATTGGTTGACGAATGGAACATTGACGTCGCCGTGGGCGGTTCCCAGAAAGGGCTGATGATTCCCCCCGGCGTCGCATTCTGCTCGGTCAGCGAGAAAGCGTGGGGTTTGGTCAACTCCTCCAAAATGCCAAAATACTATTTCGACTTCAACAGCACGAAGAAATCGGCCGACAAGGCCGATACGCCCTTCACTCCCGCCGTGACCCTTCTGCGCGCCCTCCGGGAGACTCTGAGAATGGTCCGTAGCGAGGGGAGAGAGAACCTTCTCCGGCTCTACGCAAAACTGGCCCGGGCTGTCCGCGCGGGAACCGCCGCCATCGGGCTGGAGCTTTTCTCCCACGCTCCCTCCAACGCCGTCACAGCGGTCAAGGTCCCCGAGGGCATAGATGCCGGAGAGCTACTCAATCTCCTGCGAGATGAGCTCGGCGTAACTTTCGCCGGCGGTCAGGCGAAACTGAAGGGGAAGATATTCCGCATATGCAGCATGGGGTACACAAACGAGTTCGACATCCTCACCGCGATGTCCGCACTCGAATTCGCTTTGAAAAAACTGGGATACCAATTCGAAATCGGCGCCGGTGTTAAGGCTGCGCAGGAGGTGCTATCATGAGAGTCCTCATCAGCGATAAACTCTCCCAGCAGGGAAAGGACATCCTCGAGCAGAGGGGAGTGGAGTTCGATGACAAAACCGGCTTGACTCCCGAGGAGCTCAAGGAGACCATCGGCCAGTACGACGGGATTATCATCCGCAGCGGAACGAAGTTGACCAAAGATGTCCTCGAGAACGCGGGCCAGCTCAAAGCCATCGCCAGGGCCGGTGTGGGGTTGGATAACGTGGACATCCCCGCCGCCACCGAAAGGGGCATCGTCGTCATGAACACTCCCGGCGGAAACACAGTCTCCACCGCGGAGTTGACTTTCTCCATGCTTCTTGCCCTCTCCCGGAAAATCCCTCAGGCGTGGGATTCCCTCAGAAAGGGGGAGTGGAAGCGGAGCAAGTTTAGAGGCGTGGAGGTTCGCAACAAGACGCTTGGCATCATCGGCCTCGGCCGAGTTGGCACCCAACTATCGAAATACGGCAAGGCTTTCGAGATGCGAGTCCTCGGTTACGATCCCTACGTGTCGGCGGAGCGAGCGCAGCAGATCGGAGTCGAAATGGTTGACCTCGTTCAACTCTTGGCGGAGTCCGACTACATATCGGTCCACACGCCGCTGACTGCCGAGACGAAGGACCTTTTGGGAAAAGAGGCTATCGCCAAAATGAAGCCCGGCGCCCGCATCCTGAACTGCGCCAGAGGCGGCATCGCTAATGAGGAATCGCTCATCGAGGCCCTGCGGGAGGGTAAGCTCGGCGGCGCCGCCATTGATGTGTGGTCCGAGGAACCGCCGAGCGGCAATCCACTTTTGGAGATGGAAAATGTCGTCGCTACGCCGCACCTCGGCGCATCCACAACAGAAGCACAGGATAACGTGGCTATCGAAGCCGCGGAACTCATCGCCGATTTCCTCCTCGAAGGTAAAGTCAAAAACGCCGCCAACGTTCCCACAGTTGACGAGAAGGTTCTCGACCAGCTACGCCCCTACATCTTCCTTAGCGAAAAACTCGGAAGCCTCACCGCCCAGATGCTCAAGGGCAACTTGCAAGCCCTCGAGGTCACCTACAGCGGAGAGCTTGAGCAGGCTGATGTCGCGCCGCTCACCGTCGGAGTGCTCAAAGGTTTCCTGGGGCATGTGCTCGACAGCGATGTCAACGAGGTCAACGCCCCGTCCAAAGCGAAGGAACGCGGCATTGACGTGCTCGAAACGAAGACCAGCAAGAGCGAAGACTTCGCCGCCCTTGTCAAGGTCCTCGCTAAGTCCGACATAGAGGAGGTATCCGTAGCCGGCACCGTCTTCGGGAAAAGAAACGACCCGCGAATCGTCCGGGTCAACGGTTTCCGCGTGGACGCCGTCCCCACAGGAAGCCTCATAATCATCACCAACTCGGATAAGCCCGGCGCCATAGGAAAAATCGGCATGACCCTCGGCGACAACAGCGTCAATATCGCCGATATGACCCTCGGACGAAAAAAAGCCGGCAAAACCGCCGTCACTCTCCTCAACATTGACGGCGACATACCAGATAAAGTCGTCGCGGAACTTGAGCAACTCGAAGAGGTCATAGACGTTAAGGTCGTTCATTTGTGAGAGATAGGTCTAAGAGTTTCACGCTATGAACGCTGTTCCCGGAGGCGAAGCCAGGAGCGGCGCTGTCGTGTCGCGGAGGCTTGAGTTCATGGCGCGCACAGTTTCTGTGGCGACAAGCGAGAAATTTTTTTGCGCCGGTGCATCCCGCGGCTCGGGCGGGATGAAAACACACGTTCTCCCATAGGGAAGGTAATCAACCATGCCCAGTACAGTTCTGATCGGCGCCCAATGGGGCGATGAGGGGAAAGGCAAAATCATTGACCTCCTGACGGAAAAGGTTGATTTCGTCGTCAGGATGCAGGGAGGAAGCAACGCCGGCCATACCGTCAGAGTCGGCGATGATGAGTTCGTTCTCCACCTCATTCCCTCCGGCATCCTTCACGAGGGCAAAACCTGCATCATCGGCAACGGCGTCGTGGTTGACCCTCAATCCCTCTTCGAGGAGATAGACACACTTACCTCAGAAGGCGTGCGAATCGAGGACAAGCTCCTTATCAGCGAAACCGCCCACATCATCTTCCCCTACCACAAACTCCTCGATGTCCTCCGAGAGAAACTGAAAGGAAGCAAGAAAATCGGCACCACCGGCAGGGGAATCAGCCCCGCCTACATGGACAAAGTCGGTTACATGGGCATAAGAGCCATTGACCTGTTGGATAGGGAGGTTCTCCGCGAGAAACTTCGCATTAACCTCCATGAAAAGAACCTTCTCCTCACGAAGGTCTATGGCCATGAGCCGCTCGATTTCGACGAAATCTACTCTCAGTACACCGCCTACGGCGAGAGAATGAAGCCTTATATCCAGAACACCGAAATCATCCTCAACCGAGCTTTGAAAAAGGGCAGGAACATCCTCTTCGAGGGCGCACAGGGCGCTCTGCTGGATGTGGATTTCGGGTCTTATCCGTACGTGACCGCCTCCTCGACCACTGCGGGGGGCGCCTGCACGGGAAGCGGCACCGGCCCGACATGGATTGACCTGGTCGTCGGGGTAGTGAAGGCTTACACCACCCGCGTCGGCAGCGGCCCCCTCCCCACGGAGTTCCCTCCGGAGGCCGATTTCGTGGATAGAAAGAAAGACCGCGAGTACGGCGCCACCACCGGAAGGCCCCGACGGTGCGGCTGGTTCGATGCTGTCGTTGTCAAACATTCGGTTCGCGTCAACGGAATCGGAGTCGCAGCCCTTACGAAGCTCGACGTTCTCGACAACGTTCCCAGGATAAGTATCTGCACCGCCTACGAGTGTGACGACCGGGTTATCGAGGAGTTCCCGAATAGTGCCCATGTGCTCGGCCGATGCCGCCCACGTTACGAGGAAGTGGACGGCTGGATGACCAACACCTCCGGGGTCCGCCGCTATGAGGACCTCCCGGAGAACGCCAGAAGATACGTCGGGAGGTTGTCTGAGCTCATCGAAGCGCCCATCGAAATCATATCGGTCGGTTCGGAACGCTCCCAAACCATCTTCAGGGCGGACCTGTTCAGGAACAAAAAGCCCTTCACCCGCGGAATCTTCGCCGGAGGGGGCCCCGACCATGAGCGCTAGCCCAGCGAAACAAGCTGAAGACGTTGATGACCGGAGGGCAAAAATCCTTCAGCAGTATGGGCTTGAGGCCGCGAAGTTGCCGCGTCACGTCGCCATTATCATGGATGGAAACGGCAGGTGGGCAAAAAAGCGGGGGTTCCCTCGCATCAGAGGGCATCGGGCCGCGGAAAAGTCTGTCACGGATATTGTGAAGTTCTCCGGAGAGATCGGGATCGAGTATCTCACTCTCTACGCTTTCTCGGTCGAGAACTGGCGGCGGCCGAGGTCTGAAGTGGACGCTCTGATGCGACTCCTTCGCCAGTACCTTGTAAAGGAGAGACCCCGCCTGATGAAGAACGGGGTTCGCCTGGTGTGCATCGGAAGAACGAAAGGCCTCCCCAAGGAAGTTCAGCACGAACTTGCCAAAACAATTGACCTCACCCGCAACAATCAAACTTTGACTGTCGTGGTAGCTCTCAATTACGGCGGAAGGACTGAGATCGTGGACGCCGCAAAAGAATGCGTCCGCGAGGCTCTTCAGGGGAACCTCCGCCCGGAACGGATTGATGAAGAGCTTTTCAGTCGCTTCCTCTACACCGGGGATATTCCCGACCCCGACCTGTTGATCCGCACTGCCGGGGAGCACCGTGTCAGCAATTTCCTCCTCTGGCAAATATCCTATTGCGAGATCTGGCTCACCCCGGTCCTTTGGCCGGACTTCAGGCGGGAAAACATGGCCGAAGCCCTCAAGGAGTTCGCTATCAGAGAACGGCGCTACGGTGGAGTCGAATGACGTGCTTCTAAAAAGGACGTTGACAGTATCCATTTTCCTCGCGGTCTGCACGGCTGTTTTGTGGCTGAGCCAGTGTCAACTCGGCGCCCTTCTTTTTCTGGTCGCGGCGAACCTTCTCGTCATCATGGGACTCCGCGAGTTCTACCTCCTTTGCCGGGCGAAAGGTAGAGTTTCTCTTTCTTACGGCATGTTGTGCGGCGCCGCTTACTGCACTCTTGTTTTCTTCAGTTCTCCCAATCCTCTCGCTGCTCGCCCCATTTCTCCAATTGCGATTCCAGTCTCGTGCGTCGCGCTTTTGTTCCTGTTTTTCGGGTGGAAAATGGTCAGAGGTGATTATGGCTCGGCCCTGTTCGATTTCGCGTCTCTGACGGCGGGGCTGGTCTTCGTCGCGTGGCTTTTCTCCTTTGTTATCAGAATCAATTACTTTCCCCCGGCAGGCGGTCAGGGGCCGAGGTGGGTGCTCAGCCTCGTTGTGATTGCCGGAGGAGCGGATTCCTTCGCCTTTCTCTTTGGGAGGGCATTTGGCAAAAGGAAGTTTTCGCCCCGTGTCAGCTCGAACAAAACTTTAGAGGGCTTCATAGGAGGAACGCTCGGCGGCATAGCTCTCGGCGTGATGTGCAAGTTCCTGTTTGGCCTGAAGATAAACCTCGGACAGGCTCTCGTGCTGGCGACGGTTCTCTCACTGATCACCCACGGCGGAGACCTGGCCGAGTCGCTCCTCAAAAGGGATGCCGGCATCAAAGACTCCGGACGCCTGCCGGGCGTCGGGGGGCTCCTCGACATGCTGGATGGCATTCTGTTCGCCGCGCCGCTGACCTATTTCTTCATGAAACTGTGGCTTGTCCCATGAAAAAGGTCAATGATGTCATCGCCATAGACGGCCCCGCCGCTTCTGGGAAGACTACCGCCGCTTCCCTCCTTGCGAGGCGCCTTGGGCTCCTCAACATCAATACCGGCGCGATGTACCGAGCATTCAGCCTCAAGACTCTCCGCGCCGGCCTCGCGCCCTCGGATTTGGAAGAAATCAAGCACCTCCTGAAATCCACCGACATATCTCTCCGGCGAAGACCGGATAACTCTACTTTTGTGACCCTTGACGGAGAGGATGTGAGCGAGCGGATAAAGAGTCAGGAAGTTGCCGGGGCTGCATCCATCATCGCCAGGATGCCGGCTGTTCGCGAGTACATGGTCGCCAGGCAGAGGAAAATCGCCAGCCGTGGGGGGACTGTCGCCGAAGGAAGAGACACCACAACGGTCGTCTTCCCAAACGCTCGATACAAGTTTTTCATAGACGCCTCCCTGGACATCCGAGCGCGCAGACGCTGCGACGAGCTGCTCGCTCAAGGAGCTTCTGCCCCTCTCGAACGGGTCAAAGAGGACCTGAGAACGAGAGACATCGCCGACCGCAACAGGCAACTTTCCCCTCTCAGACGAGCCGCCGATGCAATACTTATAGATTCCACTGGCCTCGCCCCGGAACAAGTCGTTGACCTAATCCAGGAGCATCTGGCGCCCTCTCCAAAAAAGAAAGAGAATCCTTCGCCCCATGCCCCGGGCTGAGCCTCCGCCGTGCAGGCGAATCGTGCCGGGACCGTCAGGTCCGGCGGCGGCAGCCCGCCGGGAGGCGAAACGGCGTTGACCATCAAGGAAGTCGGGGGAAACTCGACGATATTCTCGTGAAGCCTTTCTATCGGTTCAGCTACACTCTTATCGCAGTGGTTCTCAAGAGCCTCTTTCAGTTCAGGGTGCACGGGCAGGAGAATCTTCCTCGCGGCAGAGCGATCATAGCCGCGAACCACCAGAGCTATATTGACCCGACGGTAATCGGCGTGAGCACCCCCGAAGAAATATGGTATCTGGCCAGGGAGGACGTGTTCAAGTTGCGCTTTTTCCGGTGGCTCTGCGTTCGGGTCAACTCCATCCTGATAAGAAAGCGCCGTGCGGACCGCTCGGCATTGAAGGCAGTCCTCAGAAAACTTGCCCAGGGCAGAAAAGTCCTTGTCTTCCCCGAGGGCACCCGTTCCTACGACGGACAGCTTCAAGCCCCGGAGCACGGGATAAGCTTGCTCGCTCATAGGTCCGGCGCCCCGGTCGTCCCCGCGTACGTCTCAGGCACGTACCTCGTTCTGCCTCGCGGCCGAGCCATGTTTCGTCTTCATCCTGTCTCCGTCTCGTTCGGCCCGCCGCTTCGCTTCGATGAGCTTTCACTCAGGGACGGTGTGAGGTTGGCGTACCAAACGTTCAGTCAGCGTGTCATGGATGCCATCGCCTCCCTGAAAGCGAGCCGCGAAGGACGCCGCGTGCCGAACCGTTTCTCGCGTTCCTCCGCTGACGGCGACTGACTTTCTTTCTCTCGAGACCGATGTCCTTCCGACCGAGATTACTGAACCAGAATCGCCACACGGAAAAATCCGCGCTCCTCTTCCGGAACAGCAATTCTCCGGACGGCTGTGTCGCCGACGAGGAGATATTCCCTCGGGGCCGCCCACCACTCGCCGGTCGTCAATGAGTCACTCTTCTCGAGCCAATACCACTCGTTTTCGCTTGCCGGCCACAATATCTCCAGCGATGTCGGAGCTGCCCTGCGGATGTCCTTGATTTGTAACCCCTTTTTCTTCACCAGGCATGCCGCATCCTCCCGAAAGGGCGCGACGCCGAGGGAAACCACCTCCCCGCCGCTCACTTCGCTGACTTTGCCTTCCTTGAAAATGCCCTCCCTCGGGTTGTACCATCGCACGCTGAATTTTCCTTCGACGCCAGAGAGGTCAAGCGTGCTGGAGCCGCCATCCGGAAGATAGACCGCATAGACGTAGCCGGGGAGGGAGAAACACACGCCTCTGGACGCCCCGCGAAACGCGGGGTCGGGCGTCATCTGGGGGAAGGGAAGCCCTTCAATAAACTCTCGCAGATGTCGCAGGTCGTCCCAGAAATCTTCGTAATCGGCGAAACTCTCAAACGGGCTGGTGTAAGCCTCGACGATCCCGCCGCCCAGAGCCGCTCCCCACGCCGTCCTTCGCGCGATGGCCCTCGCTTCGGGGGTGTTCTCAGCGGGGTAGTTCATATACTCATCAAAGGAGACGACCAGCTTCTTTCCCGCCGCCTCCGATTGTCGCCGCCAGTTGACCGCTGCGTCGAAGGCTGCGACCGCGTCGCCGTCCTTATATCCTTGAATGCTCGTCATCTCGATGCTCGGGTTATTGAGATAGGCGGCTGTGGGGCTGTTGACATTGTGGATGCCGATGGGATGATGGTACGGGTCGAGAGCTCGCAATGTCGCCGCGTTCGCCAGCGCCTCGGCGAGTGTGTACCGCTCGTTGTACTCCTCGCACATGTTGAAGTAGAGAGCGGGAAGATACCCGAACCGCGCCACCATCTCCCTGTAATAGAGGGCGTGGTCGTATCCTGTCCAGGCGCTGTCGTCCTCCAGGACGAGGTGGATGACTATCCCCTCATTCTGCATGTGAAGAAACGCATCCTCCCATTTCGCAAGTTTCGCCACGTCGAAGCGGTCGGAGTGAGCTTTCGCCTCGCTATCCGTGGCGCCGTACCACGGCCAGACGTCCCTGCCGTCCCCTTCGAGAGTGTGGGTCATCACATACATGCTGTTGATACCTTTCCTCGCCAGGTACGTCACCTCGCTTTTCTTATTCGCCCAGTCATCCTTCCCGAAGGCGGCGCCGAGGAAATTCTCCGGGTCGTCGGCTCCCGCTTTGAACCAGTAGCCGCCGTCGCGGAATTTCAGATAGTGTTCCCCGACATATTCGAGCCTCCCCCGTTGGAAAAGCTTCGGCGTATCCTTCGCGGGCTGCGTCACACGGAAAGTCCCCCGATAGCCGTTCAGGGCGGAAAGCTTGATATTGCTCTCGAAGTTCCAGATGCCGGTGGCGTCCGGCGAGAACCTCGCCTTCCAGACATTTCCATCCATCCCCCCCTTTCCATCGCCATCGTAAAAGGCGGGGACTGTGTATGCCCGCTCCCCCGGACCGGAGAATGTCACGTCAACCTTTGTCCGGAAGGGATTTGACGTGCCCAAACCGGCGCTTTCCGGGCCGTGCAACACGAGCTCGACCTTGCTCCATTTCGGAAAGCTTCCCAGATAGCCGAGACTCTTCGGGTCCTCCACCGAGGCGATGACCTCGGCAAGAAAGACGTTCATTTGAGCCCATCCGCCGATGTTTCCCCGACAGGCGATAACCAGGTCGTAGCTCGGTATGACCGTAACGGTTTCGTTGCCCCAGTGCCCGTTCGCCTGATAGACATCTCGCGGGACATCCGGACAAAGCCCATTTTCGTTCGTCCACCAGTTGTAACCGTAATGACCGGGGCCAACGGCGCTCTGATCCTTTCCACCGCCGTATGTCGCGTCGCCAGCCGTGGCGGGAGCGCTTTTGCCGCTCGTTCGGGGCAATCCCGAGGGAACCTGATTGCGTATCGCCTCCCGTACGAAGGACTCGTCAACGAGCTGTGTCCCGTTCCAATTCCCCCATCGCAGATAAAGCAGCCCGAAGCGAGCCATGTCCCGCACAGACGCCCGGATTCTTTTCGGCACGCTCCACGGGTCCTCGAAATGAAGGTACGAGACGATTTTGGACTGAATCGCAACCCTTGGGTCCTGCTTATAGATTTTGTTATAGACGATGTTGTGGTACAGCATGATGGCGACGTCGTTGTACGCCCACGCCTGCCCCGGTCGCTCCGCAAGTCCATAACCGGAGGTCATCGTCGCCAGATGCCGAAAGGTTATTTCCGCGTCCTTCCCCGTCAAGAGCGGCTCAAACTCGGAGGCGAGGGTGTCCATTGAGCACTTCCCCTCCTGGATGGCAATTCCCAGCATGGTGCTTATGAGCGTCTTCGTCGCCGAGGCCCAGTCCCCGCCGGAAGAAGGGTTGCCCCACGAATAGACGAGGTATCCGTAGCGGACGATAACGCCGTCACCGGGTTTGCTGATTTCATCGAGCGCTGCGGCGCTCATTCCGACCTGTTCGGGCGTTCGCGTCTGCCATGTCTCCCCCGGAAACACGCTCACGGCAAAAGATTCTTGCTCCGCCGCGATTCCCAGCCCGCAACACAGTGCCAGGAAGCCGAGTGCCTTAGTCATTTGTTTCTGTCTCCTTTTTGCGAATTGTCGCCGGCGAGACACGCCAGCAGAGGTGCAAATGCAGGGATGCCCGGCAAAAGTCGGTAAGGCCGACAGCCGCTCTCCGGACGGCCAAAAAGATTGAGAAAGAGGGGCGAGCGCCAATGAGGGAGGATGAGTTAGGTGTCCGCGAGAAAGATGGTGTAAGAAGCGGAATGTTGTTCTTCATGTTTCGGCCAGTACAGACAGCGTTCGTTTTCCTTCTTTTTTGTAATCTTATACAATGTTTTGCATCTTTCGCCAAGTGGCAGCGAGGGGGGAGAATTTTTTTGACGGGATAACAGGATAAACAGGATTATACGAGAGCCGGGTTTCTTTCCGACAGGATAACAGGATATACAAGATGCCGAAAATCGGGTCAATCTTCTGCATCCTGTCTAAAAGTCCTCCGACAGCATGACAGCATATACAAGATGGCGAAAATCCAGTCAATCCTGTGCATCCTGTCTAAAAGTCCTCCGACAGCATGACAGCATATACAAGATGCCGAAAATCCAGTCAATCTTGTGCATCCTGTCAAAAAGTTTCCCGACGGGATAACAGGATAAACAGGATTATATGCGGACTATCCAGTCAATCTTGTGCATCCTGTCTAAAATTACTCCGAGAGGTTCTTTTTTGATGGGAGAACAGGATATACGGGATTACAGCAAAAGCCCTGAAAGGATTGATTGATCGCTGAGGCCCAGAGGCGCGCAGGGGGGAGTAGATGGGAGAGAGAGCTTCACGCAAAGACGCAAATACGCCGAGTTGTCGTGAGTCGTCGTCAAGCCCGTTGAGTATTGGGTCACGTCGCGCTTGACATCGCTCAAGAATTTGGCATAATGAGAAACGGGTAGATAAAACGATGTAGCGATTTCCGAAGGAAAAAGTCCAGAGTTTTTGGCGGGGTATCAATGGCTGAGCCGAGAGCGCCGTTGCCAATCGCTTTTCGACATGAGAAACGCCTATCGTCCGCACAGACACCCCGCGCCCTCCCTTGTTCGCATCGGCTTCGCGAGAAACCGAAACTCCTCGATGTCTACGACACGATACTTCCACCGGCAGTAAGGGGAGCCGCCCGTAAGCTCTGCGTCGTGAAAGGCGCGCTGCCATACCTTCCCTCATTTTTTCCAAAGCAGGTTGCCAGCTATTGCGCGATCCTTGCGCCGGGTCCGGCCTTAGTGGCCTGCGCGCCGGGTCTCTGGCACGTAAGAAATACGGCACAAACGGCATTTCGATGCGAGGCAATGAAATGAGTGCTTCCAAGCAATTCCCCTGGGTGTCCGAGCTGCTCCAGGACAACTTTCTTCGTGTCTACGATGTCGTTCTCGACCTCCGCGAGTCCCTTCAGATGTCGGATGTGGCAGATATTCCGCTTTACCAAGCTCGGGTAAAGTGGAAGGCACTCCTCCCCGTCGACGGCATTGGTTGGCGCGATGCCTACTGCCGGGGCCGCTGGGATGCCCTCAAGTTCCTTCAGCAACAAGGACTGGCGGACGAGATCGAGGTTATCGAAGGAAATCAGAGGTGGGAGAACAGGTTACGGATCAGCGCTCCGGGCGACAGGATCGAGGCTCTGTGCATCGTGATGAAGGAGGAATTCGAGGAGAGATCGAGAAAGCCCGGTGAATCCGAGGATGAACCCCGCCACCTGGACGCATCACCAGTCGACGTCTTGATCAGTTGGTCAAAAACACAGAGCAAGCTTGTGGCATCGGCCCTTCACGGTTGGCTGCCCGGCGTCCTTCCTGGGATCAAACCCTGGATGTCGAGTAGGGACATAGAAAAGGGCCGCGAGTGGTTTCAGGAGCTTCAGGACATGCTGCTACGAACGCGGGTTTGTATTATCTGCGTTACACCGGAAAACGTTCGGTCGCCTTGGATTTACTATGAGGCCGGCGCGATCGCAGCGAGGGGCCCGGATGTTCTTATCTGTCCTTATCTCGTGGGCGTCTCTCCGAGTATGCTTGCCGATGGCCCGCTTGGGCAGTGGCAATGCACTGCTGCCGATCAGGACGACACGTGGGAACTGATTAAGTCCCTCAATTCTAACGCGTTGGCGTCGCGTCATGACGTATCTGTTCTTCGGGGTAACTTCGACGCGCGATGGCCCGGTTTCGAGGCGCAGGTTCGACGCGTTGCGGAAAGTGATGTCGATGCCCAGGAAGGTTTTGTCGCCACGGATGCGGATCAGTTGGCTGGCACCAATCTGTCCGCGGAGGCTCGGACGATGATCGTGGAGGTGTCCAGGGAGCCCAGCGGCACGCTCCTTTACGTGAGAACCTTTGGAGGCACATCTTTCCAGACACACGGCGTGAACCTGTGCCCGGACCAATCACCCCGAACGGTGGCACGGTGGAAAGCCGCAATGGACGGTCTGGTTGCCTGCAATATCCTGGAGCCTCGCGGGTACAAGGGTGAGATCTTCGTGTTGACGGCCAAGGGCTACGATATTGCTGACGCTTTGCGTGGCGAGAGCTCCGGGAGACCTTGAGAATCCTAAAGTTGAAACTGAGGGACGCAGTCATGGTTGGCCGAGAGGCGCGACGGGTGAAGGTGTTGTCAAGAAACTACATAAACCATGGTTAGACATTGCGGGGACGGGTCCGGTACAATAAATGGTGATTTTCAATTGTTCCGTCATCGGAGGTGTGAACATGAAGGGAGTGCAATATCTGATCGACGAAAATGGTGAAAGGACCGCTGTTGTGATTGACCTCAAGAAGCACGGCGAACTATGGGAGGACTTTTACGACCGGGCTGTCGCGGAAGCTCGCAAGAACGAACCCCGAGAATCTCTGGATTCGGTGAAGAAGCGAATCGCCGGGCAAAGCGAACCTCGGGCTGATGTCTGAACATTCGATCGTTTTTACACGTTCTGCAAGGAAAGAACTTGAGGGTAGGCGTCCGGTGAACACATATCGAGTCTGCCGCACATGTAGGGATCTGAGGGATCAGGCGGGAAGGGTCTGGGTGGTGTCCTGAGCCGCCTTCCACTGGTCCGAATTGGGTTCTCTCGCCAAGACGCCAAGAACGCAAAGGAACACCGAGTCCTGCTCCCGTTACGTTGCCCGTTTGTCACCCTCAGCGCAGCCGCTCTGTCTGCATCCGGTTTTTCTTAGCGAGCTTTGCGCCTTTGCGAGAGGTGTCCTTTTCTGTTTTTTCACGCCAAGACGCCAATCTGATTTGCGATTTCGGATTGCGGATTGCCCATTCCACATTGCGCATTCTGCAATGGGCGGAAAGCCAAGCATCTTCTGTATTCTCTCGCCAAGACGCCAAGAGCGCAAAGGGGAATTGAATCCTGCTGGCCTTACGTCGGCCCTTTGTCAGCCTCAGCGCAGCCGCTCTGTCTGCATCCGGTTTTTCTTAGCGAGCTTTGCGCCTTTGCGAGAGGACACGTCAACTTTCGAAATAGACACCTCCGTTTTCAAGAGCCTTTCTGAGATTGGCGTATGGAAGCTCGCGCGTTCCACAGTTTTTGGCGGCGCATAGAGCCGCAGCCGTGCCTGTGGCCTGCCCTTGTCCCATACAGCTTACCGTGTTCCGGGTGGACATGTGTGCCCGACGGTCCGAGGTAATCATCATGCCCGCGACCAACAGGTTCTCGATTCCTGCCACTCGCAGGGCACGGTACGGGATTCCGTAGGTGCCCCCATTCTTGATTTGCAGCCGGGGCGCTGAATCGTGAAAGCCGTACACAAAGACGTCATCGTTGAAATGCCTGCCTTCAATGACGTCCTCATGGGATATGTCGTAGTCGCAGGTAATCTGTCTGCCGCGTCGGATACAAAGCGAAGGGCTTGTCCTCGCCATAAAGGCCTTTTCACAGCCGGGGACATATTTCCTGAAGAGCTCGACCGCTCTGTACATGCGCTTTCTCAACTCCAGTTCCGCTTTCGCCACCTCATCCCGGTTTGTGGGACTTAGCGGCAATTTGAGATTCAGCTTGATGAACATGAGATAGTTGTCATGAACGGTTGTTGTTACCGTTGACATGCCGATTTTACCGGCCTCCTTTGCGAATCCTGAGGGAAGATTTGCCGAACGACCGCTCAATCGCACTATCTGTCCCTGTTTGCCGCTGCGCAAGCCTTCACAATATTCACTAACAGCCTCATGCTTTTTGAGGAATTCGTAATACTTCTCCACGCTCACGTTGCCGATGCCGACACTATTGGCCACCGCGTAGTCGTTCGGTTCGGTGTAATCCGCACCAGCGTAGGCAGCGAGGTCGCCGTATGCAGTGCAGTCCACAAATGATTTTGCGTGGATCGCCTCGCGTCCGGAGCGGCTTTCTGTGATTGCACCTTTGACTCGGGCCCCCTCCATAACGGCGCCTGTCAGAAGGGTGTTGACGGCGACAAATACGCCCGCTTCATCAAGCATTTCGAACGTCACGAGTTTGTACAGTTCCGTATCAATAGCCGTGCACACTGAATCGAAATCGTAGCCCTTAGACATCTCAGGGTATCCCGTTGTGCCGCCAACTCTCGCGAGCCGCTCGATAATCTCCTCGGGAATTCCTCTCACAACCTTACGTTTCTTGACGCCTGGGAAAGCTTTCCAGAGATTGTAAAAGCTATGAAGGGCAGTCCCACCTTCGACGGCGGTCCCGCCTGTATAACCTTTCCTTTCTATAAGAATCGTCTTGGCGCCCTGACGCGCCGCGGCAAGAGCCGCGACAACGCCTGCCGTACCGCCGCCTGCAACGGCAACATCGAATTTCCTGACAGGCAGTCTTTTCGGCGGCTCCTGATAATAGCTCCCTGCTTGATTGCCAGCCCTTGCCGCGCTGACCTCTTGAAAGCCAGCCAGAACACCCATTCCCAGCAGTAGATTGTGTTTACAGAAGTCTCGACGATTCATTGTTTTCTCCTTTCTCAACAGGCCGCACTGATTACGGCTCATGAACGAGTAGCTTTCATGCACTGTTCTGTCCAAGTTGGGCGGGCGGACGTGCTTGCACGCACTGGCTGAAATGGCCTTATGGTGTAACTTATCGCCGTGAAGGAACACGATATTGGGTTTCTGCATGCTCGGCTTCCTTGTTGATGAGCCTATCTGCCGTGCCAGCAGCCTTCGACGACATCTGCCTCGCAATCAGGAGTCTAACAATTCTGTATCAGGGGTCAAGACCGAAAGAGGTCGGATTGCCCGAGCCAACTTCGGGCAAGGGTGCGCAACGACACATGCCGGAGAATCGCATCCGTTCGGCCAACCCATGTTGCGGGCGACGGGAGTGTGAGGGAAACTCCTCGCCACGTCAAAGATGTGTGCGAAGCGAGGAGGAAACAAGCGGGTGTGGCGGCGTTTCAGTGGCACCGACGTCAGCTCTCTTGTGTTGGGAACGAACCCCACATTTGCGAGCAACATTTAGCCACCGGCTTCAGCCGGTGGTGTCGGATGCGCTACATGTTCCCGTCGGAGCCGGCTTTAGCCGGGCTTCTCGACTAAAAGGATTCATCCATGCCGCAACATGTTTTTCACGGCATCTGCCCTCAGGTCGTCTCGCATACGAACAACGAGGAGTCGCTGGAAAGCGCGGCCAGAGGTGACGTTTCCGGCCGGAAGGACGAAAAACCGCCGGGTGTCGGGGAAAATGGCTAAAGCCCCCGGCCCCGCTGAAACGGGGCTGAAGCCGGCTTAGGGAGGCCGGGTCGCAGGCCAAGCAGCACGGGCTGAAGCCCGTGCCTAACGGGAGCGCCGTGCGATTGGCAGGGGCACTATGCCAGGCAAAAACTGAAGCGCGCGCCTAACAGGGGCGCCGGCAACGAACCGACAGCCCGGTATGCCAGCGTTTTTGACTATAAATACGGCTGCATTCTTGCAACAAAAATCAATGGTTCTCTATGCCTTTGGGCCATGTTCCTCTGCCAGAGCTTGACCGGATTTGCGCTATTTCATGGTCCGGCCTGCCCGCCTGCTAAGTGTTCTGGTTAGCAGGCTCGGCCCCGTACTGAGGTGCTGCGAAGAGGAAAAGGCTATGCAATACATGAGATTTTGCATCCACAATACGTGGCCGTATTTACGAACACCTGTACTTAGCGCTCCAAACATTCCTCAAGGCGAGTCCGAACAGGCCGGCGTTTTCTCCTCCTCGTAAAGGGGGGCGTCGAGAGTGGGTCCAGATTCCCGCACGGGCCGCGTCTGAGGGAAACTCCGCCACTCACATACAGCCACACGCGAATATTGGGTTGACTTCCCTATTGTGGTGTTGATAGCGTACCAGGGTCCAGAAGCCAAGCGGAGGTGACATCATGAAGCAAACAGGACCGCAAGAGCTCTGGGCTTTGCTCTGTGCGTTAGCGGCCGCGGCCACACCGTTCTCTGCGCCCGCCGCAGACGCGGAGGTTACCAATAATGTTGGCACGGTGAGGCTTCCGCGCATTCGAAGCTCCTTCGATTTTGATTGGAAGTTTCTTAAAGCCGATTGCAAGTCGGCCGCGGAGCCAGGCTACGACGACTCTGTCTGGCGCCCCCTTAATTTGCCGCACGATTGGAGCATTGAGGGGCCGCCGAATAAGGAGATGCATCGGGGTAGAGCCAACGGTTTTTTCCCGGGCGGCATCGGCTGGTATCGGAAGCACTTTGCGGTTCCTGTCGAATTTAAGGGTCGGAAGGTTTTCATCCAATTCGACGGCGTTTATCATCGGAGCGACGTTTACCTCAACGGCCAGCACTTGGGGCGTCGGCCTTACGGTTACGTAAGCTTCCAGTATGACCTAACCCCACACCTGAATTTCGGCGGAACGAATGTGCTGGCGGTGCGTGTGGACCACTCCGACGCTCCGACCAGTCGCTGGTACTCGGGGTCCGGCATCTACCGCCACGTCTGGCTGACTGTGACCGCCCCCCTCCATGTTGCGCATTGGGGCACTTACGTGACCACGCCACGCATCTCGGCGAAGTCGGCTGCGGTCCGCATCCGCACGGCGGTTCAGAATGAAAGCACGCAGACACCAAGTTGTGTTCTTGTGACTGCCGTTGAGGACAGGTCCGGGCGTGTCCTGGCCAGCGAGGAGACCCGCCGGGAAATCCCTGCGATGGGCCGGATGGAATTTGACCAGACATTGGAGATTTCCAGCCCTACACTCTGGTCGCTCCAAGCCCCATATCTCTACGTCGCCCAAACCGCAGTGAAAGTGGGCGGACAGGTGGTGGACATTTACGAAACGCCGTTTGGCGTACGCGGAGTCCGGTTTGACCCGCAGCGCGGTTTTTTCCTCAACGGCGAGAGCATGAAACTGAAAGGTGTCTGTCTTCATCACGACGCGGGTTGTCTGGGGGCGGCGGTGCCGGTCCACACTTGGGAACGGCGATTGGAGGCCCTTCGCACACTCGGCTGTAACGCCATACGGATGAGCCACAACCCGCCGGCGCCGGAACTGCTCGACCTCTGCGACCACATGGGATTCCTGGTCATTGACGAGGCCTTCGACAAGTGGCGGAGCGGCTACTACAAGGAGTATTTTCATTCGTGGTGGCAGCGGGACCTCGAAGCGATGATAAAACGCGACCGCAACCATCCCTGCATTATTCTCTGGAGCGTGGGCAATGAGGTGGCCGAACAGGGCACGCCGGAAGGCGCGCGAACTCTCCAGATGCTCTTGAACTATGTGCACCGGCAGGAACCGTCGCGATTGGTCACCTATGCGGCGCATCCAAACAGGAGGGAGGGAAGGTCGGTCAACTCAAACGGCTTTGGCGAGCTGCTCGATGTGGTGAGCTACAACTACCAGGAGCAATGGTATGAGGCCGACAAACGGCAGTATCCGAACCGTATCATCCTCGGCAGCGAATGTTATCCTTTCTTTCGGGGACGGGCCGATTACGGCACCGACCGCAAGGTTCACAACATTTATTGCGACTTCTCGCCGGCGAATCCCTGGTACGATGTGGAGAGAGACAGCTATGCTGTCGGCCAGTTCATCTGGGCCGGCATTGACTACCTCGGCGAGAGCTCCGGCTGGCCGAGCAAGGGCTGGCCCAATGGACTCATAGACACTTGCGGTTTTCTGAAACCGCGTTCCGGCTTTCACCGCAGCGTATGGAAGAGCGACCCCATGGTGCAGCTCGTGGTTCTTGACGACGCACTGGATGTTGATCCCGGTCGGGCAGCATGGAGCTGGCCCAGGATGGCATTGCACTGGAACTTCCCCCGGTTCAAAGGCAGCGTGATTCGCGTGGAGACGTTCTCGAACTGCCAAAGCGTGGAACTCCTCCTCAACGGTGAGTCGCTGGGAGTGCGGCGGCCCGAGGATTATTCCAACTCAACCATCCTTTGGTATGTGCCGTATGAGGCCGGCAGCTTGCGAGCCATCGGAAAGAACGAAGGCAACGAGGTGGCAACCGACGAGCTCCTGACTGCGGGGCCGCCAGCCGGGATCGTCTTGGCGCCCGACCGAGCAAAACTCGCGGCGGACGGGCAGGACGTGTCGCATATCGAGGTGCGCCTGGTGGACGCCAAAGGCGTGCTGGTCCCGGACGGCGATCGGCTGATTCGTTTCGCCGTCAAAGGCCCCGGCGCCATCATCGGCGTGGACAATGGCGACCTGCGTTGTCCCGAACCTTACAAAGCCAATCAGCGGACGACTCACTGGGGACGATGTTTGGTCATTCTCCAAGCGACGCGCCAGGCGGGTACAATCGAATTCACGGCGACGGCATCCAATTTGCCGCCGGCCACTGTGACGATCGAATCCAAGCCGTCCGGTTAGGAGATGGAGTGAGATATGTGGCTAAGGAAGCTTGGGACTATGTCCGGAGACGAGCTTGAACCCGGCAGTCTCCAATTGCATCGGAAACCGAGCGCTTGCTTCCGGCAGGATGAACAGGATGCACACGATTTCGACGCGAACGCGCCAGGGCACGATGACGTCCCACACGCCGACCAAGGAAGGCGACATTCCCTGTCCTGTGATCCTGTCAAAAAAATACGTCATCGAGCCTACCAATGATGGCACTGACGAAATCGCTGCCATCCTTGAACGAGCGCCACAATCCGTTCGAGCGGCTTGGCCATGATCCGGAGGAGACATGAAAATCAGTTTAATAAAACGCCTCGGCGTGGCCGTTCGGCTCGGCTGTTTGGCGAGCCTCGCTGTTATCTCGCCGGCAGCCGGACAGACCGTCGCACAGTCTGCCAAGCAAATGAAGGCAAAAACCGGCAACCTGGCCTTCACAGCAACAGGACAAGGGGAGTACAAGTTTGACACCGGCGTCCTTCGAGGAAAGCTGCGTGCCGGCGGCAAATCGCTTGGTCTCACGTCGGTTGTTCACGTCCCTTCTGGGATCACTTTGTCGGGAGCATACGGCATCTTCGGTCATTATCGCGTGTTCGTGGCACATACCCGGTTCGGCACGGCGGCTTGGGACTGGCCCAGCACAGCCAGGCTCATCGAGGGCGGGGCTGTGGAAGTTTGCTGGTCTGCGGCGAAGGACCGCCCGTTTGAGATGACGGCCGTTTATCGCTGGCATGATGCCTCGTCCCTCGACCTGAAAACCGTGGTTAAAGCGAGCAAAGACCTCTCGCACTTTGAAGTGTTCCTGGCGTCCTATTTCAACGAAGTGTTTACGAATTCACTCGTTTTCGTTAAGGAAAATCCGGAAGTTCAAGGGAAGGCGGGGTTTCTTGCGGCAAAGAAGTCTTTCGGGGACTGGCTGATGTTTGCACGAGACTCAGCGGCGGTTCGAATCATTAAGGATGGCCGCTGGGCGATCAAGCCTCATCCGGTGGACTGGGCGATGATGCCTGAGTTTGGCAAACCACTGGGCTTGCGTCGTGACCCCAAGACAGGCATTACGGCAGTGTTAATGGCGCCGCCGGACGATTGTTTTGCCCTGTCCACACCCTATCAAACCGAAGGGCATTACTCATTGTACTTGTCGCTGTTTGGGAGAACCATTCGCGCGGGTGAGGTCGCTCGGGCCTCCTCACGCTTGTGGATCACGCAAAGTCCTTCCGCCCAACAAATCCTCGAACAGTATCAAACCTACTTGAATGAAGCCGGCGGTGGACAGGCTGTCGGAGAAGGATGCTCGTCCGGACAGTAGAAGACCCGCACATTCTTGATTCCAGGGGGATGCATTGCGATGTCATGGTCTCGCGTTGGGTGAACTGGGAACAACCGACTCCCGGGCCGGAGGCGCGTTTCCAGGCGGTCCGGCCTGCCCCCGGACTTTGTGCCGCACTTTTACTCAGTCCTCTGGAAACTGCCATTGCCGGGAGCCGGACCGGAGCGGAGCGGCAACGCCTCGACCGCCGGGTGCACTGTTCATCAGACCAAGGCATGAGGTCAACCCCGCCTTCAGGCGGGGCCGTGACGCGCCCTATTATTAGCATTTTCAAAAGAGTCTTGATGAATTCCGAGATTTCACCGACAATGAAAAGCCGGCAGGCAGGAATGATAACGGTACGGCAGGTGCGGATGCCTGCGCTACGATAAAGGCCATTTTCAAAGGAGCAATCATGAAACGAGACATCAAGCGTCACGCATGTAGTCCATTGCCAACAAAACCAAACAAAGTCTCTCGCCGGGAGTTCCTGACACAGGGTGGAAGAGTGGTCGCGGGCTCTGTGCTCGCCGGGGTCGCTGTGCCTTGGGTCCACGCCGCGGAAGACAATACGATCCGGCTGGCGTTGGTCGGGTGCGGCGGGCGCGGGTCAGGCGCCGTCACCAACGCCGTTTCCTCGCCGACCGGACCGACCAAGCTTGTCGCCATGGCCGACATCTTCGAGGATCGCCTGGCACGATCGTACAAAGTCCTCAGCGAGAAGTTTGGCCGACGGATCGACGTGCCGACGGACCGGCGCTTCATCGGCTTCGATGCCTATCGGAAGGCCATTGATTGCCTGCGTCCGGGCGACGTTATGATCCAGACCACCCACTCTGCCTTCCGGGCGACCCACGTCGAGTATGCAATCGAAAAGGGCGTGAATGTCTTCATGGAGAAATCGTTTGCGCCGGATCCGGGAGGTATCCAGCGGATCCTCCGACTGGGTGAGGCGGCAGAGAAAAAAAACCTGAAAATCGGCTGCGGGCTAATGTGTCGGCATTCGTCTGCGCGGCAGGCGTTGATAAAGAAAATCCGCGACGGCGCGCTTGGAAACATCCAACTGATCCGCGCTTACCGCATGGATTCCGGCGCCCGAATGGGGCCGTTCAAACGTGGAGAGAACGAGCTGCTGTGGCAAATCCGGCGCCCGTACTCTTTCATGTGGGTCTCCTCGGCGTGGTTCATCGAGATGATGATTCACCAGGTTGACGAGTGCTGCTGGATCAAGGACGCCTGGCCGGTTGCCGCGCACGGCTTGGGCGGACGCGAGCCGAACAGCACCGATTGCAGCCAGAACCTCCACATCTACGCGATTGAGTACACCTTTGCCGACGGGGCCAAGGCGCTGGTCAACAACCGTGCCATGCGGAAATGCCACAATGATTTCTCCACGTTCGTGCACGGGACGAAATGCGCGGCGCAGTTCTCGGGCAATGTTCACGCCCCGACCGTGCAGATATACAAAGATCAGCGGACAGCCTATAACAACATTGCCTGGCGGCCGGAGAAGGAGAAGGTCAGCCCGTACCAGGTCGAGTGGGACGTGTTGCTGGACGCAATCCGCCAAAACCGACCGCACAACGAGGTCCGGCGGGCGGCGTTGGCGAATCTCGTCTCCATCATGGGACGCGCCGCGGTCCACTCCCAGAGAATCGTCACCTGGGATGAGGTCATGGCTTCCGATTTCAGGTTTTGCCCGAACGTGGACAGCCTGACCGAACGGAGTCCGGCGCCGGTCCTGGCTAATGCGCAGGACTGCTATCAAGTGCCGGTTCCAGGGGCGTGGACGGAAATCTGAACAGTTCTCCGCGGGGGCCGTAGTTAGCCGCCGGCTTTAGTCGGTGGTATCGGCCACGGGATTCTTCTTGTGACAGTCGGCTTCAGCCGGGCTTCTCGACCAGAGGATTCATCCGAAATATGCCGTGCAGATACGGCCGCACTCCCCAGTTGGCATGTCCCAAGCAAATCTTCAGGTCTCTTTCCGCCGTAGCCTACCACATACAACTTACCCATTGTTCTCTCCGTCGAGAGTTCATGCGAGAGGCGTTTTTTTGTTTTCCCGGTAGAAATGTGGCGTTCCTTCCCTTAGTGCTCCGATTCGTAAGTTCGGTCACGTATTCGGGTGCTGCAAAGAGGAAAAGGCTATGAAACACATGAGATTTTGAATTCACAATGCGTGGCCGTATTTAGGACCACCATTTAGCCACCGGCTTCAGCCGGTGGTCTCGGATGCGCTGCATATCTCTCTCGGAGCCGGCTTTAGCCGGGCTTCTCGACCAAAAAGGATTCATCCATGCCGCGGCGTGTTTTTCACGACATCTGCTTTCACATCGCCTGGCATACGAAGAACGACCAGCGTCTGGAAATGGCGGCCAGGGATAAGGCTTCCGGCCGCGAGGACGAAAAACCGCCGGTCGTCGGTGAAAATGGCTAAAGCCCCTGACCCCGCTGAAGCGGGGCTGAAGCCGGCTCGGAGAGGCCGGGCCGTACGCCAAGCACGGGCTGAAGCCCGTGCCTAACAGGTGCGCTGGCAGCGAATCGCGAGGCCGGTATCCTGCGCTTTTGACTATAAATGCTCCTGCGTTCCTCCGACGGAGACCAACTGTCCTCTTTGCCTTTGGGCCATGCTGTTCTGCGAGACGCTGCTCACATTTGTGCTGTTTCGTGATCCGGCCTGCCCGTGCGCCAAGTAACGTATTCGGGTGCTGCAAAGAGGAAAAGGCTATGAAACACATGAGATTTTGAATTCACAATGCGTGGCCGTATTTTCGAACTCATGTACTTAATGTACTTAGCACACATTGCGAGCCACCGGAGTGATTGAGTCAGGGAGAAAGTCTGTCAACAAAAGTTCTTGACAATGATAGGCAATACGTGGTTTATTGGACATGTAATCGCGGGGTGGAGCAGTCTGGTCAGCTCGTCGGGCTCATAACCCGGAGGTCGTTGGTTCGAATCCAACCCCCGCTACCAATTGAAGTCGCGCAGGGACAGGCATTGAGGTCTGTCCCTGTTTTCTGCGCTCGGAGCGACTGTAGCAAAAATGTAGCAAAACTCGCTCGGCGTGGACCGCCGGGACAGGCCATGGCAAAAGGAGGAGGATCGCCATGGCCAGCATCTACAAACGAGGACGTATCTGGTGGATTCACTACATGGTCGTGGGAAAATCGTAACCGTCCGGCGAACCCATCTTGCGGGTGACGGGAGTCTGAGGGAAACTCCTCGGCAGGTCGAAGATGTGTGCGAAGCGAAAAGGAAACAAGCCGAGGAGGAACGAGATGCAAGGAGAACCGAAGGGAAGGGACAAAGAGAAGGAACGTTATTGGCGGAAGGTGATTGGGGAGGCGGCGCGGAGCGGGGTATCCATTCGACAGTTCTGCCAACAGCGGAGGTTGAAGGAGACCCAGTTCTACTGTTGGCAGTCCCGCCTCAGGCGGGAAAGAAGCGGCAGCAGGCGCGCACGTTCGCACGTAAGAGCAGAAGCAAGACCGCCGAGCAGGCGACGTTTGCCCTGGTCAGCGAGCAGGCGGGGGAACTGGGACCGGCGGGTCAAGCGGCTCCACGAACTACTCACAGACAACTGGAAAGCCGCTCAAAACACCGCCCAAAACCTCCCCGCCTGATCCCCCCGTCCCAAGATCCGTGCCAGACCCGATGTGCGTTCACCGGACGAATATTCCCAGGGTGCACGACTTTGCCCCAAGGATTGTGCTCTCGTTCCATCTATCATTATGCTGAAATTCCGATTCGGAAAAGAGAATGCCAGGGCACTTGAAAACCCGGGTGGGGGACGATGAGTTGTGGCTTCTTCCCTCTCTCGCCACAACGGAGGGCAGTTGGTCCTTGCAGATCCTCGACCAGCACGCTATAATCGGACAACGTGCATCCGGTCTGGATAGTGTCCGGAGGAAATTGCCAGCAGCCCCGAAAGAACTTCTTATCACCGCGGAATGGGAGTCGAAATGACGTTGTCTTGGTTAACGCGATGGAGATGCCGAAAGCTAAAAGACCGATCCTCATCAACTCTGCCGTTTCGAGAACGGTCCCAATCGAAGGAGCGGATTCGGCGGTCAGACCTTCGCCGAGGTCGCCGGATCGCTGCCCCCGCTGTGCGCTCGTGCATTGCGGCTATCGCAGCGTTCTCGGCGCTTGTGTTCAGCCGGGCGCCCGCGCTCGGATTGAGTCCTTTCTACGAATACGCGGTCATCGCCCATGAGGGGATGCACACCGGCGAGGGAGAGTACCTTGCGGGCATCAAACCGGAAGTGTCCGTCAACGAGGACGGCTGGGTAGCTTTCATTGCGACCATGGACCCCGGATCGAATCTGTTCGCCGGGCAGGCGCCGTACGATGCGGTCAACATAAGCATGTCGAAGGGTTCCCAGCAGTTCACGTTTCCTCAGATCAATAACCACGGTGTCATCGTCACCCGTGAACTGCTCTCGGGTAATAGCGTTGTCCGCACCTGGCGACTCAGCAATCCTGGGGATTTCACGTTACTGGCCTCCACGACCCTTTCAGCCTTTAGCCAGCTCACACTACCAACTATCGGGAATATGCTCTTTCCGAACAGCGACCCGATTGTGGGTTTTCTTGGACGCGAGGGAGACCTCCCCTTTGCCTACTACGCCAACGATACGGGCTATCGGGACATGCAGGACAAGGTGAGCGGATTGTCCGGTACGGTATTGACGAGTTTCCGCTCCATGGCCGCGGCGACCGAAAAGCGCACGTTTGTGGCCCAGTACAGTACGAAGAGCGATAACGGACGGATCGTTGTTTTCAGTGATCCGGGCGATGAGGGCCTATGGGAAAGTACTCTCATCGCGACGACGGTCGGCAGCGATTGGCTGAACTTGGGAAACACACCCGGCATCAGCGACAACGGCAGGGTAGTAGCGTTTGTGGGGGAGCACCGTGTGGCTGGACCTGGGATTTACATCGCCGTGGCAGTTGGCGCCTTCCGCGCGGGATTCCAGCTCAGGCGTGTGTTCGGCATCAATGATATTATTGCATACGACGAGAATGGTGACCCTATCACCTTCGCCTCCTTCGAGTTCGTGAATCGGGTGGGCGTATTGCATCAGGAGCGCGGGAGTCCGGGCTTGAAAGATGACTGCATTTTGCTTGTCTTTTCAGCCACACCGATACGAGCCAGCCGCGACAATCCGGCCGCACCGGGACGACCGCTCCTGTTTTCGGAGAAGCGGGGAATATGGAGCCTGCGGGTTGATATTGAAGAGGAACTCAGAAACCCGCCCGTCCTGCAATACCATGCAACGACTCCGGTGCCGGTTCTTCAAGAAGGGGACGTGATTGACGGCGGCACGGTTGAGGGGTTGACCCTGTACGATCCGTTGAGCTTACCTGCGGTGGGTTCCGACGGGGCGCCGCATGTTCCCCAACCCGGTGATCATTACGTCGCCTTTTCCGCCCTGACTGACCAAGGGGTGAAAGTCGTTCGCGGCGCCAGACTGGATACCGACGGCGACGGTCTGATGGATCATTGGGAGACCACCGGGATAGATATGGACGGCGACCAGCGACCTGAGCTCAAGCTGCACCTGTTCGGCGCCAATCCCCTGCGAAAGGACCTTTTTGTCGAAATCGACTGGATAGTGCCTCGTCAAGCCGGTGGATACAAGCCGTGGACGAACGAGTTCGCCCCGTTCACTCCGCAATGGGTGGCTGCTATGTTCGCCGAGGCGCCGGTCGAGAATCCGGATGGGAGCACGGGAATCACGCTGCACATTGACGCCGGGCCGGGCGGTGCGTATGAAGTGGAACCTACACGGAACAGATATGGGTTCGCTGTGGTGAGTTTTGCGCGGGATTCCGTGAACATGGGAGAGGACAAAACGCTCCTGGCCGGAGGGGACGAGATCGGGATGCCGGGGGACCCGGATGCGCACGTGGATGTCGTGCATTACGGATTGCCTGGAAGTTTCAAGGTCCCCGGTCTCAATATCCGGTCATTGCATGAAATCAAGGAGGAGTACTTCGGGAACAAGGATAAATGGGCGCGGGAACTGGCATTCAAGTACGCGGTGCTTGCTGATTATCACGATTTCATTCTCAATCCAACCTCCGGTGAGCCCTTTGTGGGCAACGTGGCCTCCGCAACCTGGAACAGTGTGACCAGCACGGCGAATCTGCCGGGGGGGGGTATGGGCGCTAAAGCCGGGCACATCATTGGGATTACCAGTGGTGAAGGCGCTGGACAGGTAAGAACGATAGACGGGTTCACCGGCAGCAAGCAGACCTGGGTTCGACGGCCCTGGAAAACTAAGCCAGATGCTACCAGCAAGTTTGTACTCATAGGGGGCTGGGGAGGGATGGCCGAAACCGTCTTCTTGCCCAAATACGATTATCATTCAAGGCCAGCCAATGACGTCGTCATCTCGCTGGGGGGATACGGAGTCAACAATGGGGGGTGGCTGGCGAATCACAAGATCTTCTGGCACGTTCTCGCTCATGAGCTGGGACACACCCTGGGCCTGCGGCACGGTGGAATAGACCACCAGAATGAAAAAGTCAACTATCGCAGCTTAATGAATTACAGATATGGTCATGTCGTGGACAGTTACGCCGGCCCGGGCGATCTCGTGTTCAACGATTGGGCGTACATCAAATTCGACTTCCAAAACACCGGCTATATTCTGGGGAATTCGTTCATAAAACATCCGTGGAGGTTCCAGGAACCGGAGGACACCCCGGACCCGAATGTCATAGACTATGAGGAGCTGGTGGGACATCCTGTTGATCTCACCTCGCCAACGGTCGTTATCACCTCCCCTCCGGATGGTGGCACGGTGGACCCGGGCGCAAATCTTACGGTCACAGTTCACGCGGAAGACGATATGGGGATGGGCTTGGTTTCTGTACACTTCGATGTCAATGGGGACGGCATACTGGTGGGACAGGAAGAAAACAAGTCCGCCGCGGACGTAGGGGGAGGGAATTACTCCGCGCAATTCCAGAATGTCGGGGGCCCCTTCGGCGTCAGGGAGATTGTATCGTTTGCGGCCGACCTTTCAGGCAATCGAGGCATCGCCGTGTCGAGAGTGACCGCCGGCAGCGGCGCCGGGGGAGGCGTTACGTTGCATGAATCCAGCGGCACCATTCCCGCACAGCTCGCCACCGGGCAGCGACAGAAGGTTGAGGCGCCTCCCATTCAGGTTCCCGGTTCGGGGAATCTGACCTTCACGGTGACGAGCACACCGCCGGTCCGGCAACCGACACAGGACCTGGAACGTTATGACGCCACGGTGCACTATGTTCAGTTCAAAGGAAAGAGCATTGATCTGATGCCGGCATGCAATCCGCCGGGAAGCGATCCGGGCATCTGTACCTCCTCCTGGCAGGCGCCTTCAGGCGGGCCGCTTAATGTGGAAATCCTCGGACCGGCAGTCTTTGACGGCGACGGAGAGTTCCTCGGCCACCCCGCCCAGGATTATACGTTGAAAGTTTACTTCGAGGCTGTGGACGTGACACCCCCAGAAATAGAGATTACCTCTCCTTCGACAGGCGGTTTCGTGGGCATCACGGAAACATTGGTGGTCGAGGTGAATGTTACCGACGATTATGGTGTTGCATCTGTGGAGATCGCTTTTGACATCAATGATGATGGTTCCCAGGACGGGGCCGGCGAGACAATTTCAGCGGACGATCTCGGAGGGGGAACATACCGCGGGACCTTCCCCAACGTAGCCGGCGATGCCGGCATCCGGCCGATCCGGGTTGTGGCGACGGATTTCTCAGGGCATAGCACGCGGGAAACCGGGTTCGTGGAGGTCCGCATCCCAGACACAGAGCCTCCTTTCGTGGCGATCAAGTCACCCCCTGCCGGATGGCCCATCGAGCAAAACGACACCCTCACCGTCGAGGTGAACGCTTACGATGACATCGAACTGGCATCCGTAACGGTCATGTTTGACATTGACGGTGATGGAGCGACAACCGGAGCGGGCGAATCTGTTCTTGCAGAAAAAACCGGGGTCAATCTCTATCAGGCGGAATTCCCCAACGTTACCGGTCCCAACGGCTCGCGAACGGTTAACGCCGTCGCCGCCGACACCTCCCTGAACTCGAGTCCGGCTGCCGTCCCAGTCACCGTCGGCGGGGTTGAGCCGACGACCGAAACAATCTTCACGGACACGGGGCACATTGACGCCCAGCCCAGCGTATGGAGCGGCGGCAGCCAGCAGGTGATCGAGTACGACCCCATCGGGATACCCGGTTCCGGCACACTGACGTTCACCGTCACCGCGACCCCGCCTGTCCGGCAGGAAGTGCAGAATATTACCAGGCGCGATCCCTATGTAAAGCGGATCAACTTCAACGGCACGGACTATAACCTGACCTCCTCCTGCAACGACTTTGGCGCTGACCCCTCCGTTTGCAGCACCACCTTTGAAGCCACGGAATCCGGCACACTTGATTTCGAGATCCTGGGACCGGGCGCCTGGAACATCTGGGGCGAGTTCTCCGGGCACCACGCACAGGACTACACCATCGAGATTCAGTTTACGTCCGTTGACATCACGCGCCCGGAAGTGATCTTCACATTACCTGACATGGGAGGGGAAGTGGACCTCGGGAGTCCGTTGACGGTGGAGTTATCCGTTGTGGACGAGGTGGAGGTCGCCTCAGTCGTGGTCTCTTTTGACGTGGACGGAGACGGAGATAGCAACGACTTCGGCGAGCAACTGGCTGCTGACCGTATCGCTGGCGACAACTACCAGGCGATCTTTGCTGACCTTTCCGGCATCCCCGGCACGCGGACAATCGGAGTGCTGGCAACAGACACGTCTTTCAACAGTACGCGCACGAGCATGACCGTAGGCGTGGATGGAGTCGGCGCCGGCGAGACTGTCCTTTCCTCGCTTTCGGGCGCCATCCCTGCCCAACAGAGCGTATGGAACGGCGGCCAGCGCCAGATCATCGAATTCGACCCCATCGCTGTCCCCGGGATGGGGCGGATCACCTTCGTGGTCACTGCAACCCCCAATGTCCGACAGGAAGTTCAGAATATCGAGCGTCACGATCCCAAGGTGGTGAAAATCAACTTCGACGGCCAGGACATTTCTTTGACCCCCGTGTGCAACCCTCCGGGGAGCGACCCCGCTGTGTGCATCTCGGTGTGGGATTCCCCGGGCTCCGGGACGCTGGATTTCGAGATTCTCGGCCCGGCCACCTACAACATCTGGGGAGAGTTTCAGGGGCATCCCGAACAGGACTACACCCTCGAAATACTTTTCCTCCCGGGACCAACTGTCGCGGAGGTCACGCCGAATACCGGCTCTGTCGGCGGACACGAGACGGTCATGGTGAAGGGCACCGGCTTTGGATTCAATGCAGTTGTTCTCCTTGGAGACGTGCCGGCCACCGACGTCGTACGGATCAGCGACGAGGAACTCTCTTGCACCACCCCACCGGGCGTCCCGGGCAGTGTCACGGCGACTGTCTTGAACGCCGACCCTGAAGGGCTGCCCTGGAATTACGGCGGCCCCTATGGACTTTTCGGTGAGCTTCAGAACGGTTTCACCTATGAAGCGGCGCCGCCTCCGCAGCCGTTGCAAGCAGAGCATCTACTGGCTACGCACAAGGGCTATTTTCCCGCGGTAGGCTCCGAGGAAGCGCAACAACAGGAGACCCTTGATTTCGATATCCCCGCCGTCGGTCGGCTGCGGTTTGAAGCTTGGGCGTTCGTCCCCATCCTGAACCCCATCGCCGGTCCCTTTGATGATCCGGACAGCCTCGAGTGGCACAACGAGAGTACGGCAGTACGCAGCTTCAAGGCCGGCGACGGCTCGGGCCACTGGACAGAAGTTGAATACACCGACCTGAGCTATGCCTACGGGCCAGTGATCGGCAACTCGACCCGGGTCATCGGCAGCGAAGCGGCGGGTTCGGGCCAGTTCACCGTCAAGGGACCGGCGAGATGGAATGCGTTCTGGAGACAGTTCGGCGACTACGTGATGGTAAGCGCTCCGGCTCAGAACTGGAGCCTGGCGGTTTGGTTCGCCGAGCCACCCTCACTGACTTCAGTTTTCCCCGCGTCGGGGACGGAAGCAGGGGGAGACACTGTGACGCTGACCGGCTCGAATTTCGCCGAAGGCATCCAAATCCTATTCGGCGGCGCCCTCGCGACAAACGTCGTGGTATCGAATGAGAATAGCCTGACGTGCACAACTCCTCCGGGTCCGGCAGGCACCGTGTCCGTAGGAGTGGAATTGCTGGATATGACCGCCGGGTTGAACGACGCCTTCACCTACGAAGCGGACGCACAGCGTAAGGCAATCACAGAGTTCACGTTCAGCGCCGATGGAAGTTTCATTGTTGGAGTCCAAACCCAGGTGGGGAGAACGTACCAGTTCCAGCGAAACGACGACCTGATGAACCTTTACGGCTGGGCGGACGTTGGCGGGGAATTCGCCGGGACCGGCGCAGAGGAGTCTTTCACGGACACCACACTTCCGTTGCATTCTCTCAGTACCTTTTACCGGTTCATCATCAGGGAGTAGCTGCCACAGGCTTGCCGAAGCCGAGAGATACCTCCAGTGCGGACTTTTGTGGAGTAGCCCGCCCGCAGACAGCCGCATCATTTGGTCGTGCTCTGGCTTCGCAGAGGGTGAATGGACCGAGAATGGGACAATTTTGCCACCAGGCCTGACAACCACTTGGACTGAGCCCGAGACAACGTCCTGCCAAAAGTTCCATAGAATCCAAATTCGGCAACTGGCAACTAATGTCATGTCATACTTGTAATGTCGTAAATAATGTGGTATATTATCTTCATAATCAAGCCGGGAGGATTGAATATGAAGAAATACGTCGTGACACTTACGAGAGATGAGCGAGAAGCTCTCGAAGGGCTCGCTGCCAAGGGCAAACACAAATCACAAGAAATCCTCAATGCCCTGATTCTACTTGGGTGCGATGAGGGCGAAAGCCAAAAGAAGCGTTCGACCAACGAAGAAATGGCCCGTGTGCTGAATGTAAGCATGAGAAAAATGGACAGAGTGAAGGAGCGGTTTGTCGTGGAAGGTCTTGAGGTTGCGCTCAACGGGAGAAAGGGAAGCCGTATATATGCCAAAAAGGCAGATGCGGATTTTGAGGCGCATTTGGTTGCATTGAGTTCCAGCCAGCCGCCCGAAGGCTTCGCGAGGTGGTCTCTGAGGTTGTTGGCAGACAAGGTCGTCGAGCTCGAGTACATTGACAGCGTCTCCCACGAAACGGTGCGCCGCGTTCTAAAAAAAACGAGATCAAACCCTGGCGGCGAAAGCGATGGGTAATTCCTCCGACACAAAACGGCAGCTTTGTTGCGAACATGGAAATGGTGTTGGACGTTTACAATCGCCCACTCGACCCGCGTCGTCCGGTTGTATGCATGGACGCGTCCCCAGCAACTGATCGCGGAGACGAAATCCTGCATCCCTGCATCGCCCGGTCGGGCGGCGAGGTACGATTATGAATACGGGCGTTGCGGCGTGTGCAATATTTTCCTCGCCAGTGAGTCATTGGCGGGAAAGCGCATAGTGAGAGTCACCGAAAGAAAAACCAAGCGGGACTGGGCTTGTTTTCCGGAAGAGACTGCTGTTCAATATGGACGCGCGGAAAAAACAACGCTGGTCATGGACAACCTGAACACGCACAAGCCTGGGTCGCTGTATGAAACGTTTCCGCCTGATAAGGCAAAGGCGTTATGGGACAGGTTCGAGTTTGTGTACACCCCAAGCACGGAAGTTGGCTGAACATGGCCGAGATAGAGTTGAACGTGCGCGCGGGGCAGTGCCTGAACAGAAGAATGGACGATATGGAGCTTGTCAGCAGAGAGGTACGGGCATGGCAGGAGTTCAGAAACAACAAAAACGCGAAGGTCAATTGGCAATTCACAGCCAAGGATGCCAGGATAAAACTAACCCGGCTTTATCCGACACTGGAGAGTTGACACGACACTAAACATGTGGACTCTCTTGGAAAGGCGAAAAATGCTACAGTACGCGCGGAATGTGAACAATTGTCATAGATGGAGCGATCGAAGCATCACGCTGGGGCGCCTTGCTGATCGCGGAAGACGCAGGCGGGCCGAGGTAGAAAGATGTCAGTATTGGGCTCTGCACGAAAGGGGGCAACACGAGGGGCCTGAATCTGTTGACGAAAACCTTTGGACGGATGAAACGAACATCCAGTATAAATCCCTGAAGGTTGACCGCCGGTAAGGGCGAACTCGGCTGAGATTAACAAGCAACCCAGAGATGTCTTTGGAAGGAGCTTTGGCATGATTAGGTGGCATCACAGCGTAGTTTGGCCTGCTTCGATATTTCTGGTTTGCTTGGCCTCAATGAGCTTTCCCGTAGGGCGAAGCGAGCTGAGACCATCGCGTGACCCAAGTGAGAAGCTGCCTGCGGGCTATGTCCGCGGCGACGTGGTCAGCTACTCGTACGTTCCGATTCGGACCTGGACACCAAAGGAGGGTACTGGGATTCTCCCGTACCTGTTCGAGTACAGGTTGATTGCCTTTGACAATCGTAATTCCCTGGAGCACTACCACAAGGAGAACGTCCGCCGCATTGACATTGCCAGCGGGTGGTCCACGGCGATCATGCTGTATGCCCGCCACGATGAGTGGCGTGATGAAATCATCAATCTCATGATCCGCTGTTTCCGGCACCGGCAGTTGATCGTGCTGGCCAACTACTATGACCGCCAACCCAAGGACGGCGGGAGCTACAACAACGTCAAGCACATCCTCGAAAAGCTCTGGGAGACCCGCGACCGGGTCCTGGTCAGCCCGGAGGGCGAGCGGGCGACCGGCCGCCAGCTCATCAACAACATCCTGGCTAACAAGTGCGGCGACGAAGGGGAAGCCGGCCTTGGAACGACGGGCCTGAAAAAGGTCTACGCCGAGTTCGACCGCGTCATCCGCCTCCGGAAGATGGACGGCCAGCAACCTTTCCGCCACATCAAGGCGTGGTACAACATGATCGGCTACGCGGCACTGAACTACAACGGCGCCTACGCCGCCACTCAGGAGGACGTGGGCAAGCACGTCAGGATGAAACTGCCGCCCAACACGCAGTGCATCGGTGTGGACGTGTATCACTACTGGGGACACAAGTGGAGCCCCTTTGACCCGGCCGATCTCTCCATCCCGCGCGCAAGAGTCCGGGCACATGCTCGCGAATGGCAGCGGCTGCGGACTCGCTACTACCCCGAAGGACTCACGGTCCGCGTGTGCCGCAACAGCCACGACCCCAAGACCTGGCTCCCGGAGTGCTGGAACGACACGCACGCCCTGATGAACGCCATCGAGTTGGCCGGCGCCAACAACGCCATGATGTGGTACATCGGCGTCTCCGGCCAACTTGGCGGTACCCCGGACTGTGAGCCAGTGACCTACACGACCGCTATCGAGACCATGGAGGCGTACTACGACGAGCTCAAGGCGGGGCCTTGGGTAGCACTGGTCTGGTGGGTCTTCGGGGATTTCAGCAGGACGTGCCATGGAGGGCTGGATTACTACGACAGGACGCTGCTGCACTACACTCCAGACCATCCCGAAGGCATCCCCTACTCAAAAGAGATGCTCGACTACTGGCACGACGAGTATGTGGCCCTCAAGATGCGGATGTTCTGCGACGTCGTCTACAACCAATTCCGGCGCCTCAACGGCCCGCCGCCGAAGAAGTAGGCCAACAGCGTTTTTGCAAATCGTGCGAGCGCCAGGCCACCGCGCAATGACACAAATGGAAAGCAGAAAAATCCCATCATGGTGCGCAATTCTCTGGACATCAATGGGAGCCGGATGTCACGAAGCGGAGATGCGGGACGTAACCTACGTATAGGCCCTTTCTGGCCAAGAAGTCAACTGTACGGCGCGACTGCTCCAAAAAAGAGCTCGAATTTGTCAAACGACCACGCAGATAGCGTAGCCACCTGGTCTTAGCCTACAAATCAATCAATCCTGATTGTGTAGAACTTGTGGGCGGATACCATGTAAGAGTCGGTCCAGTTAGTCAGCTCGCCTGCCGACGAAACTGTGTCTTCCTCGATCCACTTCTCTGTGCTGATGTGAGCGCTAGGCAAACACATCTTTCGCTTCGCGGGGGCGTTTCGGTTCCCCTTCAGCGACAGTGCGCGCGATGCGGCGGCGAGAAAATTGCCGGTTGGTGAACGAATTTCTGTACACTCTGCGGTTCCACCCTCAGCCGCCGGTAACTGAGGCATTACCTAAACTGGCGTCATGGGCCCATGCCCGTAGGAAGTTCTTCGAGGCCGTGTCGTCGCACCTTACACATCATGAATGGCCCTAGAAAAGTCACGCGGTGTACGGATGGGAATGGACCGGAACCTCTTTAGAACGAGCAGGTCCTTGTCTCCGGTGACGATGCAATCGGCGCCTGCTGCGAGGGCAAGGCCGAGGATGGGAACGTCGTCGGGGTCTCGGCATGCGTCTGC